>Ga0208297_1000619_pt1 | contig 60858 bp, 55 predicted proteins | sample LMS_cellobiose_e_FD_187367 | JGI IMG/M metagenome (GOLD analysis project Ga0208297, IMG submission 187367) | Rumen-fistulated moose microbial communities from Alaska, USA - LMS_cellobiose_enrichment (SPAdes) (version 2) | ecosystem: Host-associated > Mammals > Digestive system > Stomach > Rumen...
CAGATTATCCACGTGTTACTCACCCGTCCGCCGCTCTGGGGACCGAAGTCCTTGCCGCTCGACTTGCATGCTTAAAACGCGCCGCCAGCGTTCGTTCTGAGCCAGGATCAAACTCTCCATCATCGAAATCCCGGGAGCAAGCTCCCGGTACCTTTCTCAATTTCAGTTTCTCCTGCAACCCGCAAACGAACCGGCTTCATTTCCTTCTACCGTTCGTATCGTTGAATTGACAGAAGCTCTCGCTTCTTTCTATCTTCTCTTCCCTTCGCTAATATATCTGTCAAAAAACTTTATTTTTTCGCACTCAATGTTTCCATTAGCGTGCTCCATTAAACTAGCAAATTCTCCCACTCTTTGTCAATAATCAAGTCCGCTTTTTTGCAAAATTTTTCTATCTCCTTTCAGGCAATAGAGATATTGTCTCTGCAAAACCTTCTCCTCCATAACCCTCGGCGATGAATGCGGGTAGATATCTGAATGCTTCCCTGTTGTCGGCGACCGACTTCATTCCGACAGAGAGAGGAATCAGATCGAACATCTCCTCGTCATTCTGGGCATCCCCCAGATAGATGGATGTATTTTTCAGCGTCTCCTCATCGATGCCGCAGAGCTCCATGAAGCCTATCAGCCCCTTTCTCTTCGAATAGTCGCCGAACCATATGTTCAGATGTATGGAGGACTGGGCATAGTGGGCACCCATTGCCTGGGCTGCCTTCCTGATATCATCAAGCCTGTCGGCTGGAGTCCTGGAGAGGTCGACAGCTATGTCGTACAGCCTTGCGTACTGGTCGGAGGAGAGATACTCATGGCCTATCATCTTCAGAAGGTCCTCTCTCTTCTTGCTATCCTCTTCTGTTATGCAGGGATTCTGCTGGTACTGGATATTCCCCTTTTCATCCCTGTACATCAGAACTGCGCCGGACTCCGCAATGACCATATAGACCGGCCACTGCCTGAGATACACCTCGCACCAGCCTGCAGAGCCTCCAGAGAGGAGTACTGTCCTGTAGCCCTTCCTTTCAGCACTTTCAAGTGCCTCCAGTGCGCAGGGCCTGAGACGTCCCTGCGATGTGATTGTATCGTCCACATCGCTTATGATCAGCTGGATACTCTCCAGCTCTATACGAGAAAGGCCCTCCAGAGGAGAGCCCTTGAGAACTTCACAGGCCTTCATCATCTCGTCATTCCCGAAAGTGCCTTGCTGTCGATTATGGCCTTGAGGTAGGTCGTGAAGCTGAGGAACGAGAAGAGTGCTGCAAGTGAGAAGAAGACGAAGAGCACACTCCTGTAGCTGTTCTCCCAGGAGCCCGGAGCAAAACCGTCAGCTACTATATATATAATTGAAAGTATGCTTGTAAGTGCGTAGAAGCAGGTCTTCAGCTTGCCATAGATATTTGCAGCTACGGCCTTTCCCCTGCTCATCATGAGCATTCTAAGAAATGAGATGCTGAACTCTCTCCACAGGATGATCATCAGAGCGAAGGCCGGCATTATTCCAAGGCCATAGAAGCAGACGAAGTATGTAAGGTGGGAGAGGCAGTCTGCAAATGGGTCCATTACCTTTCCCAGGTCGGTAACGAGATTGTACTTCCTTGCGATCTTCCCATCGAGCAGATCCGAAAGCTCGGCTGCGGCATAGCATATGAACATAAGCACTGCGGAGAGTGTCTTGAAGCTTGGGCCGAACCAGCCAGGAAGTGAAAATGATATGAAGAATACCGGAATGAGACTGAGTCTCAGCACGGTCAATTTGTTTGGTAAAGTCATTGCTTTCCTCTGTTTGGAATCTTTTCTAAGACTAGTTCCAGAATCACTTATCGTCAAGTGACAGCATTCCAAGTCGCTCTTCGACCTCTGAGATCAGGTCGTCTGCAACGCTTGCACCTGCTGTTATTCCGACACTGGAGAACGAGGCCATCTCTCCTGTGACCCTGTCGGGACCCGAGACGAAGAAGGCCCTTCCCGGCAGCAGGGATGACGCTAGATTGTAGAGTGCTGTGGAGTTTGCACTGTTCTCGTCCCCGACGACTACAATCGCTTCCACGCTTCTGGCCAGCTCCTCTACAGCAGCTCTACGCTGTCTGCTTGCAGGACAGATGCCACTGCCCTGGATGGTGAAGGTGCACCCCTTCGCCTTCAGCAGCCCCAGGAATCTCTCGAGCTTTTCCGAGGAGAAGGTCGTCTGGACCAATACCGTATACTCCCCAGGAGTGACATCGTCCAGGTCCTCCTCTCTCTCTATGCAGATGCAGCCACATCGGGCATGGCCGGCAATTCCGATAGCCTCGTCGTGGCCATGCTTGCAGAAGAGGATTACAGGAAGAGTCGAGGCCTGGCAGGCCAGCTGGTTCTTCTTCACAAGAGGACAGGTGCCATCGATGATCTCGAAGCCCCTTCTTCTCAGACTCTCCTCCACCTCTGGAGTGACTCCATGGGCCCTGATAAGGACCCTTCCCACAGGAACATCATCCTCAGGTGCTATCACCTTGAGCCCCTTCTGGGAGTACTCCTGCACAAGGGCCTCATTGTGGACGATCTCACCGAGAGAGTAGATAGGGCCAGAATGCGATGATACAAGTTCGTTTGCGAGTCTTACGGTGTTCTTCACACCGAAGCAGAACCCCATTGTCCTGGCCCTTCTGATGATCATACGTATGCGTCTCCGATATGGTAGCTCTCATCCTCCTTCTTCTTCTTCACCTTGTCGATCGCATCGAAGGCGTGCAGGTAGTGAAGAAGTGCCGGAGCGATGAAGTTGGAGCTGTAGGCACCGACTATCACACCCCAGATCAGGTTGATTGCAAAGAGGCGAATCGACCCGGAGGAGAAGATTGCAAGCGGAATGACAGCAAAGAGTGTCGTCACACTTGTGATTATCGTTCTCGTGAAGCTGTCACGTACCGACTTTGCTATGATCTCGTCGACAGAGAGGCTCTTGTCGCGATTGAGGATATTCTCCCTGACACGGTCGAAGATTACGATCGTGGCATTGAGCGAGTAGCCAATGATGGTCAGCACAGCTGCGACAGTTGTACTCGAGACCTCGAGTCGGAAGATCACGATGAAGGAAAGCATCATCAGGATGTCGTGCGTCAAAGCAACGACAGATGAGATTGCATAGGCAAGACGGAATCTGAAGGAGATGTAGATCAGGATGAGGACCATTACTACCAGGATCGCCTTTATCGAGCTTGTGAAGAGGGACGAGGAGAATTTTGGACCGACGAAGTCGCTCTGGAGAACGACGATCTCCTCCCTGTCAAAGCTCTTCTCGAGCTGCGACGAGACAGCCTGCTCTGTGCTCTTCTGGCTTCCATCCTCACTTGCGCGAAGTCGGATCTGGAAGATCGAATCTGCCGGCTCTCCAACAATCTGGACATTGACGCTGTTCAGGGAGGAGAGAGCCGATCGCACCTCGCTGATGGAGACTGCAGCACTTCCGGATGAGAAGTTCAGACGCTGCTTTGTGCCTGAAAGCCTCAGTGGGAAGCCCGAGCCGAAGACGAGTGCCGATGTCTTCAGACTTCCATCCTTGACTTCTGTCTTTATTCCACTCTCGCCCAGTGCCTTTGCAAGCTCCGAGACAGTCGGATACTGAGAAGCATCGAAGACCCTTGTCTGGACACCGGAAGCATTCCTCGAAGTGAGGACAAGGGAACCGCCCTGAGTGCCGAGAACGGCATCGTCGGAGCCCTCATAGGATACATAGAGACCGACTGGTGCGATCTGTATCCTTTCCGAAAGACCTGCAGCGAAGTCGATTCCGGCATTGAAGCCGATTGCGAAGAACATGACAAGTCCTATGAGGACGATTGCAATCGATGGAATCGGAGCAATCAGCTTGTATTTCAATACATCGAAGCTTTTCTTCATTTTGCCCTCCTTGAAAAGAGAGGTCTGATACTGATCCTCCTGCTCTTCTCTGTGATGAAGAGATCGAAGACCAGATGGCTAACATAGAGGGATGTGAAGAGGCTTGTTGCGATACCGACAGCCAGTGTGACAGCGAAGCCCTTTACACTTGAGGAACCAAGGGATGAGAGGACTACTGCTGCGATTATCGTTGTGATATTGGAGTCCATTATGGTCCAGAATGCCCTTCCGAAGCCGATCTCGACCGCCTTTACAGGACTCCTTCCAGCGATCAGCTCCTCCTTGATTCTCTCGTAGATGATAACGTTGGCATCGACTGCCATTCCAAGTGTGAGGATCAGACCTGCAATTGATGTCAGTGTGACGGTAAAGTGCAGAGCTGAAAGGACACTGACCATTATGAAGAGGTTCAAAAGCAGTGCGAAGTCTGCCACGAGACCGGAAAGACCGTAGTAGTAGAACATGAAGATGACAACGAGCACGAAGCCAAGTGCGATTGCCAGTATGCCGATCCTTACAGCATCGTCGCCGAGGGTTGCACCTACAGCCTGCTGCGATACCACCTCGAGGTCGATTGCGAAGGATGCAGTCTTCAGCACGATCGCAAGGTCAGTGGCCTCCTTTTCAGAGAAGCCCGAGATCTGTACATTCTCGCTGATCGCATCGTTGATCGTAGCGATGCTCTTGACCTTTCCATCGAGGACGACTGCAAGGGCCCTGCCCTTGTTGGCACTTGTGATGTCGTAGAACTTCTTTCCTCCCTCGCTTGAGAGCTTGAAGTTGACGACAGGGCGCTGTGTCACATTGTCCTTGCTCTGGGTTGCAGATTCGATATAGTTTCCATCGAGCTGTACCGAAGGATCGAGGACTGCAAAGCTCTCGAGCTTGTCAAGACCGTAGCTGTCCTTGGAGTAGTAGCCGGCAAAGATGCGGTTCTCCGGCACAAAGGATGGAGTGATGAGAGAGCCGTCGGGATTGTATGCGCTCGATGGATTCGAGCTGTAGTAGCTGTTGACCTGATTGGTCAGGGCAGAATCCACCAGCATGAAGTACAGAGAACCCTTTCCCTGCAGGAACGAATCGACACGCTCCGTATCGGCCTCGCCCGGAATCTCGATGAGTATCTGATCGGTTCCCTGAATGCGGATATCAGGCTCGCTGACACCGAACTCGTCGATCCTGTTGTTGAGGATTGCGATATCCTCAAGAACAGCGCTCTGGATCTCAGCCTCGTTCGGAGTCCTGCCGATCTTCTCGGCAAGGCTCTCAGGAATGGCCTCGAGCAGTGCCGATACACCGCCCTTCAGGTCAAGTCCGAGCTGGAGTACATTTCCAGAGAGCTTCTTTGTACCTATGATCTCCTCTCTGTAGTAGCCCTCTACAGCATCGAGAAGAGCACTTTCGCCTGAGTATGAGCCAAGGGCCTCTCCGACGGTCTTTGCATTCTTGGATCGGGTAAGAGTCTTGAGATACTCATACTCGGAAGGGATGGCGGCCGAGGAGTCTGACTTTGCTATCTCCATCAGGGCTCTTACGTCCGTTGCTGCCTGTCCACGGGCATACTCCCTGATCCGTTCTGTCGATCCCATGGATAGATTCTTCAGGTCCTGAGAAACAAAACAGTACCACTTTACTGTTGGGTAAAGCAGTACTGCTGCAACTGCGAGAACGAGAAGAATGGTGATAATACGTCCCACCTTCTTCATTTCTTTCTCCGACCTTACTTGCTTTCTTCTGCCTTGGCTGGCTCTTCAGCCTTTACATCCTCTTCGGCCTTTGGTGCCTCGACCATCTCAGCTTCCTTGGCCTTCTTCTCCTTCTTCGGGGAGGTCTTTACAGACTCCTTGTTGAGAACCTGGCTGATTGCAGACTTGGTGAACTCGATTCTGGCATTGTCATCGACCTTGACGACAACTGTATTCTCCTTGACGGAGATGACTGTACCGTGGATGCCTCCGATGGAGACGACCTTGTCTCCCTTCTTGAGGGCATTGAGCATATCCTTGGTTTCCTTCTCTCTCTTCTTCTGTGGTCTGATGATCAGGAAGTAGAAGATAAGGATGATTGCTGCGAACATCACAAGTGAAGATGTCATCTGTGGATCCATATGTTGTATCCTCTCTTTTTCAAATCCAATTTGGTGTGGTTCTTGTAGACCTCAACTAGGCTAGCATTTATATTGTTTACCCGTCAAGGATAGACGAAAAAAGCCGAAGGGGTTGGCTTCGGCTTTCTATCCAGCTTGGCTAGATCACATCATACCGCCCATTCCGGCACCTGGAGCAGCTGGCATAGCTGGTTCCTTGGATGGAATGTCTGTGACTGCACACTCTGTTGTGAGGATGAGGGATGCGATGGAAGCTGCGTTCTGCAGTGCGGACCTTGTGACCTTGACAGGATCGATAATACCTGCCTCGACCATGTTGACCCACTTCATATCGTTGGCATCGTAGCCGACTCCCCTCTTCTCGTTCTTGCAGTGATCTGCGATGACTGCACCGTCGAGACCTGCATTCTCTGCAATCTGTCTGATTGGCTCCTCGAGAGCTCTCTTGACGATTCTGTAACCGACCTTCTCATCCTCGGAGAAGTTGGAAAGATCCTTCTTGTCGAGAGCGACGACTGCCTGGGCAAGAGCAACACCACCACCTGGGATTACACCCTCTTCGATAGCAGCTCTTGTTGCGGAGAGGGCATCCTCTACTCTGTGCTTCTTCTCCTTGAGCTCGACCTCGGTAGCAGCACCGACGTTGACAACTGCTACGCCGCCAGCGAGCTTTGCGAGTCTCTCCTGGAGCTTCTCTCTGTCATAGTCGCTTGTTGTATCGACAATCTGGCTCTTGATAAGAGCGATCCTGGAGCGGATGTTCTCCTGAGAACCAGCGCCGGAGATGATGGTGGTATTCTCCTTCTCGACCTTGACGCTCTTTGCTCTGCCGAGCATTGAGATGTCAGCATTCTCGAGCTTCATTCCGAGCTCCTCGGTGATGACCTGACCGCCAGTGAGGATTGCGATATCCTCAAGCATTGCCTTTCTTCTGTCGCCGAAGCCTGGAGCCTTAACTGCAACAACGTTGAGTGTTCCTCTTACGGAGTTGAGTACGAGAGTTGTCAGAGCCTCGCCCTCGACATCCTCTGCGATGATGAGAAGACCCTTTCCTGTCTGTACGACCTTCTCAAGGATAGGAAGGAGATCCTTCATGTTGGAGATCTTCTTGTCGTAGATGAGGATGTATGGGTTGTCCATGACAGCTGTCATTGTGTCTCTGTTGTTGCAGAAGTATGCGGAGAGGTAGCCTCTGTCGAACTGCATGCCCTCGACGAAATCCACAGTTGTCTCGATTGTCTTGGACTCCTCGACTGTGATGACACCATCCTTGCCGACCTTGTCCATTGCGTTTGCGATCTCGTCACCGATTGTTCTGTCATTGTTGGCGGAGATGGTAGCGACCTGTGCGATCTCCTCCTTCTCCTGGATGCTCTTTGCGTCCTTCTTGATCTCCTCGACTGCATCGGCAACTGCCTTGTCGATACCTCTTCTGATGCCCATTGGGTTTACACCGGCAGCGACACTCTTCATGCCCTCCTTTGTGATTGCCCAGGCAAGGACTGTTGCGGTTGTTGTACCGTCACCAGCGACATCGTTGGTCTTTGAGGCGACTTCCTTGAGAAGCTGTGCGCCCATGTTCTCGAATGGATCCTCGAGTTCGATCTCTCTTGCTACAGAAACACCATCCTTTGTGATTGTAGGAGCACCGTACTTCTTATCCAGAAGTACCAGGCGGCCCTTAGGTCCAAGTGTGGTCATTACGGCCTTTGAAATCTTCTCTACGCCATTTACAAGAGACTTTCTGGCCTCTTCGTTGAACTGAAGCTGTTTAGCCATTTCTATTTCTCCTTAAATATTCATTCAAAAAAATATCTGCGCCTTTTTGTCGGCTCTACAAAACATACTGATAAATCGGACAAACGGCAAGTGACTAGATGTCTTTTTGCACTTGTTGAGAGAAACAGCCACCAGATGGTGGCCGCTCTCCCGTTTTCCAATCGATCAAACTAGATTCTTTCCAGTGGATCCGAAGACATCCATCTTGTGCTCTGTTATCTTCTGGCACTCCTCTCTGACGTGGGCCATGACCTTTCTCGGGTCGCTGTTGTATGGCATCTCCTCTGCGTACTTCTTCATCACATTTCCGTATCCACAGTACCAGAGCTCGGTGCCGATGTTTATCTTCCTGACGCCCAGCTGGATTGCCCTTCTGAAGTCATCCTCCGGAACACCTGTGCCACCATGGAGAACGAGACTGGTCTTCGGAATGAGCCTGTGGATTTCGGCAATTCGCTCGAAGTCGAGCTTAGGAGGCAGCTTATAGAAGCCGTGGGCCGTTCCGACTGCTATTGCAAGCGCATCTATACCCTCAGTATCTTCTACGAACTGTCTGGCCTTGTCCGGCTCTGTAAAGAGCGCCCTCCTCTCATCGACAGTGACATCCTCCTCGTTTCCACCTACATGTCCAAGCTCGGCCTCTACAGAGCAGCCGCACTGTGCGGCATACTCGACGACCCTTGCGGTGATATCGACATTCTCCTGATAGGACTTGCTGGATGCATCTATCATTACAGAGGTGAAGCCGTTGTCGATGCAGCGGCAGATGGTGTCGTAGTCGGTGGCGTGGTCCAGATGGAGAACGACAGGCACTCCATAGTCATCGCTGATTCCCCTGACCATGCCGACTATTCCCTTCTCTCCCATGTGCCTTACACAGCCAGGGCTTGCCTGCGCAATGACAGGAGAGTTCTTTGCTGCAGCGGCAGCAATGATACCCTGCACATTCTCAAGACCGAAGAAATTGAAGCTGCCAACTGCGTAGCCGCCCTTTTCCGCCTGCAGCATTGCAGACCTCAGAGTGATCAAAGACATATACTATCCTCCATCAGAATTCATTCCTTCTCATGAAATCCTGGACCTCGGAAAAGGTCGGGATTCCCCTTCTTCCACCCAGGCTCAGGCAGTTCATCGCAGAGACTGCACTGGCAAACCTCACACAGCCTGCCATATCATAGCCGAGCTCCATGCCACGAAGGTATGCACCATGGAAGACATCACCTGCCCCAGTTGTATCCACAGGCTCGATATGGTAGGCAGGAAAGTGGATGAACTCTCCATCGACAAGGGCAAGAACACCCTTCTCTCCAAGCGTGGCCATCAGGATCCTTGCGCCCCACTTCGACATCTGGAGCATGGCCCTCTCCCTGTTCTCATCCTCCATTATCTGCATCGGATAGAACTCGTTCGTAATAAGGATGTCGGCCATGGCGGCAAGCTCTCTGTTGAGCCTGTTGTCCTTCTGCCTGCTGCTTCCATCCAGTGATACAGGAAGACCAAGCTTCCTTGCCAGCCTTGCGGCATTGACAGCATCCTCGTACATAGTGCCATCGAGGTGCAGGAACTTCGCACCCTTCATATAATCCTCGATTTCTGCTGTGAAGTTGATTGCTCCAAGCCTCTGGTGGTAGTTGATAAGGGTCCTGGAGGCGTTCTGGCTGTTGACGCAGACAAAGGAAAAGGCACTGTCCCCCTCTCTCCTCTCCATGAAGGTAGTATCGACATTCTCATCCTTGAGACCTTCAAGAAGGTATGTTCCTGTCATGTCGCTTCCGACTATGCCCACATAGCCGCTTCTTCCACCAAGACGGGAAAAGGCGACTGCGGCCTGACTTGCGCCACCGCCCGCCTGCCGATCCACCTTCTCGATGTGCTTCGAGGTGTTCTCCGGAGGAAATCCATCCACGACACAGACGTTATCGGCACACAGATGGCCGACAGCGATCATTGAAACTTTTTCCATCACTCCTCCCCTGTCAGTTTTCCATCCTATATCATAGATTTTGATTACTCAATCTTTGTTTTCATGAGAAAAGTTTCATGGCATAAGCAAATAGAAGTTCAAAAACGAAAGATTTTTTTGTTTACAACCAGAATTGCAGCCCTCTAGAATTTAGTTAAGGTAAATTTGATTTTTTCAGAAAAAAGGAGAAACACATGAAAAAATTTACAGCAGTTCTGCTCATTGTCCTGTTGATCATGACCTCGGCTTTTGCACAGGGAGCAACAGAAGCACAGGAAATCGGAGCAAAGGGTCCATCCGGTGAACTCATCATGTACACAACAGTAGCTGATGCCCACCTCGATGCAACGATCGAGGGCTTCAACGCCAAGTATCCTGATATCAAGGTCAACTACACCTATGGTGGTGCAGGCGACTGCAAGGCCAGAATCCAGGCCGAGGCTGCAAATCCTCAGGCAGACGTCATGTTCGGTGGTCTCCAGTTCGCAGACCTCAAGAACTATGGACAGTACTTCGAGCCATATGTAAGTGCAAACAGCAAGAATATCATGGCAGACTATCAGCTCGAGAGCGGACTCATCACATTCCACGATGCCCAGATTCCATGCATCATCGTCAACGACGAGCTCGAGAAGCAGCTTGGCGTCAAGGTAACAGGCTGGGAATCCCTCCTCGATCCAAGACTCAAGGGAAAGATCGCCATCGCAAACCCGACCTCCTCCTCTTCTGCCTGGAACTGGATGCAGTGTCTTCTGACCGACTTCGGCGGCTATGACAGCCAGGCAGCCTGGGACTACATCGAGAAGTTCATCCCTCAGGTAGTTCTCCAGGACTCCTCCTCCGCTCCATTCAAGAAGACCTGCAAGGGCGAGTACGCTGTCGGTCTCACCTATGAGCCTCTCGTGATCATGAACGAGGATCTCGCATTCCCTGGCAACCATGTTGTCTACTGGGAAGAGGGTGTCACCTCTGTCGGTTTCGCATCCGCAATCATCAAGGGAGCAAAGAACCTCGAGAATGCAAAGCTGTTCATGGACTTCCTGCAGAGCGACGAAGGCCAGTCCATCTACCTCAGCGTAGGTGCACGTCCTGTTACGACCAGCAAGCTCGAGGGCGCAAACCCGATCATGGTCGACCTTTCGAAGATCAACTACAAGGCAGCAGACACCGAAGCTCTTGCAGCAAACAAGACAGCCATCTGCGACAGATGGAAGGAAGTCTGGGCAGCCAAGGCAGCCAAGTAGGATCCGAGCAGTCGGATACATCGAGAGCTCTGCCACAGGGCAGGGCTCTTTTGACTACAGAAGAATTTTGGAGCAAGCATGAACGTTGGAATATCAATCAAGCACGCAGTCAAGAAGTACGGAGATTTTACAGCCATTCCGGACCTTTCCCTTGAGATCAGACCAGGTGAGTTCTTCACACTCCTCGGCCCCTCCGGCTGTGGCAAGACCACCCTTCTGAGAATGATTGCTGGCTTCAACTCCATAGAGGGCGGAGAGTTCTACTTCGGTACTCGACTGATCAACGACCTGGACCCCGCCAAGAGAAACATCGGCATGGTCTTCCAGAACTATGCAATATTCCCACACCTTACAGTCAGAAAGAATGTAGCCTTTGGCCTTCAGAACAGGAAGATGCCAAAGGAGCAGATAGCAGAGCAGACGACGAGGTTCCTCGGCCTTATGAAGATCGAGGAGTATGCCGACAGGAAGCCCGAGCAGCTCTCGGGTGGTCAGCAGCAGAGAGTCGCTCTTGCCCGTGCACTTGCAATCGAACCGGATGTCCTGCTTATGGACGAGCCTCTTTCCAACCTCGATGCCAAGCTCAGGGTCGAGATGCGAGAGGTGATCAGGGAGATACAGAACAGGCTTGGCATCACAACAGTCTATGTGACCCATGACCAGGAGGAGGCCATGGCCGTCTCCGACCGTATCGCAGTAATGTCCGGAGGCATCATCCAGCAGGTAGGTTCGCCAAAGGCTCTCTACCAGAGACCTGCAAACCTCTTCGTCTCGACCTTCATCGGAAGGACCAATGTAATGACAGGTACCATCTACAGGGATGAAAACATAGAGGGAGTCGAGCTCTTCGATGGCACCAGAGTTCCAATGAACAACCTGGTAAATGCCCAGAAAGGCCAGAATGTGATAGTCTCGATCCGCCCAGAGGAGCTCTTCATCGAGGAGGATGGAAGAGAAGGTCTCTCGGCAAGGGTCGCCTACTCTACCTTCCTTGGCCTCAACACCCACTACTTCGTGGACCTTTCGGATGGAAAGCGCGCCGAGATCATCCAGGAGTCCAGGATCGATGACATCATCGAGAATGGAACAGAGGTAAAGCTCGGAATCAAGGCAGAGAAGATAAACGTGTTCACCGAAGATGGCAAGGCATCCCTTGTCAGATAGGAGGGAGCAATGAAGAGAAAAGCAGATTTCTGGGTCGTTGCAAGCCTGGTGGTCCTTGCCATCTACCTGCTGTTCATGCTCTATCCGCTGATGAAGGTCATGACCAAGTCGGTATTCGATGCAGAGACTGGTGCTTTCACAATGAAGTACTTCAAGCAGTTCTTCGGCCAGAAGTACTACTCCAGCACGCTGGTCCACAGCTTCAATGTCGCCATAACCTCGGCCTTCTTCTCTCTCATTGTAGGTATCCCGCTTGCATACCTATACAATGCATACGAGATAAAGGGAAGAAAGACACTGCAGATGCTGATAATCCTCAGCAGCATGTCAGCTCCATTCATCGGAGCCTACTCCTGGATCCTTCTGCTCGGCAGAACAGGCCTCATAGCGAAGTTCATAAGAGAGTATACAGGAATCGTCATTCCGACGATCTACGGCTTCAAGGGCATCGTCCTTGTAATGGTGACAAAGCTCTACCCCCTGGTATTCCTGTACGTTTCCGGTGCGCTGAAGAATGTAGACAACTCGCTTCTCGAGGCCTCTGCAAATATGGGAAGGACCGGTGCAAGGAGATTCCTTACTGTCATTCTTCCACTCTGCATGCCCTCGATTCTGGCTGCAGCTCTCATGGTATTCATGAGATCACTGGCAGACTTCGGCACGCCTATGATGATCGGCGAAGGCTACATGACCTTCCCTGTCATCATATACAATGAGTATGTAGGCGAGGTCGGCACGAACCACAACTTCGCAGCTGCTGTATCTGTAATTGCAATAGGAATAACACTGGTCGTATTCATGCTGCAGCGCTATGCTTCGGTCAGGACGAGCTTCCATATGAGTGCAATGCATCATATAGAGAGGAAGAAGCCAAGGCTTGTCGGTTCGCTCTGCATCCACCTGTACGCCTACACAGTAGTTGCGATCTCCATCCTGCCACAGGTATATCTCATCTACCTGTCCTTCAGGAACACGAGCAAGAGCGGCAACGCCTTCCGCCCTGGCTATTCACTGGCCTCCTACAAGTACGTCTTCAACAACATGGGCAACAGCATCTTCAATACGATAAGGATCTGTGGTGGTGCGCTTGTCATGATCATCGTGCTTGCAATCCTGATCTCGTATCTGGTAGTCAGGAGAAGCAACAGGATAAACAGAGTCATCGATACTCTCTCGATGATTCCGTACATCATCCCAGGTGCAGTCATAGGTATTGCCCTGATCATGTCCTTCAACAGTCCAAAGTTCCCTCTGGTCGGCACAGCCTGGATCCTCATCATCGCAATGTGCATAAGAAGAATCCCATATACCATCAGAAGTACAGTTGCTGTTCTCGGACAGATTCCGCTCTCGATCGACGAGGCTGCAGAATCCCTGGGTGCTGGAAAGGTGAAGACACTTGTGAAGATCACAATTCCAATGATGCTTTCCGGTATCTTCTCCGGTGCTGTAATGAGCTGGGTCACACTCATAACCGAGCTCTCATCCTCCATCCTGCTCTACAACTACAAGACGATGACGCTGAACCTCGCAGTCTACATGATGGTCGCAAAGGGATCCGATGGCAGAGCCTGTGCAATGTCCACCATCCTTACGGCCTTCACTATCCTGACCCTCGTCATCTTCAACAAGTTCAGCAAGAACGGCGAGCTTATGATGTAATTAGGACTCAAAGACAATTCGAGGTCTGGCACAGACCAGACCTCGTTCTCTTTATGACGATGAAAAAACTGTTTTTAAGATAGCTATCAGAGTGCAGCTATCTCCTTATAGCTGAGACCGGTAATATCGTGGATATCTGCAATCGGCATAGATTTCTGCTTCATCTTTTTTGCAATCTCTTTTCTGCTTTCAGCTTTACCTTCTGCTCTACCTTCCTCTATACCTAAGTTTCTGTTTTCAGCACGATACTCTTCAAGATACTTAGCAAAGAGTTTATCGAACTTTGTTACCATGGCCTTATTGCCCTCCTTGGTACTCTTGAGCATATCCGCTCTCTGTCTCATAAAATTATAATTCATATCCTTCGCCTCTGTACATTTGAAATCGTGCATCAACTTGGCTATTTTGGACTCCCCTGTTGCTCTGCCGTTGACGTAGATTATATGTCTACCATCATGCATCGCAATTTTATGCTTTATTGAATACATCTCGAACTCTATTCTCTCTTCTCCCAGCTTCCAGTAGTCTCTGTAGGTGATGAAAATCACATAGGAGTCGTTCAGATTCTCGAAAGGCTCCCCTTCTCTCAGTACAAAGGCATCAAGTGCACTCGAATAGTAGCGTGCACGTTTTGCGCTGGCACCCCTGTTGTCCTTCTGGACTTCTACATCGAAAATACGTCCCTTTCCATCTACGACCTTTGCATCGAAGACAACAGAATGGAATCCCGGTTTTGGTGAGATGTCATGAACATGTACCTCCTTGGCCGTCAGGCTTTCATCTCCGATGCAGATCTTCAAAAGCTCGCCCACCCCATACAGGTTGTCCTTGAACATACAGGCGAACATGACATCATCCATGGGAGTCATGTTCTCAATGAGCTTCTTCATTCTTTTCTTATGAAATCTATGACCCATTTCTACCCCCTATTTCGGTGTTTACCTATATCTGGAGATAAAAATGGATTACTGTTCCAACTTCTGAGAAAACTTGGATAAAAAAGATTGATTCCCTGCTCAGAGGAACATCAGGGACATACCCCAGGCAAAGATGAATGTGAAGAGATTCGAAGAGAAGTTGACCATATCGTTGTCGAAGAATCTTATTCCCCTCTTAAGAACTCTTCTGTTTCCAAGCGCATCCTTCTCCTTCTCGGTAAGCTTTCCCTCCTCATCGAGGTAGTGGGCCTGCACTGTGATACCAAGAACACTGTCGACAAGACACCCCGCAAAGCCGGTAAGGGAGACTATCAGGGCAAGGGACAGGGAGCCTGAATAGAAGGCCCTGTAGAAGATTGCATAGAGGACTGTTGCCAGAAGGCCTGCCATCGTGCCAAGGAAGGAGACTGCTCCTGAGAGCCCCTTCGGCATCGGCTGGAAGGTAAGAATCGACACTGGAGGTCTTTCGGAAAGGACTCCGATGTCTCCCGCCCAGGTATCTGCAACCGCCTCAGCAAGGCTGGCACAGAAGAGTACATGGAAGACAGGCTCACCAGTAAAATATGCAAGCACTATTGCGGCAAGGGCAGGGCCGCCATTTGCAAAGACCTGTGCAATATCCCTGGTCCCTCCCTTCTTCTGTATCTTGGCAACTCCTCTGGCCTTCTTGGAGAACTTCCCGATAAGGGCAGCCGAGATGAGGAAGAAAAGGTACAGTGAAAGTGCAACAAAGCCTCCGCACCAGAGCGAGCCGAAGCCCATGAGAAAGGCACCGATGGTGCCTGAAACTGTAAGCTGCTTCGAGCGGTAGGCTGCAAGGGCAATTACAAGCATTGCCACTGCATAGATTCCAAATCTTGCAAAGGGGTCTATTCCCATCATCTTGCTATCGAGGAGTGTCAGCAAAGGAGACCTCCGAGAAGACCGGATATGATCGGGACCGTTATATTGTCGAATCCAAGTGGAGTGATGGCCTCGAGAACTGTTGCGACCAGGGCAATGATGAGGACCTTTGCTATATCGGTATCTCTGACAAGCAGAACTACAAGAGCCGAGACAATGAACATGACAGCACAGCCTTCGATGCTCTTGTTCGCCTTCATTATCGAGAACCTGTGGGTCCCTATCTTCTTTCCGACAAGCGCAGCAAGGCCATCACCATAGCCCATTATCAGGACACCCATGGCGACATCCTTCAGAAGAATCGCACCTGCATAGTAGAGAATGTAGAGAACGATTATGGAGATAGGGAAATAGATCAGACCATTGTCCCTCTTCCTGTCCCCCATTCCGAGTATTCTGGAGGCTCCTGAGTATACGAATGCAGTATTGGCGACAACGAATGTAACTGGTCCAAGGAAGGTGACCCACGGAGTCCTGAAATAGTGGATGCTTATGAATATCCAGTTGGAGACCCCGATGTGTATTATCTTCCTGACCGACTCGGGAGAGAAGAGGCCACTTTTCTTGGCAAGAAAACCTACAGCTATGACTGCAATCAGAAATGCAAAAGAAAGGACAAGTCCTAAAAGCTCACCCTCTACCATGACCTACCTCCACCTCCACCGGCGCCACCACCAGAGAAGCCACTGCTCCCATGGAAGGTGCGACCTGCTGTTCTTCCATGTCTGGCCTCTGACTGTATCTGGGATACTGGTGTAATGTATCTTCTTCTGAATCTTCTGCTCAAGGCAGTATAGAAGAGCGCATCCGTCCCCATTCCAGAGCCTCTGTACCAGTCAGGAGTCCTGGTCAAAAGCCCCTTGAACTTGGCTGCCCAAATCTTCTCAAGGCCAAGCACGATTGCATAGCTGAGATTGTGATAGAAGTATTCGGGATCCAGATCGATCAGCTTCTTCAGCTTGTCGATCTCGACCTTCTCGAGGAACTCCCTGTAGCCCAGGATCTGCTCCATCATCAGCTGCCCATATGGAGTCCTCTTCTCTGTTGCGGCAGCAAGACCACAGAGCACCATCATTCCAGACGAGACGAAGAGAGGCACAAGAGGCGTTGCCGGATGCGATTCATAGTTGATGATAGCAAAGACTATCTCTACAAAGAAGAACAGTATCGTGATGATGACTGCGAAAGCTATCATCAAGTAGGTATAGGAGGGCTTTCTGTACTCCCGCTTTGCAAAGAGCTTCTTGAATACAGAGAGGACTGCAAAGAAGTGGAATACGACTGTTCCTACTGCAAACAGCGCGATGGAAAGCTCGTTCAGGGAGAGCATCGAGCCCCCGAACAGTGAGAATATCATGCAGAACACAAAGAGCATCGAGGACTTCTTGCCGGCCCACATATCGTGGAGCTGGTACTCTCCTTCTGCGAATCTGTGCTTGATGATAGGAAGAATCTTTCCATAGAGGATATCGCCGAACTGGGCTTTCCTTGCGACCTCCTCGGTGACGATCTCATGGCTCATCAGTCGGTCAAAGAGAAGTCGCTCTCCAACTGCAGCATCTGGATCTATCTCCTTCAGCTTTCTGAGAGCAAAGTCCCCCTTCTCGTTCTCTTCTATTCTTATGTAGCCCTTGTCGGCCCAGTAGAATACCATGGCAGTTATATCGACATCATCGATATGTCCATCGTAGATATACCCGGTCTCGCAGGGGTTGAGTCCTACTGGCGGGTCGAAGCGGACGACCGTGACAGGCTCCTCATCGTTTCCATACTTCCTGAATACAAGGAATGCGATCAGAGAAAGAGAGAGCGTCACCAGGATTGAAAGCACCAGCGCTGCATTCGAGTAATCGGGAATCTCTCTTTCGCCAACGAAATAGCCCTCTGGAAGCTCTGCTCTTAGCGTTATTCCCTCGTGCGCATCCATATACTCTGCATGCCCCTCGATGGTCCTTCTATCTGCAGAGAGTGTACAGACAACATTGCGGTTCGTAGAGGAACCATAGGCACCACTTGTCAGATAGACATTGTCAGCATCGATGGCAGAAGGAAAGGTTATCGTGAAATCGAAGTTCCTTACAGGCACTGGCCAATCTGTGCCGAGAACATCGAGATAGACCTCATCATAGTCCTCGTACTCATCCTCTCCGATATCGAGCGTGTATGTAAAATCGTAGGTCTTTGGACCCTGGACATATCTGTCTTCGCTTCCCAGGCGTACAGTATAGTTTCCGTTCCCTTCAGAGACTGTACAGGGGTCCGAGGTCTCGACCATTGAGGCAAGGTACTTCTTCCTGCCAGTTCCGACAGGAATATCCCTTATGATCCCATGACTGGGTGAATTGAAGTCAAGCTCGATATGCTCTCTTATCCTGTATATCCTGTCCGGCGATACAGAAACATCGACTCTGTAGGATACGAAGGAGAAGTTCTCCGCAAAAAGGAGAACCGAAATGGACAGGATGAAAAGAAGCGCAAGAACCCTCTTCATACCATCAGAACTTTACTTCGACCCTCTGCTTTGCCTCTTCCTCGATCTCTGCGTATGGATACTTTGTATATCCGGACATTCCAGCGACGATAGAAGATGGGAAGAGCTCGATCTTGGTATTGAGCTCGCGGGCGATGGCATTGTAGTACTTCCTCTGGTTGAGTAGCTCATGCTCTACAGCAGATAGCTGCTGCTGTAGATTGATGAAGGAGGCATTTGCCTTGAGGTCAGGGTAGGCTTCGCCGAGGGCGAAGAGCTGCCTGAGGGAGCTTGTGACTGCCTTGTCTGCCCTCTCCTTCTCCTCGAAGGAGCCACTGACAACAGCGCTGTTGCGTGCCTTGATGACAGCCTCGAGGGTTCCGCTCTCATGCTTGGCGTAGCCCTTTACAGTCTCGACAAGGTTCGGAATGAGATCGTATCTCTCCTTGAGGTGCACGTCGATGCCGGCCTGTGCCTCCTGTAGCTTGTTCTTCAGACGTACCAGTGCATTGTAGGTAGAAACGAAATAGAGTGCTATAACAACTGCAATTATTGCCAGAACGGCAAGTATAACCAAAGCGACCATAATATAAGGATATACATTATGTTTCATAACATCAATTATGCTTGTAAGTAAAATGTCAAAGTTGTATATTTGTTGCATATAAAATGCATAAAAGGAGAAAGACGTGCGCGAAAGACACAACAGACTGGCTGTAGTAAAGGAACTCATAAAGAACAATAGGATAGACAGCCAGGACACACTTCTCGATCTGCTCAAGAAAGAGGGCTTCAACGTTACCCAGGCCACCCTCTCCAGGGACCTCAAGCTGCTGAAGGTCGGAAAGATCTCCGATGGCTGGTCAGGCTACTACTACTCTCTACCGGAAAACGATCTCGTAACAGAATCGGAGAAAAGCTACATACAGGATGTAAGAAGGGGTATACTTTCAATAGAGTTCTCTGGAAATTTCGGAGTCGTCAAGACACGTCCGGGCCATGCAAACAGTGTCTGCTTCGCCCTCGATGTCCTCAACCTCCCTGAAATCCTCGGTACTCTGGCCGGAGACGACACGATCTTCCTCATTCTCCGCGAGGGGATGACCAAGGAGGATCTGCTGGAAAGCTTCCAGACCCGTATTCCGGAAATCCAGGAATAACAAAACGGAAGGAGAGAAGATATGAACTATTCCAATTTGGACAAAGCAAAGGCCTACAAGGCACTTCAGAGCGCCCAGAAGGTCTCGCTCAAGAGTGTTCTCACCGCAGAGAGAATCAAGAATTCGAATGTAAAGGCAGGTGGCGGTCTCACCTACAACTACGCAGCAATGCCAGTCGATGACGAGATCATCCAGGATCTTCAGGAGCTGGCTTCAGAGCAGGAGGTGCTCGACAAGTACAAGGCCATCCTCTCAGGAGAGGTGATGAACACCGGAGAGAAGAGACTTGTTCTCCACCAGCTGACCAGAGGCAACTGCCTTGGTGCAAAGGTAGAAGCTGACGGAGAGGACAAGGACGAGTTCTACAAGGCACAGCTTGAAAGAATCCGCGTCTTTGCAGAGAAAGTAAGAGATGGAGAGATCAAGGGCTCCACAGGCAAGGCCTTCGATACAGTCTGCCAGATCGGTATCGGCGGCTCCGACCTCGGTCCAAGAGCACTCTATCTTGCACTTACAGGCTACTGCTCCGGAAAGTGCACAAAGCAGCTCAAGGCCGAGTTCATCAGCAACGTCGACCCTGACGATGCTGCAGCTGTGATCGACCGACTCGATGCCGAGACGACACTCTTCGTTCTCGTATCCAAGAGCGGCACAACACTTGAGACACTGACGAATCAGGAGCTCGTTACAAAGTCTCTCAAGGGTGTCGATCCTGCAAAGCATCTTGTTGCTGTCACAAGCAAGACCAGCCCACTCGCAGGCTCCTCTTCTGTTCTCGATGCCTTCTATATCGATGACTACATCGGTGGAAGATACAGCTCGACAAGTGCAGTTGGTGGAGTAATCCTCTCACTCTCCCTCGGCTACGATGTCTTCAAGGAACTCCTCGATGGCGCCCACGAGGCTGACATGCTCGCACTCGAGAAGGATATAAGGAAGAACCCATCCCTCCTCGATGCCTCCATCGGTCTCTATCTGAGAAACATTCTCGGCTACCCATCGACAGCAATCCTTCCATACTCGCAGGCACTCTCAAGATTCCCGGCCCACCTCCAGCAGCTCGACATGGAGTCCAACGGCAAGCACGTGAACCGCTTTGGCGACAAGGTCGACTATGTGACAGGTCCTGTGATCTTCGGTGAGCCAGGTACAAATGGCCAGCACAGCTTCTACCAGCTCCTGCACCAGGGAACCGATATCGTTCCACTCCAGTTCATCGGCTTCAAGAACAACCAGAGAGGCAAGGATATCGTCATCGAAGGCTCGACAAGCCAGACCAAGCTCAATGCGAACCTCTCCGCCCAGATAGTTGCATTCGCACTTGGAAAGAGCGATGAGAATCCGAACAAGGAGTTCGATGGCGAGAGATGCTCCTCCCTTCTCTATGCAGAGCAGCTCACACCAAAGGCTCTCGGAGCACTGCTTGCCCACTATGAGAACAAGGTAATGTTCCAGGGACTGCTATGGAACCTCAACTCCTTCGACCAGGAGGGTGTACAGCTCGGAAAGGTACTTGCCAAGAAGGTCCTGAAGGGCTGCGAAGGTGATGAAGTCCTGAAATCCTACGCAGATATGCTTATCTAAAAGGAGAGATACTATGAGAAAGCTATTCTATGTTCTTGTTATAGTCCTTATCGCCTGTGCACTGCTCTGCTCCTGCAAGCAGTCCAAGGGCAAGAAGCTTCTTAAGGACACAAAGGCAGTCGGAAGAGATATCGGTCATGGTACAAGGGATGCAGTGAAGTCCCTCAAGTAGAATCATCTGAGTTGTCAGAGATGGAGACCTTTGCGGAAAATGCAGAGGTCTCTCTTTCTATCATGTGGATAAAACAATACCTCCATTTCGGGTAGTTCTTACCAGAAACAGAGGTATTTATGTTTCTATAGGGTATTGTTCAGAGAATCAGAAGGCTCTCGTCCTGATCTCGGTCCTGACCTTGGTGATGAACTCATCGAGCTTCATCGTTGTAGTCTCGCCGACTCTGTTGCGTACGCTTACTGTACCCTCTTCCTCTTCCTTTGCACCGATTATGAGCATGTAGGGAACTCTGTCCTCCTGCTGAGCCTCGCGGATCTTGTAGCCGATCTTCTCGGATCTGTCATCCAGTACAACTCTAACATCCTCATCGAGCAGAGCATTGTAGCACCTGGTCGCATACTCCATGGTCTTCTCGGAGACCGGAAGGACCTTGACCTGCATCGGAGCCAGCCAGGTCGGGAACTTGCCCTTTGTCTCTTCGATGATGTAGGCCATGAAGCGGTCGATGGAACCGAGGATAGCTCTGTGGAGGACGACTGGAGTCTTCTCGCTGTTGTCTGCATCGATGTACTTCAGGTCGAACTTTGCAGGCAGACAGAAGTCGAGCTGGCAGGTGGAGAGAGTGTACTCGTTACCAATAGCTGGCTTTACATTGACATCGAGCTTCGGGCCATAGAAGGCTGCCTCACCGATCTCCTCGGTATACTCGATACCGATGTCGTCGAGTACCCTTCTGAGGGAGGCCTCGGCCATGTCCCACATCTGGTCATCTGGATGGTACTTCACCTTGTCGTTGGGGTCTCTCAGCGAGAGAACACAGCGATAGTCGGTGATTCCGAAGTCCTTGTAGGTCTCGAAGATGAGGTCCACGACACCCTTGAACTCGCTCTCGATCTGCTCCGGAGTCACGAAGATATGAGAGTCGTTCTGGCAGAAGTGGCGTCCTCTCTCGATACCCTTCAATGTACCACTGGTCTCGAATCTGAAGTCATGTGCGATCTCAGCAATCCTGATAGGCAGCTCCTTGTAGCTGTGCGGTCTGTTTGCGTAGATCATCATGTGGTGAGGACAGTTCATAGGCCTCAGGACGAATGACTCTCCTTCGACCTCCATTGGAGGGAACATGTTCTTCTGGTAGTGAGCCCAGTGACCGGAGGTCTTGTAGAGGTCTACGGTACCGACGCAAGGGGTCATTACATGCTGATAGCCCAGCTTGAGCTCCTTGTTCCTGATGTAGTTCTCAAGCTCTCTCCATACGGTGTAGCCGTTCGGAAGGAACATCGGCATGCCCTTTCCAACGAGATCGTCGGACATGAAGAGCTGCATCTGCTGGCCGATCCTTCTATGGTCGCGGGCCTTTGCCTCCTCCTGCTGTCTCTCGTACTCTTCAAGCTCCTCCTTGGTCGCAAAAGCAACGCCGTTGATTCTTGTAAGCATCTTCCTTGAAGAGTCGTTCTTCCAGTAGGCGCCGCCCTGCTGGGTGATCTTGAAGGCCTTCAGTGCGCTTGTATATGTGATATGTGGTCCAACGCACATATCGATATAGTCTCCCTGCTGGTAGAAGCTGATGATCGCATCCTCAGGAAGGTCGCCTATGTGCTCTTCCTTGTACTTTGCGCCCCTGTCGTGCATCAGCTTTATGGCTTCATCGCGATTAAGGATGAATGGCCTGATGGGAAGCTTCTCCTTGACGATCTTCTTCATCTCGTTCTCGATGGTCACAAGATCCTCGTCCGTGAGTCTTGTGTCTCCAAGGTCCACGTCATAGTAGAATCCCCTATCGGTTGCAGGACCATAGCCGAAAATCGCATTCGGATAGAGTCTCTGGATTGCCTGTGCCATGATATGTGCAGCGGAGTGTCTGAGTACGTGCGTTACTTCTTCAGCTGGACACTCTGCAACAGTGCCGTCCTTATAGATGATCTTCATTTCTCTAGGCTCCTATTGGCTCCTACCTTTGGTAGGACGCAGTGATACGGATAGCATTATAAATGATAATTGTTGAATTAGTGAACCACCCTTTCCCGTACAAAAGAAGTAGATGTGCAATAGTACAGGGACAAAGAGAGAAAACACTTGCCTGGCAAGGCATTGAACAAATGCACTACTGTCCATTCTGGAGGAAAAACAGGACAATTGTTCACAGCAGAGGGCAATCCCATATTATCATTCAGGCAAGGCCATGAGGAGGTATCGTATGAGAGATCATGTACTGATAGTCGGCAGCGGCAATATGGGAAGTGGAATTGCAGCAAGGAGTGCTCTTGCAGGCAGTAGGACCTTCATCACAAACAGAACAGTCGAAAAGGCCCGGAAAGGTCGCGATATGGCAATCACTTCGATGAGGGAGCTTGTCGACAACGAGCTCGCGACAGAGGAGCAGTTCTCCAGAGCTTGCGAGATCCTCGAGGCCAGGGTCCTGGACAGCTCTGTTCTCGATCAGTCGGAGTTCGTCATTGAGGCAGTATACGAGAACCTCGAACTGAAGCAGCAGGTATTCCAGGAACTGGATGATGCCCTTCCACCAGAGGTCATCATAGCATCGAACACAAGCGGCATGAGAATTACAGATATCGCAGCGAAGACAGTTCACAAGGAAAGGTGCCTCACCACACACTTCTGGTTCCCAGGTCACCTCGTTCCTCTTGTGGAAGTGGTCATGAGCGACTGGACGAAGTACGAATACGCAGTTGCAACAAAGGAGCGTCTTGCATCCTGGGGCAAGGCTCCTGTAATTGTAAAGAAGGACTGTCCCGGCCATCTGGCAAACAGAATCCTCCAGGCTGTCATCAGAGAAGCGACAAATATCGTTGAAATGGGCCTTGCCTCTCCTGAGGATGTCGATACTGCAGTCAAGATGGGCATGGGAATAAGATTCCCGATCTGGGGTCCTCTGGAGCACATCGATGCCGTAGGATTGGATATCTGCACCAGTGTACAGGATACTGTTCTTCCTGTAATAAGCAGCCTCCCAAAGGCCAATGACCTCATGAGGAACCTGACGGAATCAGGAAACCTTGGCTACAAGACAGGAAAGGGAATATTCGACTGGAGCAAGCTCGACATGGAAGAAAAGGCAAGAAAGAGGAACGAGTTCATCATATATGCACTCAAGAAGATAGAGCTTCCGAAATAGCTGCAGCGCTCCTGAAATGAAAGGACCTCCTGTTGCCATCAATGTCATTAAGTTAAGCAAATGACATTGCTGTTGCCATGAGGTCCTTTTACATTCCGATGAAGCCTACTTCAGCGCTTCCTTGAGCTTGGTATCGAAGTTCCTTGCGATGGCCCTGGTCGCTCTGCTGACCGCTCCCTCCTTCGTCATGTGGCCCTCTCTTTCACGGGCGGTATAAACGAGGATGGTCCTGTCTGTCGAGATTTCTCTTACAGAGACATCGGCAACATAGTTGGCGAACCTGAACTGCTCATTCTCGGAATCCCGCCAGGAGACATTGATCACAGCCTCTGCATTTGCACCACTGTCGGATACTCTGAAGCCGATCTCGGTAAATGTCCTTGCGATTGCGGCCTTTATGCTTCCATCAACATCGCCCTCGACCCTGATCGAGACTATGATGGAACTTCTGGAATCGGACTCGAGCCTCTCGGCCTCGGCAAGGCTTGCAAGGTCCACCTTCCTGTCGGCCAGATAGTTGTAGGTCGCGACATGGAGGTTGTAGCGCTCTACGAGCTCTCTGTACTGGCCGGCCTTTGCAATGTTGCTGAAAAGTCCGATACCGGACTGGACCTCTGACCTGAGCTTTCCGACCTGCTCCTTCTCGCTCTCGATCAGCTGCCTGTAGTGCATAGCGGCGTCATCCCTGTCGAGAACAGCAAGGGCCCTGCACTCTCCTGTCTTGCTGTCCTGTTCGCGTTCTCTGATCTGGACTCCATAGAGCTCCTCGGCCCTGGAGTTCGCAGTGACATCTGTAGTGAACAGCTCGCCATAACTTGAAGCACCATCCCTCTGGGCATCGTAGACACTCCTCGTCGAGGTGCTGGTCATCTCAAGTGCGAACAGCTGGATAAGCTCGTTCTTTGCATCGAGCTCTGCACTCTTCATGTCATCCCCATAGCCCAATGCACAGATATACTTCTTCTGTGAATAGCTCCTGTATGGATCGTCAGCCCACCTTCCGGAGCTGGCACATGATGTGAAAAGCAGAGCTGCCGTTATGAGGATGATGGTCAGTCTCTTCATGATCACTTGTCCAGAAGCTCATCGAGATTCTTGTCGAGAATGGACTCTGTCCTATCGGCAACCGGATCCCTGTCCTCGATATGCTCAGGGATAGCTGTCTCGATTGCGTGTTCGATCTGCTCCTCGATATTCTCCTTTGGAATGCTTACGAGGACCCATACGCCACCGTCGTTATCCTCCCAGAAGTCCTCTTCCCTGACACCGGAAAGCAGAGCTCTGCCGAGCTCCTTTGTGTGGGATACGAAGGAGTCGACATACTCGATTGCAGCAGCATTGTTGCCTACTTCCTTAAGGGTCCTCTCCCTTGTTGCCTCGACGATATTGCTGATATAGAGGGCGATCTTTCCATCAGCCTCGAGCTTTGCCTTCTTGATGGAGGTCTCGAAGGTGCTTCCCTTTCCGTAGCCAGCAGCATAGAGGGTCTTCTTGTCGGAGACATCCCTTATTACCCAATCAGGTCTCTTTATTCCATTCTTGCCTTCAACGCCCTTGTTCTGGCTCATTGCGACCTTGTGGTCAGTCGAGGAACAGGAGATTGCCAATGCAAGCATCAATACTGTCAGGAAAACCGATAGAATCTTCTTCATATAAATCCTCCGTACGAATTATCTGCTACCTGGGGCACTGTGGAGTAAGGAGATTGAGTGTATTCTCCCTTACTTCGTATCCAGGATATGATACTACATATGTTGAACCATTCTTAAGATGATAGGTTACTGTAAAATCGTAGATGCCCGGCTCGAGTGTGATTCCTCCACAGGTTATGTTGTCAGGCAGATACATTGCCATCCTGGTATCTGCCACCTCTGCCCTGTTGGTCGCTGCGACGCCCACCCAGAAGGTCGTATTCGCGGCTGCGATTGCAAACGCCTTTCCCAGATCCGAGGCATCGGAGTCCAGAGCGGCCCTCACAGAAACATCCCTTACCACAGCGAGGGCTGCAATCTTCAGATATCCCCTGTACCAGCTTCTGAGGTAGGTCTTCCTCACATCGGTATTCACGCACTTCCTTGCAGAGTCCGTGACATCCTCAAGCAGAGACAGTTCGAAGATCTGTCCATTTGAAACCGAGACGGTCGCCGAGACGACAGAGCACTCTCCATCGGTCATTACAGGCCAGGAGACTGTGTAGGGAACGAGGATGGGACGAAGGGTGATATCACCAAAGATATGCTCGGATCTTGCATAGTGAGCGACCTTCTTGCCGATTAGGCCATTCAGTGAGATCACATTGACACGGGCCTTTCCTTCAGGGACCTCCGTGTCATCGGCATCTACAGCGAGGCCCTTTTCCTGAAGCCTTCTCATGTCGACCTCTGCATTTCCACTGTCTCCAGTTGCGCGGTAGGTGATCATGCTGATGTAGTCGGCTGTAGGAGAGGCAGTATATGGACGCGCCTCGTACCTGTCACTCAGCCACTGGTATGGGTTGGAGTTGATTGCCAGGGCGAGCTTTGTCAGCTTGCCCTCCTCTTTCTTCTCATTCAGCTGGTAGTTCGTCAGCTTTATATCGGATTGCTTGACCTCGACGAGCGCCTCTTCGAGGTTGCCCATCTGGGCGTAGCCCATTGCGGCAAAGATATTGGCGAAGATGACCTCGTAGGCCTCTCCTCCATATGTCCTTGAAAGGTCATTGGTGATATAGGTCTTCACCCCGCTCTTCTGACCCTTCTCGTAAAGCTGCTCCATGCTTTCAGAGGCCATTTCGAGACTGTTCACGGCAGCCTGGAAATTTCTCTTGTAGTAGTCGACTACACCACAGTCCATCTCGTAGAGGACTTCGTCTTCGTAATCCTTCTCGTAGGAGTGGATATCCACAAGGTCCACACGACCCTCGCGGATAAGAGTCCTGTTCTTATCGTATGTCTTCTGGGATCCGAAGGTTGTCTTGCAGGATGGAAGCAGAAGTATGGAAACAAGAACTATCGATACATAGAGCAGCTTGCGCATCTTATGCTTTTACTTGGTACCCTTCTTGACGACCTTCTTGATCTCGGAGTTCTCTCCTGTCCAGACGATCCTGCCGGACTCGATATCAACAAGCTCTGCATCTACATAGTAGACTCTGAGCTGTTTCTTTCCGCTCTCCTGGACGATCGACTTCACGGAGCCCTGGATCATGAAGTCGGCTGCATCCTCCTGGGCGATGGCCTTCTGCTGATCCTCCTTGGCATACTGCATCTGGTCTGCGATCTCGGCTCTGGTATCCTTCTTTGCATTTCTGTCGGCAATGAAGTCGACCTTTCCGCTGTTGATCATCGCAGTTCTCATCTTGCTTGTGATGATGGAGGTGTCGAGGTGCTCGGAGGACATGTTCTTGAACTGTCCGACGGTCACTACAGGAAGCCTGTTGTTGTTCTTGGCAAAGGCTTCAAGGCGAGGGCTTTCAAGACACTCCTTGATAAGGGAGTTGCAGACGATGGAAACGTCTGTATCGTTCCAGGTACCGGTCACATCGACGACCTCGGAGGAGTCGACTCGCTTTACCTTGGTAGTTGTGGAACAGGAGACAAGGAACATGACCGAAAGAACAAGAATCATGCTGCAAAGGAGATATCTTCTCATACTTTACCTCGTTTTATGAACGTTTTTCTTCATTATAAAAATCTTATAGACCATCTTCAAGGAAGTTTATCCGGGGATTTTGTTAAGATGGTAACGCAAATTTCGAATCTTATGCAAAAATCTGCATAAATATTGTAAAAATATTAATCAAATATCTTTTCATTGATAAAAGTTTTTTTCTATTATTCCTTCCATGGTTTTTCAGAAATGAAATCTATTCACAGGGAGAATATAATATGAACGAAGTAACCGAGAAGGTCTATCAGAAGGCCTGTCAATTGGATCCGAACCAGAAGGAGTACCTTCAGGCAGTAGGTGTCTTCCTCAACTCTATGGACAAGATCGTAGATGATCGCCCTGAGCTCACCTATCACAAGATTCTCGAGCGCGTTATCGAACCAGAGAGAGTCGTCATGTTCCGCGTACCATGGATCGATGACAAGGGACAGCTCCAGATCAACAGAGGCTTCAGAGTACAGCACTCCTCAGCCATCGGCCCATACAAGGGCGGCCTGAGATTCCACGCCTCAGTAAACCTCTCCATCCTGAAGTTCCTCGGCTTCGAGCAGACTTTCAAGAACAGCCTCACCGGCCTTCCTATGGGTGGTGGCAAGGGTGGTTCCGACTTCTCTCCAAGAGGAAAGTCCGATGCAGAGGTCATGAGATTCTGCCAGTCCTTCATGACCGAGCTCTACAGACACATCGGCCCGGACACCGACGTACCAGCAGGTGATATCGGCGTAGGTGGCAGAGAGGTCGGCTTCATGTTCGGCCAGTACAAGAGACTTACCAACACCTTCTCCGGCATCCTTACCGGCAAGGGTCTCACATTCGGCGGTTCTCTCATCAGACCAGAAGCTACCGGCTATGGTCTCGTCTACATCTCCGATGCAATCCTCAAGGCAGAGGGCAAGACTCTCGAGGGCAAGACCTGTATCGTTTCCGGCTCCGGCAACGTTGCACAGTACACAGTCGAGAAGCTCAACCAGCTCGGTGCAAAGGCAGTCACACTCTCCGACAGCAACGGCATGATCTACGATGAAGAGGGCATCACTCCAGAGAAGCTTGCATATGTAAAGCAGCTGAAGAACGTCAAGAGAGGCAGAATCGCAGAGTACAAGGACAAGTACCCATCAGCAACCTACATCCCACGCGACAAGCAGATCGCAAACCCGATCTGGGACGTCAAGGCAGACTATGCATTCCCATGTGCAACCCAGAACGAGATCTGCGTAGAGGATGCAAGGAACCTCATCAAGAACGGTATCCAGTACGTCGGCGAGGGTGCAAACATGCCATGTGCAGCTGAAGCTGAGAAGATGATGATGGATGCAGGCATCCTCGTAGCTCCTTCCAAGGCAGCCAACGCAGGTGGTGTTGCAGTATCCGGCCTCGAGATGTGCCAGAACTCCATGCGCCTTTCCTGGACAAAGGAAGAGGTCGATGCAAAGCTCAAGGACATCATGACCAACATCTACAAGAACATGTCCGCTGCTGCAGACAAATACTCCGACCACAACAACTTCATCGATGGTGCAAACATCGCAGGCTTCCTCAAGGTCGCTGACGCAATGCTTGGCCAGGGCTACGTATAATAGCCACCTACTCGATAAGCATGAAGGATGCGCCAGCTCGTCACTGGCGCATCTTCTCTTAAGAGAAAAAATTTCTGTTTTTCTCTCCTTCAACTGGATACTTAAAATCCTGTTTTCTATATACTAACCGAAAAGTACTGTTTCACTAGGGAGGAATAGCATGCCAAAGAAAGGTTTCGATAGTCAGAAGTACATTACAGAACAGGCCAGCTACATTCTCGAAAGGGTCAAGAAGAGCGAAGGCAAGCTCTACGTCGAGTGTGGTGGAAAGCTGCTCTTCGACTACCACGCTGCCAGAGTACTTCCTGGTTTCGAGCCCTCGATAAAGATGAAGGTCTTCGAGACTCTCAAGGACAAGATCGATGTGATCATCTGCATCTATGCAGGCGATATCGAGAGAAGAAAGATGAGGGCCGACTTCGGAATCAGCTACGATACGGACGTCTTCAAGATGATCGACGACTTTGCCAGATACGGTCTCAAGTGCTCCAGAGTCGTAATCACAAGGTATGACAGCCAGCCTGCAGCAATGGCCTTCAAGACCAAGCTCGAGGCGAAGGGCATCAAAGTCTACACCCACTCCGCAACTCCCGGCTACCCTACCGACATCGACCTCATCGTATCCGATGATGGCTATGGCAAGAACGCTTACATCCCTACAGAGAAGCCTATAGTCCTCGTCACAGCTCCGGGTCCTGGCAGTGGAAAGCTCGCAACCTGTCTCAACCAGATGTACCACGAGAACAGAATGGGCAGGAAGTGCGCCTACTCCAAGTTCGAGACCTTCCCTGTCTGGAACCTTCCACTCAACCATCCTGTAAATGTTGCCTACGAGGCAGCAACTGTCGATATCGGGGACTTCAACCAGATCGACCACTTCCATCTGGACGCCTACGGACAGGTGACAGTCAACTACAACAGAGATCTCGAAGCCTTCCCTCTCCTGAAGAAGATACTGGAAAGGATCACAGGCGAGGAGTGCATCTACAAATCCCCTACCGACATGGGAGTAAACAGGGTCGGCTTTGGAATCATCGATGATGAAGCCTGCCGTGAGGCCGGCAAGCAGGAGATAATCCGCCGTTTCTTCCGCGCCCAGACTGAATATGCGCAGGGCATATGCGACATCTCTGTCGTCGAAAAGGCCAAGGCGATAATGGACAAGGTCGGTGTATCCGAAAATGACAGGAAGGTCGTACCTGTTGCCAACGAGGCTCTCAAGAGGGCAATTGCAAACAACCTGGTAGGAAACAAGGGAACAATCTGTACAGCAGCAATTGAGCTGCCTGATGGGAAGTGCGTAACATCCCACAACTCCCCTCTTATGCATGCAGGTTCGGCCCTGATACTCAACGCCCTCAAGGCCCTTGCCGGCATCGATCAGGAGTACGATATAATCGCACCACAGGTCATCAACTCCATTACTACAATGAAGAGAGATGTCCTTTCAGGTCGCGGAGTTTCGCTGAATGTCGATGAGATTCTCATCTGTCTTGCAATGTCTGCGGCCTTCAACGACAAGGCAAGAGAAGCGATGCATCAGCTTCCTCTTCTCAAGGGTTCTGAAGTCCACTTTACACATATTCCTTCTGCAGGAGACCAGATCGGCCTCAGAAAGCTGGGTATGAATGTAACCTCGAACCCAATCTTCCCTTCGAAGAACATCTACAATCCTCTCTGAGCTTTCAGTTCATAGAGCAAGTAGGGACCAAAAACTGGTCCCTACTCCTTTTAATGGATTTGATCTGATAATCTAGAACAGCAAAAACAATACTCAAAGCTTTGCTATATACTCAGCACTGAGACCAGTGTATCTGGCAATTGTCTCAATGGGCATAGAATCGGCCTTCATCCTGATTGCAGTTTCCCTATTGGCCTCATCCATGCCTTTCTCCCTGCCTTCTACTATGCCTTTCTCCCTGCCTTCTACTATGCCTTTCTCCCTGCCTTTTGCCAGGCCTTCTTCCATGCCTTTTGCCAGGCCTTTTGCCATTCCTTCGGCAGTCCATCTCTTTTTTCCGTGGTTCATTATCTGTTCGTAGTTTCCGCCCATATGCTCCATACCCTCCTCGGTATTCTTCAGTCTGTCCACGCTCTTCCTGAGCTCAGTATAAACCATTTCCCCGGCCTCGCAACTCTTGAAATCGTGCATCATCCGGGCTATGCCGGACTCCCCCTTCGCCTTCCCGTTTATGAACACCAGATGCCTCCCGTCGTCCACCCTCAGGCCCGTCTGCTCTATGTGCGTGCAGATGTCCACCCGGTCCTCTCCCGTATGCCAGTAGTCCCCCTGGGTGATGAACACCACATACACCGGCATGATCCTGTTGTAGTTCCTCTCACCCCTTTCGATGGCCCTGGCCTGCAGCAGGCTCGCATAGAAGCTCGCTCTCTTCAGCAGGTCCCTCCTCCTTGTCTTCTGGACCTCCACCTCGAATATCCTTCCTGTGCTGTCTGTCGCAAGCACATCGAATTCGGGCTCGAGACTGCCAAGGTTCGGCTGGTAGGCATGCGAGAGCACCTTCTGCACGGATATGCTCTCGTCGCCGAGGCATACCCTGAGAAGCTCGTTCATCGCCGCAACGTTCTCATGATAGATGTTGGCAAAGAGCAGGTCGTCCATGGGAGTGAGCTTCCTGATGGCATCGATCGTCTCCTTTCTCGGATGACGCTTCATGCTTCTATCCTCCTTTTTTGAGATATCTGCCTCCTTCTACAGAGAAATCTGATTTTCTGTACCAGAACGCTGATATTCATTTTGAAATGGCAGCTTTTTCGATTACAGTTCTTCTAGGAGGCAATATATGCAGTATCAGGAACTTGGCAGATCCGGCATTGATGTATCGCGTGTTGCACTGGGCACCTGGGGTCTTGGAGGCGGTAGCGTATGGACCGACAAGGACTCCACAGCAGACGAGGCAATATCCCTTCTCTCTGCCTGCAGGGAGCATGGGATAAACTACATAGACACGGCCCCTGTATATGGAACAGGTGCAAGCGAGGAGCTTCTGGGAAAGGCCCTAAAGGGAAGAAGACATGAATTCATTCTCCAGAGCAAGTGCTCCCTCAACTGGAGGGGAGACGGAGGCAACTTCCACTATGAGCGCGATGGCTATACAGTAAACAACGACACCTCGGCAAAGGCAGTAGTAAAGGATGTGGAGGACTCCCTGAAAAGAATGGATACCGATTATCTGGATTCAGTAATAGTCCACTACGTCTGCAAGAGCTGGCCTGTCGAGGAGACAGTCGAAGCACTTGAAGACCTTGTCAGGGCTGGAAAGATAAGGACATATGGACTATCCAACAGCCAGAAGGAAGATCTTGACGAATATCAGAGGACAGGAAAGGTCTCTCTTGTGCAGGAGTTCTTCAGTGTTCTTTCTCCATTCCATGGAAGAGACTACTTCCCCACCTGCAGAAAGTATGGAACCACCTTCCAGGTCTATGGAGTCCTTGAGGAAGGGTTCCTGACCGGACCTGAAATCCTCGAAAGGACGTTCAGGAAGACCGATATCCGATCACGAATACCTTGGAATGCACCAGAGAAGAAGGAGGGCCTGAAGAGAGCCTTCGAGCTCTGGCTCCCACTTAAGGAGAAGTATGGATGCTCCTTCTCCAATCTGGTACAGGCCTGGGCGCTTTCACAGTACGAGAAGATGAGCATGCTGGTAGGCATGAGACGCTCCTCCTCTGTCGAGGATACAGCAAGATGTGTAGATATCGCTCTAACAGCAGAGGATGTCGCCCTGATGGAAGATAGTGTAAGGAGCATCCAGGAAGCTGTCCTGGACAAGTGACGGCACCAGAAAAAGACAGAAGGACAGAAACCTCGGGCTTCTGTCCTTTCCTGTCATCTACTGCAGATACATTCAGATCAGCTTCTCTACTGCAGCTTCCACCTTTGCCATATCGGCTGTAGGCTCGAAGCGGGCAACGACTCTGCCCTCCCTGTCAATGATGAACTTCGTGAAGTTCCACTTGATATCGGGATTCGATGCCCAGGCTGGATCCTTTTCAGCATACATCTTCTCGAAGAACTCCCTGTACTTGTGCTCATCGAAGCCGGCAAAGCCCTTCTCGCTCTTCAGGAATCTGAATAGGTCAAGCTGGTTCTCTCCATTGACATCCGATTTCTTCATCTGAGGAAACTGGGTGTGGTAATGGAGGGTACAGAATTCATGCACCTCATCATCTGTTCCAGGAGTCTGGCCTCCGAACTGGTTGCATGGAACATCGACGATCTCAAGTCCCCTGTCATGGAACTTCTCATACATCTCCTCGAGCTCCTTGTACTGGGGAGTAAGGCCGCAGCCAGTAGCTGTATTCACAACGATGACGACCTTTCCCTTGAGATCCTTCATCTCAAGAAGACCGCCCTTTGCCTTTGGTACCGAATAGTCATAGAAACTCATATTCCACCTCTTTTTGCTTACCTTCAAATATCTTCAGACAATAAGCTTTCGGCAAGCCTTCACGAGAGAATCTTCATCTCCTACATTTCCCGGGAAGATTACGTAGCTGAGACCAGGGAATCTGCTCTCCGGGCCGAGCTGCCAGACGGGTACTCCCTTGAGAATCTGGCCGAGCACATTCGATTTCCTGGCCTTCAGGCCATGGATACCGACATCGTTGGAGGTTATGCCGCCCTTTGCGACGATGAAGCGCGGCTCGACTTCTAGCTCCTCAACACAGCGGGTAAGGGCACTTGAGATCCTGGCAGCCAGGACAAGCTGTTCGAGCTCGCTTCCCTCCAGTACATCCATCCTCTCCCTCTTCGTGTAGATGACCACATTCTTTCCCTCTGCGATAAGCCTGTTGGCCAAATCGGTAACTCTTCTGCTCTCCTTCATTCCATCGTCCTCGAGGACCGTATACTGGTCATACTCGATGAAGGTGAAAGGAAGGTCCGAATTCTTCAGTGCCTCAAGCTGCCTGGTCGTCTTGGAGACGTGGGAGCCGACTATGATCAGGCCACCATTCTGGTTATTGGCGCGGACAAGCTCATCCTTCTCGAGCAGAGGCTTGTCGCTTATGTTCCCAAGCACCTTCACAAGGGCCGCAGCAGAGCGGAACAGGAAGCTCTTGCCCTTGGTAAGTGCATTGATCAGGGCGACAGTGAATATCTTCAGATCATCATAGGAAACGAGATTCACAATGACCTTGTTGAAGCACTCTACTGCCATGAGCTTTCTCTCGATCGATCTGAAGTCCATGGCCCTGATCTCCTCCAGGGAAATGGAGACCACATCATCCCTTCTGAATCGACCCTTGGTCTTCTCTTCTACATAGTCCTTCAGGTCAGAGGAGACGTAGCCGAAGGTCTTGTCCTTTGCAAATTCGGTCCTTCCTGCAGGAACAAGCCCTCCAGGCTCCTTTACATAGTGGATATCATCGAAGGTATACCTTCCGCCTTCAGGGAAGAATGGTATCAGGATCTCGCCATCGAAGGGTCCCAGAGAGTCGTTGAGAACCTCTGTTTCAAGAGGATAGTGACCTCGAAGTGTCGAATCGCTTCGACTCACTATCAGATATTTCTTTCCACTCTCACGGCTCGCTTCGGCTATCTTCCTTGCCAGCTTTCGATGTACCAGCTCAGTCTCCTGTCGCGAAAAGCCTCTGGAGTTGGTAAGAATATAGAAGACAGGATTCTCATCCTTGAAGGCCGATAGCACCTCGGATCCACCGTATGTGGTATAGACATCGACATCGTGCACAGTCTGAACACCTGTCGGATCATCATCTATTACAACAATCTTTCTCTTCAGATTCTTCCACGCCTGCTGATAGATCCTGTCCACAACAGCAGAATCAAGAGCAGGAAACTCTTCCAGTACTGATAATGGGAGCATATTCACCTCTATAGAAGAATCTATCACAGATATCGGATGCAAAAAAGGAAAAGCTCTCGGCTTTTTGGACCGAGAGCCTTGCTGTGAGGGGCTTCATCATAGCGAAGAGAGTGACTCTTCCACGATACTGCACGCCCTGTCTATCTCTTCCCTGCTGATGACAAGAGGTGGAACGAATCTCAGGACCGTATAGCCTGCAGAGCAGACTAGAAGACCCTTTTCCATGCAGGCGGACACTACATCGCGAGGTGCTACCTTGAGGTCTATTCCCTGCATGAAGCCCATTCCCCTTCGCTCGATGCACTTGTCGGGATGTGCTGCAACAATCTCATTCAGCTTCTTTTCAAGATAACTGCTGCGAAGAGCTATATCCTCAAGGAAATCCCTGTCGGCGAGCTTTGACAGGATGACCTGGCTTGCTGCTGTTGCAAGCAGGTTTCCTCCGAAGGTCGCAGCGTGGTCTCCTGGAGCAAAGGTGCCCTTCACTCTCTCGAAGGCCAGGGTCGCACCCATCGGAACTCCACAGCCGATTGCCTTTGCAAGTGTGAGAATATCGGGCTTTACGCCATAGTGCTGGAAGCAGAAGGGCCTTCCGGTCCTTCCAAGTCCGCACTGTACCTCATCGAAGATAAGTACGATGTCCTTCTCATCACAGAGTGCTCTGAGACCGGAAAGGAACTCCTGCTTTGCCGGAACGATTCCTCCCTCGCCCTGAAGCGGCTCAACAATGATGGCGCAGGTCTCGTCATCGACAAGATTCTCGACACTTTCCAGATCGTTGAAGGTTGCGTAAAGCACACCTGGAAGCATGGGAGCAAAGCCCTTGTGGTACTTCTCCTGGCCTGTGACTGTAATAGAGCCATAGGTCCTTCCATGGAAGGAGTGCTCCATGCTTATGATCTTGTACTTGCCCTTGGCAGAGCCGTACTTCCTTGCCATCTTCAGTGCAGCCTCGTTCGCTTCCGTTCCGCTGTTGCAGAAGAAGACCTCTGAGGAGCCAGCCAGCTTGTTGAGCATCGCTGCCGCCTTTACGGAGTTGGCATTGTAGTAGAGGTTCGAGCAGTGCAGGAGTCCTGTGTCTATCTGGTCCTTGAGGACCTTTGCGACCTCCTCGTTTCCATAGCCGAGGTCGTTGACTGCGATTCCTGCAACACAGTCCAGGTATCTGTTTCCATCCTCATCGATGAGGTAGCAGCCCTCACCAGAGGAAAAGGAGATCGGAAACTGTGCGTAGTTGTGCATGTAGTTCAACTGCCCGAGGGCAACTGTTTCCTTGACAGACATATCTCACTCCTTTGTAAGCATCGTTCCGATGCCGTTCGTCGTAAATATCTCGAGAAGGATCGAGTGCGGGATCCTGCCGTCGAGAATATGTACACTCTTTACTCCCTTGTCGAGACCATCGAGGCAGCACTCGACCTTTGGGATCATGCCACCGTTGATGACGCCCTCTGCAATGTACTGCCTGCACTGACCGCTTGTAAGTCTCCTGATTATCGAGCTCGGGTCGTTCATGTCCTTCATCACGCCCTCTACATCGGTCAGGTAGATAAGCTTCTGTGCCCCGAGTGCACCAGCAACTGCAGATGCCGCATAGTCGGCATTGATATTGTAGGTCTGGCTGAAGGCATCCACTCCAACTGGGCTGATCACAGGAACAAAGCCACTGTCCATGAGGGTATTGAGAAGCTCGGGGTTGACCTTGTCCACCTCTCCCACAAAGCCCAGGTCCCTGCCCTTCGGGTCCATCTTCCTGATGGTCTGGAGAGTGTGTCCATCCTTTCCATTTATTCCGCAGGCCTGGACACCGACAGACTGGAGATTCTCGACGAGGCTCTTTCCGATCGAACCCGAGAGGACCATCTCTGCAACAGCAGCAGTCTCCTCATCGGTAACACGAAGTCCATCGATGAACACAGACTCCTTTCCCATTCGCGAGAGCGTATTCGTTATCTCCTTGCCGCCACCGTGGACGACGACCGGCTTCAGGCCAAGGTACTTGAGCATTGCGATATCGGTGCTGACCGACCTCTTGAGCTCCTCATCCACCATCGCAGAACCGCCGTACTTGACGACGACTATCGTACCTGCAAAGCGCCTTATGTATGGAATGGCCTCGATCAGTGCCTCGGCCTTGGTAATATCGCTATGTACATCGTAGCCCATGTTCAGCTCCTATAGTCTCCGTTTATCTTCACGTAGTCGTATGTCAGGTCACAACCCCAGGCTGTTGCCGTCCCTTCCCCCTGATGGCAGACAGCCAATATCTTCACATCCTTCTCGGAGAGCACGACCTTTGCCTTCTCCTCGCTGAATGGAACCGGAATGCCTGATTCGAGTACCGATACCACACCCTGCGAGGATGAGAAGTTCAGATCGACAAGGGCCGGATCGAAATCAGCACCGGAGTAGCCCATTGCGCAGAGGACTCTGCCCCAGTTGGCATCGGCTCCGAAGAGTGCTGCCTTGAAAAGCGAGGAGGAGACGACACTTCGGGCAAGGATCTTCGCGTTCTTCTTGTCCTTGGCACCCTCGACCTTCACCTCCATGAACCTGGTTGCACCCTCGCCATCTCTGACAAGCTCCTTTGCAAGGTGGCCGAGGACGAACTCCAGAGCCTCCCTGAAGCTCTCGGCCTCAGCTGTTCCTGAAACTATCATATCGTTGCCGGCCTCGCCATTTGCAAGCACGAGGCAGGTATCGTTAGTAGAGGTATCCCCGTCGACAGAGATCATATTGAAGGTATCCTCTACACTCTCTCCGAGCATCGTCTGGAGAGTCTTCTTCTCGATAAGAGCATCTGTCGTTATGAAGGAGAGTGTTGTTGCCATATTCGGATGGATCATTCCTGCACCCTTTGCCATGCCTCCGATATGGACCTCCTTGTCCCCTATCTGCAGACTGACAGCGATCTCCTTGCGGTAGGTATCTGTCGTACAGATGCTCTCTGCTGCATCGGAACCTGCCTCCAGTGCAGAGGAGAGGTTCTCGATCAGGGCATCTACACCTGGTCCTATCTTTCCCATCGGCATCGGTACTCCGATGACTCCGGTAGAGCAGATAAGGATATTCTCCGGTTTTACATGGAAGCCCTTGAAGAAGAGGCCATCGCACGCCTTCTTTGCAATGAGACGGCAATCCTCGAGGCCCCTTTCACCTGTGCAGGCATTGGCATTGCCACTATTCACGATGACAGCGCTGACAGTACCCTCTCCGGCTGTGATCGCAGAGTCCCAGAGAACAGGAGCTGCCTTGACTTTGTTGGTAGTATAGGTTCCGGCTGCCGTGCACGGAACAGAAGAGACGATGGCCGCCATGTCCTTCTTGAATCTCTTGAGTCCTGCATGCACACCAGAGGCCATGAAGCCCCTGCTTGCTGTAACACCACCCTGAACTATCTTCATATGACCCTTCCTCGACTGTCATCTGCCAGTCTGTCTGTCTCTTTTCTCACCAATCTTCCCTCTTCTTGGATAAATATTCATATTTCTCCAGTCATTTGGGAATATTTTTGCATATAGTAGCAAAAAAGTGAGCAAATATGCAATAATGATGCAAAACAATATGCATATTCTCCAATCTTCCCTTTTCTGAGGAAAAACCGGTGTAGGACAACAATATCTTTTTGCTGGAAAATGCGCTACATTTTTTGATCTAAATATACACTCTTACGGATATTTTTCGACTTGAACACCCTTTTTGCGTTGCGAGTTTTTCTCTTAGCTCCTATCATATATCTATAGAAGTAGTTAGGGAGGGAAATATGGCTACAAAGACAACTGCAGACAAGACAGCAAAGCTCAATCAGAAGGCAGCTCCAGCCAAGAAGGAAGCAGCAGGAACCCATGAGCTCAACTACACAGCAGGAAAGGGCTGGGGGCTCAAGAGAAAGGGCAGCGACAAGACCATCAAGTTCTACAAGACAAAGCTGGAGGGTATCGAAGCAATCGTAAAGGTCAGCGGCAACCAGGGAACCAATGTAGTTATCAGACTCAAGAATGGAAAGTTCCAGAAGTTCGACAATGCAGTCCGCGCTCTCAACTATGTAAAGAAGTCGGGAGAGGATGACGAAAGCGAAGTAAAGTAGGCCCTCAGCGCACTTCTCAAAGGGGATCGAGTACGGATCGATCCCTTTTTTACTGCTCGACCAAAGAGAAGACAGAGGCCTGCTCCAACTGGACAAACGGCACACAGAGTGAAGATACGATCCTGATTTGCAGCTTTTGAAGTTGCTATTTTAGTACCTTTTTTCTATATTTTTTCCATGAACTTAAAATCACTGGCCGGAAAGATCGGCATGAACTACGATTCAGTACTTGAAGACTTCTGCGGAGATGTATCATCCATCCGCGAGAAGGTAGAGTCACTCCTCCAGGAGTGTTCCATCGATGACCTCGTATTGGCCTACAGCAATGGCGACGAGGAGGGGGTCAGGAAGGCCGCTCACGATATCAGGAAGAAGGCCGAGAAGCTCGGTCTCCAGGTCCTGATCAAGGCAGCTCTCCAGCTCGAGGAGGCAAAGCCCGGCAGGCTTGCTGCTCCATATGAGAACCTCGTGAAGGAGTTCGAGAAGATCAAATCCGTCCTCACTTCGAATCAGGAGCAGTAATCGACATCGAAGACAGAATTGTTGTCAACGGTGCTTGAAGTACCCTTCCAGAGGCGAGATCAGCTAGAAAATTTTTATGTTAATATAATAACACTTTTTCCAAAAACTGCGATTCGCGCACTTTTTTGAGCTTTTTGACATATTTGCAAGATGTGACATCAAAAATAATTACTTGCAAGAAGGCAGAAGATACAATAGAGTGAAGTTGGAAAAAGCATTAAGGGTTGTTTGGAACCCTTGGAGAGCGTCTCTTAATTCCAATGAAAATCCATTCAGTCACCGTCTTCTCCGGAAGGCGGTTTTTTTATTCCTTCTCGTTGTCGTGACCTAGCAGCAGACCCAGCCCACCCTTTGATGGAAATGGCAGCAGACTGTCCTTTACATTTGCAGAGAAGTAGCAGTACCAGCTCTGTTCGTTCTCGATCCTCACCGCCTCGGCACAGGAGATGTAGCCACTCGCCCATCCCCTCTCCGGAAGCTCCATCAGGACCCTCTCGAAGTTGAAATTCAGAGCATCCTGGCTGGATAGCAGCAGGAGGACCGACTTGCTTCTGCCCCTCTCCTCATCGAAGACGAAGGAGCTCTGGATTGCAGCAAGACAGTCCGAGCAGGGAATCACCTTGACAGAACCGACTGCGAGGTTGTTGTATATGCCATCGGGTTCGATCGACATCAGAGGCTTCTGCAGGACCTTGTAGGGGCCCATCAGCTTGTCCGAGGTCGCAAGACAGAAGTAGGCCGCTGCCTTCTGCCTGGAATCGTACAGCCTTATCTCGGAGGCTCCGAAGTAGAGAAGATAGGTGCCGTTGTAGTTCACGAGCTGAGGTCTTGAGATCCTGGGCTTCGAGAAGTCGCTTGCACAGGGAACATCCTTCGCTTCGAGCAGCACCTCCGGAGTCGTCCACATGACAAGGTCGTTGCTCTTCATGACAGATATCCTGCTCGAGGTGTTCTTCCTTCTCTTCTTCCCCTGATAGTCCTTGTCATGGGTCTCATAGAGAAGGTAGAAGGTCTGCTCCTGCTTGAAGATGAATGGAGACTGTCCTCTGACGACGACAAGCTTCCTCGGCTTCCAGTCGAAGCCTGAGGTCGAGACAAAGTGCTCTATGCCCATCCAGGTGTGGGCGAACATATGCCACCTTCCATCGGGAGAGTCCTCTGGAAGCACTACATCGGGATCCGAGAGACGCTGCTTGTACCAGGTTCCACTGATTACAGGTTCATCGGAGTAGCTGTACCAGGAGGAGTCACGGAGTGAACTGAACGGCGAGTAGCGCAAAGTCTAGTCCTCTCTGTTCCTGCGTCTTCTGCCAAAGGTGAAAAGCGATCCCATCTTGTCCTCGAGATTGAACCTGTTGATCGCCCAGCCTGCAATCTTCGAGTAGATGATGAAGGTCAGGACCACAGGTACTATGAAGCAGACAAGTGCCAGCAGGATGAGCACAGGTGATTCCGGATCGATTCCCGAGTAGCTTATGAAAAGTGCATATGCGATGAAGGCCGCAATGTACAGTACTGCCATCAGAAGCAGGTTTATCAGGGTTGCGACCAGCATATATATCAGCGTATTGACTTTCTTGTTCATTTGTTCTTCCCTTTTCCTTCAGATATTAGTGCAATTGCAAGAATTATTACAGAAACAACTACAGCTGAATCTGCAATATTGTATGTAGGCCACCTCTCCATCCCAAAGAGGCCATAGACTCTGTTGCTTATGAAGTCGACGACGCGGAAGGAACGAAAGATCCTGTCCAGAAGGTTGCCACAGCCTCCGCCGAGTATTCCTGCAAGGCACCACCTTTCAAGCTCTCCAAGCTCCTCCATCCCCTTTTTAGAGACTATGGATGCACAGACTGCCACCATGACCACAAGGGGCAGGATAATGAAAAGAAGAATCTTGACTGATTCATCCAGGTTGGTTCCGAGCGAGAATGCAACTGCAGTATTCCTCACGTGGATTATCCTGAGAAAGTCCTCGAAGAGGGAGATTCCTATCGTGTTCTCAGGTATCAGAGAGACGACAAGCGCCTTCGTTATCTGGTCCAGAAGGATTACAAGAAGAGTCAGAGATAGTGGTCTCAGCCTCCTTCTCATAGCCCGGTTCTCCTTTCTATGAAGAAGGTCTCGAGTCCTAGCGCCTTTTCCATCATCCTTCCTACGGCCCTTACACCAAAGGTCTCCGTCTGATAGTGGCCTCCTGCGATCACATTGAAGTGCTCTTCAAGACAGGTATGGTAGCAGGTGTGCCCGATCTCTCCTGTTATGTAGCAGTCGACACCGGCCTCCATCGCCTCCGGTATCTCGTCCTCACCTGAGCCAGAGATTATTGCAACTGTCTCGACCAGCTCCTTTCCAAAGGGCAGCACCCTGAGTCCCCATTCGGTCGAAAAGCCCAGCAGTGCGGAAATCTCTGAAAGGCTCATGGCCATCGGCAGCCTGCCCTTGTAGCCTATGGACCTGCCCTTGTAGGAAGCAAAGGGATCGTACTCCCTGATGCCAAGGGCAAGGGCCATCTGCGCATTGTTTCCCAGTGCAGGATGGGCATCGAGAGGAAGGTGGCAGGCAAAGAGCGCTACATCATTATCGAGCAGCTTCTTGACTCTGTTGAAGTGGCTGCCCCTGATGGCAAGCGGATGCCCCCAGAAGAGACCGTGGTGGACGAACAGCATATCGGCGCCCTTCTCCACTGCCCTGTCTATAGTGGCCTGGCAAGCATCTACAGCGACTGCCACTCTCTTGATCTCCTTGTCCTCACTGGCTCCTACCTGAATTCCATTCAGTGAGATATCGAAGGGAAATTCATCGATCTCGAGCCGTCTGAAGAGTTCTCTTTCCAGGTCAATTAACTTCATGAGTCTGAGTATATTACGTTGACACTCAATTTTCCACTCCTTAGACTTTCTGTATGATTTCAGAACTCAAGAGCGAAGACGTAGTCTTCCACTACGACATAGACAGCATTCCCTCATGCCCAGAAAGGGATGGGATAATCGGGCAGGACAGGGCTTATCAGGCCCTGCGTGTCGGTCTGAAGACGGACAGGGATGGCTACAATCTCTTTGTCAGTGGAGATTTCGGCACCGGAAAGCTGACTGCAATCAGAACAGAGTGCGAGAAGCTGAGAGACGATCCTGCCAGGATAAAGGATGTTCTCTACGTAGCGAACCCCGCTCGCCCCGAAAGCCCCTTCACTCTCCTTCTGGAGGCAGGAAGAGGTGCTGCATTCAGGCATGACATGTCATCTCTTTCAGAGGAACACTTTCATGAAGACCTGCTTGAAATGATCGAACGATATCCTGAAATACGGAACTACCTCACATTTCTACAGGCATTCCCGTTCTCAGAGTCCCTCACGAAGGTCAACCTGGTCCTGGATAGAACAGGGACCACAAAGCGACCCTTCATAATAGAAAGCCACCCCTCCTTCGAAAATCTCTTCGGCTGGTACGACGGCACCTCCGGCCACATGGGAATCCACATCGGCTCATATCAGGCGGCCGCAGGAGGCTTCCTTGTCATAACTGCAGAGGAGCTGCTTGCAAAGGAGGGGCTCTGGGATGCACTGAAGAGGCACCTCGACTCGACCGGAATGGCACTGACAGACCGCCATGTGCAGGGAGAGATCGGGAAGGAGGCCAGGATCAGACCGGAACCGATTCCTCTGGCCACAAAGGTCATCCTGCTCGGAAATGACGACACGTATGAGACACTGACGGAAAAGGACGACCAGTTCCTGCGACTTTTCAAGGTCGCACCCCAGTTCGACTATCTGATGAAGGCCTCCAGGGAGAATATCGAAGGCACTGTCGGATATCTTCTGCACAGTGCGGAAAAGCACGGACTGAGGCTCGAGAAGTCGGCGATTTCAGAGCTGCTGAGGTACTCAAGCTGGTTTGCAGAATCCCGCGATGAGCTTACCTGCCAGCTCTCATTGCTTGGAGATCTGATGGCCGAGGCCGGAATAATCTGCACCGATGGAGTCATCACAGGAAGCGATATACTCAGGGCCATCGACACGAGGAACTACATAACCAGCATCACAGAGGAGAAGATCAACAGCGAGATAGCCTCCGGCGAGCTCATCATAAGCGTAAGTGGAACAAAGACAGGAATCGTCAACGGGCTGGCTGTAATGGACAGAGGTCTTGCCTCCTTCGGAACTGCTGCTGTTATAAGTGCGACTGTCGCACCCGGCACAGAGGGAATAATAAACATCGAGCACGAGGCCGGACTTTCCGGAGAGCTCCACGACAAGGGCATCCTGATACTTGAGGGCTACCTCAGGAAGATGTACGCACGCTCCTTCCCTCTCTCTGTCTATGCAGGCATCTGCTTCGAGCAGAACTACAGCGAGGTGGATGGGGACAGCGCCTCCTCATCAGAGCTCTACGCCCTTCTCTCTGCAATCGGAGAGCTTCCTGTGAGACAGGATATAGCTGTCACAGGCTCTGTGAACCAGATGGGAATTCTCCAGCCAGTAGGCGGAATAAACGAGAAGATAAGCGGATTCTGGAAGACCTGCCAGACCTGTGGACTGACAGGAAAGCAGGGTGTGATAATCCCAAGGTCAAATATAAAGTCGCTTATTCTCCCGAACGAGATCGAAGTGGCAATAACAGAGGGAAAGTTCCACATCTGGGCACTCAGTACTGTCGAGGAGGGAATGGAACTCCTGACCGGAATGAAGTCAGGCACAAGGGATAGGAAGGGAAACTTCCCTCCAGGAAGCTTCAACAGACAGATCGAGGATAGGCTCAGAAGACTCTACGAAGCAGGAAAGGGAAACTAGGCAATGGACCAGCTGTAGAGCAGAATGCCTGCAGCAACGGAAACATTCAGAGAACCCTTGGCTCCCAGCTGGGGAATCGAAACCTTTCCAAGGCTGCTCTCGCAGAGTGCAAGTGCATCCGGGGAGACTCCAGTCTCCTCGCTTCCGATTATGCACACTCCACTTTCAGGAAAACGGAAGGAGCCAATGGAGGTGCCTCCGAGCTCAAGAGCGAAGAAGGGTCCCTTCAGCTCATCGAGGGAGCCTATGATCGAATGGGAGACTGTATCAAGAGCTCCCCTTGCTGTCCTGGCGCACCTTGGAGAGGTGATATCTCCACACCCCTCCCTCAGGTATATATGCTCGACTCCAAGGCTCTCTGCAGAGCGGAAGATCGAACCGATATTGAATGGAGAGCGGACCCTGTCCAACAGCAGTCTGTGCGGAAGTATTATCCTTCTGGAGGCATCCAGCCTTCCCTCTTCATCCAGGAAATCCCAGTCTGCTGCCTCCTCTCCCAGGAGAGTCAGCGTACGGTAGTAGATATCCTCGGCAGCAAGCCTCTCTCCCATTTTGAAGGAGTTGAAGCTGTGAGTGAAGAAGTCCTTGTCGGATTGTGAAGGGATATCAGATTCCAGGAGTATCGCAAGCAGAGAGTCCACATACTCCTCTTCGAGCTCCTCTCCACGGAAGGCCAGATGCATGAGCTCTCCCACCTTTCTGACCCTGAGTCTTGGTCTGAGTGTCTCAATCTTCCTGATCGTTATCATCGCTCTTCTCTTTCATTTGCGGTGTGACTGCTATTGCAAACTCTCCCTTTATCGCATCGCGCTTTTCCAGGCTCTCGATGCAGGTCGAGATATCTCCCACAATGATCTCCTCGAAGGCCTTTGTGAGCTCCCTTCCGATTGCAAGGCGGCAGGAGGGAGATATCTCCCTTATCTCCTCCAATGTCTTCAGTACCCTGAATGGCGACTCGTAGAAGACGAAGGTCTCTCCTCTTTCAAGAAGCTCGGATACTCGCTTGGTCCTTCTTCCCTTCTTGGGGCTCAGAAAGCCTTCGAAGGTAAAGGTCCTTCCGACATTTCCTGCAGCAGAAAGCAGTGTGATCACAGCAGAGCAGCCGGGAATCGGAACAACGGCAAAGCCTGCATTCCTCACAGCCTCGGCCAGCCTTGAACCCGGATCCGAGATGCCGGGTGTGCCAGCATCTGAGCAGTATGCGATATCGTTTCCCTGCTCAAGCAGCATGATTATCCCCATGCTGCTGGCCTCCTCGTTGTGGGCGTGACAGGCAATCGTCCTCTTTTTCAGGTTGAAATGGCTGAGAAGCAGGCCCGTATGCCTCGTATCCTCGCAGGCAACTATATCCACACTCTCAAGCACCTTCAGTGCCCTGAGAGTTATGTCTTCCAGATTTCCAATCGGTGTCGCCACCATGTAAAGCGTGCTCATAGGTGAAGAATAGCGCATCTTCGGCAAGTTTGAAATGGACACTGAGAGGTCAGCTGTTCTTTACATCGTCAACCTTCAGAAGTTTAATATCCTCCATGGCAAAGAGATCAGAAGAGGCTTTCAGGGAGCTTTCCACAAGCGGAAATCTATTCCGTGTAATAATGGAGGTCGGTCTGCCTCTTGCCCTCTTCACGCTCTTCAACAGTGCCTTCAACATCCTCGATATGATGATGGCAAGCCATGTCAGTACGGTTGCAGTCTCTGCAATCGCATACCTTACACAGCTTCAACAGGTAGTATATGCGATCGGCCAGGGCTTCGTTGCAGGCTCGATGGCAAGGATCAACCGCTGCTTCGGGCAGAAGGACTACAAGGAAACCAGGTACTACACCAACCAGCTGCTGCTCCTTATTACGCTTATAAGTCTCGCTGTCATCGTGACACTTCCATTCATGCCGATGATATTGAGACTTATCAGGACGCCTGAGGAGTTCATCGATGTAGGCTCGATGTACTTCTCCATGCTTCTGCTTGCGACCTGCATCAACTTCTACAACCAGGTATTCATCAACATAGAGAAGACACGTGGAAATACCAGGAAGATCATGGTGCTGAATATAGCTTCGATGGTATTGAAGTTATTGCTCACTGCACTCTTCATCTACGGCCTGAATGGAGATGTCATAATGATATCCCTTGCCTCCCTGATCTCCTACCTCTTCATCTTCTCCTTTGCACTTGCCTGTCTTCTCGACAGGAAGAGCCACTTCTCGCTCTCGCTTCCACTTCTCCACTTCAACAGAAAGAGGTGCGGGGACCTTACCCAGATATCATATCCTCTTGCGATAGAGAAGTCCTCCTTCTCTATCGGCAAGGCGCTTGTGAACTCCATGATAATCTCCTACGGCTCCAGCATGGTCGGTGCACTTGGAATCTCGAACAACCTAACAGCCCTCTCGACCAACTTCATCAACGGCTTCGCAGATAGCGAGAGTGCAATAGTCAGCCAGAACATCGGAGCTGGAAGATGGGACAGAGCTGTCAGGACCTACTTCATCACTACAGCAATCGTCTCGCTTACCAATATCGTGCTCTCGCTGATACTCATAACATTCTCATCCAGTCTGATACACCTCTTCTCGATGACGAGAAACGGTGTCGACCACGATTTCGAGCTTCTGATTGCAAGCGTCTTTCGCTACGACCTTATCGGCTGTCTGCTGCTTGTCGTCAACAGTGCGAATGTCGGCTTCCTGGTCGGAATCGGAAAGACCAAGCTTTCGCTTGCAATCGGCTTTTCGAGGATGTTCCTCTTCAGGATTCCTGTCCTTCTCTTTCTCGAGCACTTCACCAGCTTCGGAGCTGCGATTCCAGGCATAATGATGATGATTTCCCACTTCCTCTCTGGAATCTTCTCGACCATTCTCGTCCTCTACGAGCTCTGGAAAATCAGAAAAAACACCTTTTCCAGTAGTTTTTCTTAACTTTCCTTTTCTTTCTTTTTGACTTGTCTTTTCGATGATTCGTGTATTATCATATAAGCATAGAGGGAATCTGCATGGAAAATCTCAATCTCGGTATGTTCAAGTCCTATGATATAAGGACAAAGCACCAGAATCTCACCCCAGAGACAATAGACAGGCTCACAGAGAGCGTTGCCAGATACTACAGGGATGATGTCAAGGTAGACTCGCTCGTCATTGCACGTGATGCACGTCTCTACTGCCCAGAGGTCATGGAAAGCCTCATTGCCAAGGTAACTGAAATGGGAATGACCGCTATAATCAATCCACTTCAGATCTCCACCTGCCACTTCTACTACATGTGCATGATGAACCCTTCTGCTGGCGGTGTGATGATCACAGCAAGCCACAACCCAGGCGAGTACGTTGGAATGAAGTTCGTAAGCCAGAAGGCAGCTCCAATTGCTACCGGCTATGGTCCGAATGGTGGAATTGCCAAGATCAAGGAGTACTACATACTCAATAGCAGGGAACCGCGTGGAAAGAGAGGAAGGATCGAGATCCAGAACCGCCAGGAGGAGTATATCGACTATTCGCTCAGGCTCGCCGGTATCGCTCCTCTCTCTCTCAAGGGTCTCAGGGTCTTTGGAGAATTCCTTTCCGGAGCTGCAGGCATGGACTTCATGCTCGCCTTCCAGAAGGCCGGCGCAGCAGTAACACCCTCCCATCTCATTCCAAATGGCTTCTTCCCATCAGGGGACCCCAATCCGATCATAGAAGCGAGCATCGCTCCTGCTAGAGAGATGATGAAGAGCGGCTCCTACGATATTGGCTTCTGCTTCGATGGCGATGGGGATAGGATGGATCTGATGTTCCCGGATGGACAGCAGATAATCCCAGGACTCAACATGTCCCTGATAATCCCATCGATCCAGAAGATCTTCAAGGATTACAGAAAGGACCTCAAGTGCTATGTCGATGTAAAGGCAATTCCTCTTGCACTTATCGAGATTGCAAAGACCGGCATAGACCAGCACATAATCCGCAACGGACACTCCTTCATAAAGGCAAAGCTCAACGAGCATATCGACGAGGGCTTCATGGTCTGCGAGGAGGAGTCGGCCCACTACTACATGAACTTCCCATTCGATGTCGAGGATCTGTCAAAGGGCTTCGCTGCGACGGAGAACACACTCTTCTTTGCACTTGTCTCTGCAAAGGCTGTAAAGGAGAACCCTGAAGGCTACAGCAGGATCAAGGAGCTGCAGAAGTACATCAGAAGGTACAGGGAGTGGCCTCTCAACTTCGACAGGGCCGAGAAGATGGAGTGCATCATGCAGGATGTCGAGGATGAGATGAGGAGGCGCGGTGCGGTCATCATAAAGGATATGGATGATGGAAGCGATCTCGATGCGACCTGCATGCGCTTCAACCTTCCTGTGCACTTCACGAAGGATACGGCCTTCCCCCAGAGGTGGGTACAGGTCTCCCAGAGAATCAGCCGCTCAGAGGATGCCATGTGCCGCTGGGAGGTAGTTGCAAGCGACCAGGAGCTCTGTGAGGAGTACAACAATATCGTGAAGAAGATCGCTGACAGCTACGTCGAGAAGGGCTACGCGCACTATTGATCGATTCCTGGCTGCAGGAAAGCAGATGCCAGAGCTCCAGGCTCTGGCATTTTCTCTTTCATCAGTAGATGCAGCCATCCTTTCTGTATCTTGCCCAGACATTCTCGAAGAAGTCGTCATCCTTTGGGATAGGTCTCGGATCACGATGGGAGAAGACCTCCTTTCCCTTCTCAAGCCTGACCTCCTGGATCTTCGAAACGGTGGTCTCATCCTCGAGTGAATACCTGAATCTCTCATCAAGCGCCCTTGGCTGTACCCTTCCCTCGGTATCGCTATAGATAGCAGAGCCTCTAGAGGCACCTCCATTCCTGACGTAGTCTATCATCGCTGCAAGATAGACCCTCTGTGTCATTAGCGCATTCCTGTACTCGAAGAGATACCAGAGCCTTGTGGCCCTTTCGGCCTTTACAGAGCTGAAGTTCTCAAGACGCTCTACAACATCCTCATAAGCTTCCTGCATGGAATGAAGATTCCTGAGGCTCGCACCATAGAGGCTCATCTGCTTCATGGCAGTGCTGTATGCAGCTTCAAGCTCTATGCTGCCTTCCAGGGCATTCTCATAAAGGTCGAGCATCTCCTCTATCTGTCTCTTGACTCCTCTGGTATCGGCCCTCCAGCTACTATTGTTCCTGTGCGCAAGAATCCACTGCACAGCCCTGGCAGAGCCGCACTGCCCTGCGTTGAGAGCAGAGCCACCCGGGCGGTACACTCCATGGCTTGCTGCAACCTCGCCCACAGGGAAAAGACCAGCAAGGTCGCTCTCCCACCACGAGTTTATCGCAAGACCACCGTTGTTGTGCTGGGCAGAGAGTGAAATCTCCAGCCTCTCCTTCTCAAGGTCCACTCCCTTGTCCAGGTAGAAGGTGTAGGCCGGCTCATTGAGCCTATGAAGCCTGTCGATGGGTCTCTCCTGAGTTGCACCCGCCTTCTCGAGATACTCTCTTGCCTCATCGGACAGCTCTGCCCAGGGGATATCCCTTCCATCTGGATTCTCCATGTAATCAAGATAGACGCGCCTGCCCTTCTCAAGCTCCAGATAGCAGAGTACGTCTATTATCGAGGATCCGCTCTCGAGCTTCCTGACATCGAATGGCCACTGGTAGCCCTTGAGGAAGATGCGGGACAGCATCTCAGGTCTTGAATAGGGATAATCTGAGAGGAAGTCGTACTCCTTTCCTTCGCTATCCACTGAAACAAAGCGGGGAAGCACCTGCATGTAGGAGCCCGAGACATTCCATCTCGGCTTTACAGATGCAAGTCCGTACTGCCACTCCGTAAGATTCTTTCCACTTGCACCAGCTTCGAAGGCGAGTCCTGTGGAGCCGAACTGGCTCTCGGGATATACGCTCATGGAGTAGATGCCTGCAGGGCCTCCGGTAGCAAGGACAAGCGTCTCGCAGAAGAGGACCATCAGGCGAGAGGTCTTCCTCTCCAGCAGCAGAAGGCCCTTGACCTTCTTTCCATCTGAAAGAATCCTGATGGCCTGAAAGCCATCGAGGATCTCGACTCCCGCCTCATTGGCACTCTTCTCGAGCATCTCTGTCATCATGCGAGAGGTATATGGTCCCACGCTGGTCGCTCTTCTGTGCGGATCGTGGTCGGTCTTGTAGCCGATGAACTCACCGTAGCGGTTGCGTGGGAATGGAACGCCCATTGCGCTGAGGCGCAGGAAAGATGGAGTGGACATGCTGGCCTCGCACAGTGCGATATCTCCATCCACGCATCTGCCCTTGAAGAGGTCCTCTGCAAGGGCTCTCACGGAGTCCGGATCGTCTCCTGCAAGCGAGAGCTTGTAGTAGGTCTGCTTGTCAGAACCTGTATTCCTGCTGGTACCGGCCTTCACCGCCTCCGTTACAAGCAGAAGGTCTCTTGCACCACCCCGCTTGAGAAGGTCTGCAGCGTTGAAGCCTGCAGCTCCCGATCCAAGGACCACTATCTGGCATTCGAAGGCACTGAGACCGGCATAATTCTCTCTTTCTCTCATCTTTACAATCTCTTGATGTGGAATCCACCATCAACATCTATATAGTTTCCGGTGGTATAGAGGAAGTGGTCGTCTGCAAAGGCAGAGACAGCACCTGCAATATCCTCTGGGTAGCCCCAGCGTGCAATCGGGAAGAGGCCATCCTCGATCAGCTTGTCATACTTTGCAGTGACGACACTGGTCATGTCCGTTGCAATGACACCCGGCCTTATCTCATGCACAAGGATTCCATCCCCTGCAAGGCGGTCTGCATAGAGGGTCGTCAGCATGGAGACTCCTGCCTTGGAGACGCAGTACTCACCGCGACTTGTTGAGGAGACCTCAGCAGAGCAGGAGGAGATGTTGATTATCGTTCCTCTCTTCTTTCCGACAACCTCCTGCTTCAGCATCTGCCTGGCAACAGCCTGGGTCAGGAACATGTTCCCCTTCGTATTTATGCCGATAACCCGGTCAAAGCTCTCCTCGCTCATCTCAAGCAGGTCGGCCCTGAGCTTTGGAGCGACGCCCGCGTTGTTGACAAGTACATCGATCCTTCCAAAGGCCTCTACTGTTTCCTTGACGATCCTCAGCCTGTCATCATGGTCTGCGATGTTGGCCTTGATATATACCCACTCGGTACCATCGGCTGTGAGGATATCGAGATTGGCCTGGTTCTTCTCCTGGTCTCCCGTTGCAACGACAGCAACCCTGAAGCCATCCTGGCCAAGTCTTCTTGCAATTCCAAAGCCGATTCCTCGGCTTGCTCCTGTAACAAGTGCAACCTTCTTCATCTATCAACCCCTGAAATTTACCGGTAGGCTCTTCTTCTCATCCATGAACTCTCTATAGAAGGGCATGAATGTACTGCTGTCCCTGATGACACAGCCTGTAGGCTTGTGTGCGCGGATCAGATCTCCGCACTTTCCACAGGTCAGGCAGACCCTCTTCGGGTCAATTCTTCCACTCTTCACGATCTCGTTGGCAAAGTCCGGATCTGCAAAGGACATTCTTCCAAAGAGAAGACCGTCGCACAGTCCCTGCTCGACAGCACCTGCGGCATAGAGATCCGAATACTCCCTGAGATAGGTCGGAGCCGAGCCGTAGATTATCATATCGGGGCAGGCGGCCTTGACCTCTCCGATTCCATGGATCATCCTGGAAAGCCCTTCGAAGGGGTGCTCGTCTGGTGGATACTTGCCAGCATCGAATGGACGCGTGACGTGGGTAGTCGCATATGGATTTCCCATTGTTATGTCGACAAAGCCGACGCCGAGTTCGTCGTGAAGCTCTCTTATGAGTCTCTTTGGTTCCGTAAGGTCCATGGAGCCATCGGGAGCCTGTCCAAAGCCCCTGCAATCAGCAGGATATCCATCATAGATTCCGATTCTTGCAGTGACGAGGAAGCTCTCATCCTCATACTGCTTTGCAGCTCTGATGGAGTTCTTCAGGAGCCTTGACCTGTTCTCGTAGCTTCCACCATATTCACCCTTCCTATCGTAGGCAGCAATGACCTCCTGGAAGAGATATCCGTGACATGATTTGATATCCACAGCATCGAATCCGGCCAGCTTTGCAAGTCTTGCAGAGTCTCCAAAGCTCTCCTCCATCCTCTTGAGATAGTCATCTGAAACGATGCACGAATCATCTGCAGGGCGGAAGGATTCCAGCCAGCTATTGCGCTGTGCGATCATTGGCGAAGGCCTGTTGCCCGGGTTAGAGTACCTTCCCGAGTGGTTGGACTGCATAACGAGGAAGGGCTCGAAGCCATTGGCCTTGAGACCTGCCTCCTTCACACGCTCGTTCATCCTCTTGAAGTCATCCAGCGTATGCTCGTTCATCAGAAGCTGGGTCCTGGAGGATCTGCCCTCCTCTGCAAGAGAGATCGCCTCGTACCAGATGATTCCAGAGCCCCCTGCAGCCTCGTTGGCATATCGCCTTTCAGTGTAGGCCGAGGGCCTTCCGTCCTCTGTCGAATCTGCTCCCTCCATCGGTGCGATTCCCAACCTGTTCGGGATTGTGAATGCCCCCAGCTTCAGACTCTGCTTGAGCGCTTTGGTATCCTTTGCAAATGGAAGTGTGACTCCCAGCTCCTGGCACTTTGCCTTGACTTCCTCAAGTGACTTGTAGTGGAACTTCTCGTGCTTCATCGTTCAAATCTATACCTTTGGATTTTCCCCATATAAATTATAAACCTTCCTTCTCGAAACTTTCATCTGATCTTCGCAATAAGATATGACTCAGCCTCCGAGATAGGCCTTTCTGACCTCATCCGAATTCAAAAGCTCATCGCCAGTACCGGTAAGCTTGAGGAATTTCATGAATGATACAAGTTCTTTCCGTGTCATCCTGAACTTCTTTGCATCCTGAAGTATCCTCGAATCTATGCGTCCTGCAAGAAGCATGGCAAAGCTTTGATCATCGGTCGATCTTTATGAACTTGCCCTTCGAATGCTGGATTGCATTAACGATCGAGACTGCAGCAAGGCCGGTGTGGCAGTCGCAGATGAAAGGTGTTCTGTTGATCACGGACTTGTAGAATTCATTGATAAGAAGACCGTGGCTCACACCCCACTCCGACTTCTCTCCCTTGAGGACCTCTGCCTTGTGGACTATTGTGTTTCCATCCTCTTCGACAATAGTGAGCCCGGACTGTCTTACTGTCATGACAGCGTGCTCGAGGTGGAACTCTACATCGCAGATCTTGCTCTGAGGATAGCAGTTGGTGCAGAAACCGACTGCTGTTGCTCCATTGAGGAGCTTGAAGAGGATCATGGCAGAGTCCTCGACCTCATAGTCGTCGGTATCCCTCAGGTGTCCATCGAAGGCGGAGACAGCCTCGACGCCACCGGAGAGGTAGTCCATCAGGTCAAGTGTGTGGATTGCCTGGTTGATGATGACACCACCGCCCTCTCCCTGATAGGTTCCTCTCCAGGGGGAGTCCGTGTAGTACTTTCCATGTCTGTCCCAGGCGACAAGTGCCATGCCGGAGACGATGCTGCCATACCTCTTGGAGTCTATTATCTCCTTGGCCTCGATGGTGGCCTTGTTCAGACGGTTCTGGAAGCAGACTCCGAGCAGCTTTCCAGTCTCCTCGGCCTTCTTTATCATCTTCTTCGCATCGTACTTCGAGATTGCCAGTGGCTTCTCGCAGAAGACGTTGAAGCCCTGCTCCAGAAGGTCCATTACTATCTCCGGGTGGGTAAAGTGCGGAGTGACGACGTGAACGACATCGACATCCTTTCCATAGAGATCCCTATGGCTGGTAAGGACCTCGCCACCATAGGTCTGGCTGAAGGCCTCGGCCTTTGCCCTGTCGATATCTACCGCATACTTCAGTGTGGCGTACTGATTGTTCTGGAGGGCCTTTCCATGGTTCTTTGAAACGGCACCGCAACCTACAACTGCAACATTCAACATACTATCTATCCTCTCTTGCACTCATGGTCTTGTACTGACCAGGTGTTATTCCTTCACAGTTCTTGAAGACTCTCAGGAAGGTCCTGAGACTACCGAAGCCGCACTCCTCTACTGCGCCATTCACAAGCCCGCCTTCAGCGAGGTATCTCTTTGCGACCGATACCCTGTAGGAGGTGATGTAGTCCGATATGTTCATACTATGATACTTCTTGAATATCTTAGAAAGATATGCAATCGAGACACCGAGAGTATCAGCGACCATGGAGACATTCATCGCAGAGTTGCTGTAGTTCTCGTGGATGAATGAGAGCGCCTTTCTATAGATCGAGTAGGTCTCTGCTGTCGAGCCGACATACTGGCTCTCGACCTGGGCAATCGCAGCGCAGACCTTCTTTATTATCTCGTTGACCTCCTGATGGCTTCTCTCGAAGCTGTCCGACTGGATTATAGGAGGAAGTGTTATCTGTGGTATGGAATCTGCAAAGCGCTCATCCAGGCTGTTCACAGTCCTTACAATGGTTCCGGAGATACTGAAGAGAAGGTATCTCAGGATTCTGGGAGAGACGCCCGATCTGCTGTTCTCCTCGATTATCGAGTCGATCAGGGACTCTGCCTCAAGTGCGTTTCCGCTCCTTATTGCATTCTGTATATTCAGTTCCTGTTCCATGCTGTACTGGAAGGAGTCCTTCTCGCTCATCTCCTCCACATCGCGATAGAACATGAACTCTGCAGAACCTATGTTCTTCTGGTACTCAAGAACATTTATTGCCTCGAGGTAGTCCGAACCGAGGGAGTCGAGACCCCTGGAGATATTGGAGGCACCCAGCTGTATTATCATATCCTTTCCATCGGAAAGCAGATGCTTCAGGTCCTCTGCTATGCTTCTGTAGTCGTTGATTCCTGTATTGACGATGAAGCCTACGCCGTGGGTCGATTCGAAGGGAAGCGAGATGTACCTGTCGCTGCGGTAGGAGGAGACGAGGTTCTCGTATCTTTCCTCCTCTCCCTCGACGACTGAGGCCATGAGCACGAAGAATTCATCGTATGGCAGCTCGATGCCGCACTCCCTGAGCGCCTCTCTGCTTATCGCACCACCGCCCCTCTCGACCAGCTTCGAAAGCATATGGCCCTTGAGCGATTCAGTCTGGTCCTTGAGAATCTGGGACATATCCTCCTTCTCCTCCTTCAGCTTTGCGACCGAGGAGACGAATGGAGAGTAGGCATTCTTTCCTTCAAGCTGGCTTATGTCGGCACCGGAGGCAGCGATGGCCTCCTCGTAGCTCTTCCAGTTGGAGCGCAGAAGACGCGATATCACGAACATACCGAAGCCGATTCCGACCAGAGTGAGAAATACCGAGAGCAGAATCGTTATGTTCAGGTAATAGAAGTATGTGCTTCTATCGACCATGACTATATATTTCAGACTGTATCTTTCACCAAGGGCCGAAGAGACAACATAGTTGTCCAGCCTCGTGATGCTTCCCGGAACGAGCCTGCTCAGCTCTTCATAGTCCTTGCCCTTCTCATAGCGACCTGTGAAGTCGAACAGCACATTGTCGAGAAGGTCGTTGTAGATGACCACATCCTGGTAATCGACAAGCTCCTCGGGAAGCAGCTTGGATGCATCTGTCATCATTGCTATGCAGAAGTTGTTGGGGTTGTTCGACCTCACGAAAGAGATCGGGCGGATTATATAGAAGCGGTCACTGTCCGACTGGGATGCGACCATATCCAGCTTCCACCTCTCCTGTGTGAACAGCCTCTCGAAGGAGTTGTAGTCGAACAGCATCCTGTCCTGGTTGCTCAGGTAGTAGAAATCCAGGCGCCCCCAATCCTCTCGAGAGAGGAATATGCCAAGCTTCGAGGAGAAGATAATCACATCATCGAAGCCCTCATAGCTGCTTATTATATGCCTAAGTGACCTGACACTTTCCTCATAGTCCATCGCGGAAAGAGAAAGCGGGTCCTGAATGGTGGTGAGAATATTCAGCTGTGGATCGAGCAGGATATCCTGGCAGATCGAAGCTGTATCATTGAACTTGTCATCCAGCTGTCGCGTGACATAGAACTGGGAAAGGTTGTTCGTCGCAGCGACAGAGACCGAGATGAGGATGGTCGCTGCCACTGCGAGCGTTATGACTGCCAGAATGGGAACAATGCAGATGGCAAGGTAGGAGTACCCCCATCGGGTCATTATACTCCTCTTGAAATCACTGCCTGTTCCCCTTGCCATTACTTCTCCTCGAAGATGAAGCTTCCGCCGCACTTCTCTCTGAGAAGGGCCTCGAACCTGTCTCCATCCACAGGCACATCCACCCAGTCTCCTCCGGTCCAGGAGGAGAGGAAGATGGCATTTGCGATCTCGAGGGACTTGATGCCGTCAGAGCCTGGAGCAAGGAGAGGCTTGCCCTTCAGTATCGCATCGCAGAAGTTCTCGATGATACCGCAGTGGGAGGTGTACTTGCCCTTTACAGGAATCTCGCACTTCCAGACCTCCGGGTGTCCGATCTCGCCCTTGAAGCGGGCCTGGAACTCGTCTGTCGTCTCTCTGCATCTCCAGAGTGTGATCGTGTCGTTCTCGATAACCAGCTTGCCTCTTGTTCCGGAGATCTCGAGCCTGTTGGAGCCCGGCTCGTCGGAGATTGTCGTGATGTATGTACCGATGTGGCCATCAGGATACTCCATGAGAGCAAAGACATCGTCCTCGACCTCGATGTTCCTGTGCTTGCCATAGTAGACCTCTGCCTTTACACGGCAGGGCATTCCGCAGATCCACTGCCAGAGGTCGAGGTTGTGCGGATTCTGATTCATCAGGACACCACCGCCCTCACCCTTCCAGGTTGCTCTCCAGTCGGAGTTGTCATAGTAGCTCTGAGGTCTGAACCAGGAGGTTATGAGCCAATGACAGTGGAGAATCCTTCCAAGCTCTCCTCCCTGCACAAGGTCCCTTGCCTTCTGGTACAGAGGATTTGTCCTCTGGTTGAACATGACACCGAAGACCTTTCCAGACCTCTCGGCAGCCTCGTTCATCTTCCTTACCTGATTTGCAAAGACGCCTGCAGGCTTCTCGCAGAGGTAGTTGAGACCGGCATCGAAGGCCTCGAGTGCATATACTGGATGCCAGTAGTGGGGAACTGTTGGGATCACTGCATCGATCAGACCAGAGTGTATCAGAGAAAGCGCATCATCGAAGTATGCGACCTTGTCCTTGCAGAACTCCTTTGCCTTCTGTATCTTCTTCGGGTCAATATCTGCAATCGCAGTCAGCACCGCATTCGGGACCTTGTTCTCCATAAGGGCCTTCGTGTGCTGGCTTCCCATGTGTCCGTAACCGATTATTCCGATTCTTACCTTGTCCATATCGTCTCCTAACAGAGAGCTCTCATTACAGCAAGAGCCTTAGCCGAATCACCGAAGAAGTCCTCTGTCTTTCCTTCAACGGAGAGTGTTCCATCATAGCCAGCTGCCTTCAGAGCGGCGAAGAACTCCTTCACCTCCTCTGTTGCCTCAACTGGATAGCCCCTCGTTCCCTTGAGGGCAATGTGGGCGTGCATAAGCGGTGCACAGAGAGGAATCTTCGAAATATCCTCGCACTCCTGCCACATATGGAAGGAGTCGACAAGGAGTCCGACATTCTCCCTTGCGACCACAGCCTGGAGAGCTGCGCCCTCGGTCAGTGTGTTGATCAGGTTGGTCTCCTTCCTGTTGAGGTGCTCGATTGCAATCCTTACGCCATACCTCGAAGCGACCTCGGAAGTCTTCCTTGTCACCTGGACAAGCTGAGCAAAGGCATCCTGCCACCTCATTCCAGAAGGAATCATTCTGGACTTTCCCGAGCCGAAGACAACAAGATCGCAGCCGAGGGCCTTCATCCTCGAGAAGGCCTTCTCGAGATATGCGACCATCTCATCCTCGTTGTAGTCCGGTCCGACTACTGCCATGGTCTTCGGATAGAGCAGAGCGCAGCGCTCCACCTTGATCGAGGAGCCTTCTACAAGCTTCAGGACCTCGGCAAACTCCTCATCGCTGTAGGCTGCAATTGCGTTGAGCTTTCCGTCGAAGTAGTCGTATCCGGCCTTCTCGGCATCCTTTATCTTCCTAATATCGTAGCAGATTCCGAACCTCATACCCTCTTCAGCTCCTCTCTTGCTACGCACCAGGCACTGCCGCCGCTTGTGATCATGACCTTGTCACCGACGATCTCTGCCCTGGCATCTGAGCCCTCGGCCTTCACGACCGTCACTGCAGTAAATGGTGCCTTGCCGATCATCTTGTAGCCGACCTGTCCGATAGGCTCCTTCTCTGGATAGCCGTAGCTGATCCAGCCACCCTTCGGATCGAGAGAACCGATGAGAAGCTCGGGCTTCAGAGCCTTTGTGGAAGCAAAGTCCAGAGTGAACTTCATTCCATGTCTGGAGGTGTACATTACCCTGTTGCCCTCGAGGGTCACATCCTTTGTATTGAAGTTGTACATGAGCCTGTAGTCGTGCTCGCCCTCTCCAAGCTGGTCGACGTAATCGACTATTACAACGACGCTGTCCGGAAGCAGCATCAGCTTTCTTCTGTGGAAGACAGGAGATGGCAGGTATGCATAGCCGTTGTGGCTCATATCGATCATCTTGATGCCCTCCTTTGTTCCGAAGAAGTGGCAGAGGGTCCTTACATTCCTTCTTCTCTCCTCGCAGCCCTTGATCTGGCCCATCTCGTGGTCATCTACATAGAGGGTGTTGTGTGCGAGAGCCGAGACGAAGTAGGCTCTCCAATCCTTCCAGATGGAGGAGCGGTAGATGTATCTTCCACTGTCGACAAGTACATCCTCGCCCTTCAGAGTGACCTCTGCATGCATGCAGTCGTTGTGGCTGTGAGTGGATCTCTCGCCAAGCTCCAGCTGTGTGCTGTGCGAGAGGATGTAGTCATCCTTGTCGCCCCAGCCTGTTCTCATTACCCAGATGCCCTCTTCAGAGTAGTCGTAGTCGAGCTGCTCTGGGGCCTTTCCAGCCTTTCTCTGCGAAGAGAAGAACCTGAACTCCTCCTCCTTCGTCAGCTCGTAGAGCCATTCGAAGTAGGCCCTGATCTCATTGAGGTCTCTTGGGAAGAAGGAGAGGTTCATGCCCTCGTAGACAGAGGTATCTGCCCTTCTTGCCGTGAGGTCATCCCTGTCTGCATCTCCGATCATTGGAGTCGAGAGGTCAGGCTTTACAAGGGAGAAGACGTATCTTGCACTTCTTGCCAGGATTTCCATTGCATAGTCTGGAACGTAGATTCCATTGAGCTGGCAGAGTCTGACAGCCTGCAGGAACGAGATCGAGGCTACCATGTGGTAGATCGGTGTCTTCTCAAGATGAACGCCCTTCTGTGAGAAGCAGTACCTGATCTCGTGCATTACACGGCCGTATGCGGTATCGAACCACTCCTTGGAGTCCTTGAACTCAGGGAACATTATTGCTATCTGAAGCAGTGCTGAGGTCTCCATGCTGAGCCAGTTGGAGGAGCGGTCATGGTTGGAGTAGTGGCTCATAAGGAAGATTGCATGCTCCCAGATTCCAACGAGGAAGGAAGCGAGGTCATCCTCTGTCCAGATAGGAGACTTCCTGAAGATCTCGAAGACAGGAAGCCAGGTCGTATATGGCCTGATACCAGTCTCGATCGTTCTCCAGGCGGTCCCTGGGAAGGGCTGCTTTGGAACGAAGCTCGTATCCTTGATGAAATCGTCTGCTGGCCATGCGGCCCTGAATGAGTGCAGCTCGTCCAAAAACTCCCTTGTGTACTTCTCATCCTTTGTCAGAGCGCATGCCCTGGCAAGTGGCTGCCAATAGATAGTACGGAAAAGCGACCAGGACCACTCATTGTCCCTGCTGGTCTCAGTAGTAGGATTGAACATCCAGTCGATCGGCCCATTGAACTTGTGGCCGAAAATGTCATGATCGAGGACCTTCTGGGCATCCTCGAAGATCTTGTCATCCCTATACTCCTCTGCATCCTTGTAGGAGAAGAGATAGACAGGATTCTTCCTGTCCCGGTAATAGCTGATCAACTTTGCTCCAGTAAGCTCGCCAAGGGCCTTTACCGGACCGTATTCGCTATCGATGAGAGATAAAAGTTTTTCCGTATTATTCATTGTCTGTCCTCTATGAAGTGGGACAGGTTGCCCTGCCCCACTATGAAATTACCCTTTCAGGATTACTTGGCCATATAGGCTTCGTAGGCCTTCTGCTTGATCTCGATGGCCCTCTCGATACCGAACTTCTTCAGCTGGTCCTGGTATGCCTTGAAGGTCTCGTCGTTGAGCGGATCTGCTCCTGTGATGAACTTGTTCTCCT
>Ga0208297_1000621_pt1 | contig 60247 bp, 56 predicted proteins | sample LMS_cellobiose_e_FD_187367 | JGI IMG/M metagenome (GOLD analysis project Ga0208297, IMG submission 187367) | Rumen-fistulated moose microbial communities from Alaska, USA - LMS_cellobiose_enrichment (SPAdes) (version 2) | ecosystem: Host-associated > Mammals > Digestive system > Stomach > Rumen...
ACTATTCGCACCATCCATTGGCTGCTCTTTTGCGGTGCAAAAGCCTGATAAGAGATCGTTCTTTTACTGATCATCTGCGGCGATGGGCTGACAAGGGGTCCCATTGTCGCAGACATATTTTCTGTCGCAGAGGTTAGCAAGCAGGACATTTGTGTGTACAAATGTCGAAAGCCGGGGGTCGCGTTCAATTCGCGCTCCCGGCTTTCCGGCTTAAGGGGTACATCCCCCTAACCCCCTGAATGGCGCTTCGCGCCTGGAACACCATTTTTGAAAGGAGGCGATACTCGCCAACTATGAAAACCGCAGTTCGCGGATCGAAATCCGCGTGACGAAAGAACAGAAACAGAAGATTGCTGGACTGGCTTGCAAATGTAGGCTGAGCCAAAACGAATACCTGCGTCAGAGGGCGTTAGGCTTTGAACCGAAAGGGGCTTTGCCCAACGCCTTCTTTGTATGTTGTGAACGGCTGGACCGATTATCCCGGAAGCCGTTTTCTAAAGAAACCAATGAGCAGGCCCTGGACCTGCTGAACGAGATGCAAGGCATCCTCGTCGGAGGATATGACGGTCCGGCAGAGCCGGAGCCCCGGGAAATGATCGAGGCCCCGGCGAAACCGGCAGAAGAGCCGAAGCCTCAAAAGCGGCTCTTTGGGTTAAGGAGGTGATCGTATGGCCACTACTGGCTTCTGGCCCGTAAGGGGCAAGCTGAAGAAGGTCCTGGACTATGCCGACAACCCGGATAAAACCACGGAGCGGAAGTATGTGGATGATGATCTCTATGCCGTCCTGCGGTATACCGAAAACGATGACAAGACTGACGAACGGAAGTACGCCTCGGGAGTCAACTGTTCTGCGGTCTTCGCTTATCAGGAGATGATGGCCGTGAAGCGCCGGTTCGGGGAGCGGGGCAAGGTCGTTGCCTACCACGGCTACCAATCCTTCAAGACCGGGGAGGTCACGCCGGAGGAAGCCCACCAGATCGGCCTGGAGACCGCCCGGCGTATGTGGGGCAAGGACTTCCAGGTCCTGGTCACCACCCACCTGAACACGGACAACCCCCATTGCCACTTCGTTGTGAACTCCGTCTCCTTCCGAGGCGGGCACAAGTTTCGAAACAGCATAGAGCAACATAAGGAGCTGCGGGAGATCTCGGACGCCGTCTGCAAGGAGCATGGCCTGTCCGTTTTGACCCATGCCCCCTTCTACGGCGGCCGATCCAAGGGAGCTTACTGGAAGAAGCAGAAGGGGCAGCCCACACATCGGCAGCAGTTGAAGGAGGATGTGGAGTATTGCCTGCGGTACAGCATGGACTGGCCCACCTTCATACAGCAGTTAGAAGCAAAGGGATATGCGTTTGATCGCACCCGCCTTTCGGTCAAAGCCCCCCGACTGGCAGCGGGCGGTGCGGCTGAACCGGCTGGGGTTCACGGACGAGGGTATATATGCGCAATGGGACAAGAACGAGGCCGACCCGGAGTTCCAATACCGGTACAACGACCACCGGCCCCATGTCAGCAAGGCCGGGGTTCTCATGCGAGTCGTGGTGGAGATGGATCAGACCCGGAGAGCTCGGCTGCCGTTTTCCCAGGCTTATCCACAGCAGCCTCGCTCAAAGCAGGATGCCCGTTCCCACGTGGAAAAGTTGTTGGACGATCTCATCTATGAAGCGAACTACACCCACGACACCGCCACCATTCTGGCCGACGCCATCTTTTCGATCATCCTTGCCCTGGTCGAGCTGGCGGCCCACTACACCCGGGAGGTGATCCTGTCGGCGGAGCTACGGCATGAGCTGAAGAACATAGCCCAATTCCATGCCGACTATCGTTTCTTAAAGGACAACGGCCTCCACTCCGTCGCCGATCTGGACAAGGACATCCAGCAGACGGAAGAGAGTATCTCCATCTTGGAACAGCAGCGCTCAAAGGCCCGGAACCGGGTCCGTCATGAGACCGATCCGCAGGTCTTGGCAGATAACCGACCGGAGCGGGCCGCAATCACCGACCAGATCAAGCCCCTTCGTCAACGCCTAAAGCGTCTTCACGGCATCCACAAGGACACGCCCCGGCTCTTGAACCTGCTGAAAACGGAGCTGCGGGCAGAGTATGAAATCAAGCATCCGGTCAAAGATAAGCAAAAGCTGAGGGTGCGTTCCTACGAGCCGGAAAGATGAAGTCGCAAATTCATCGAACACACTTTGGCGACATTAACTCGATTTGATATGTTCATTTTTAAGGAAGTCTTATTTCAGTACCTTTTGTTACACACGCTTAAATCGTTTGAGTCCCATGTCCTATGGTAGATCAATGGTTCTACTACTGTGATCCCGGCACCTATAATACTCTTTTGCGTCTAAAACAGGGATAGATCACGAAAAGATCTTTCATCAGGGCAAGGCGGAGAAGCGCAGCCTTGCCGTTTTGCTGCCAGGCAAGGTTGTACAACGCCTCCCTGGCGAAAAAGATACCGTCAGCTGGCGATCTGGTTAGGCGCAAAAGAATCTACGCCCGTGGACAAATTGAAATAAAGAAAAAATATATTTTTAAAACGAGAAGATTTTTGTCGAAAAATTACATCAATTCAATGATGAGCATGCATCGAAAAAACATAGAAGGAAAGCCAGAATATCCAATGCAAGAGAGATGGACATATCGTAAAATAACCCTTTTTGGGCCTCTTTTGGGTGATTTACAGAAACAAGAAAATGGTACAAAATGTCAATAAAATGCATGCTGCGAGGAGAAGCGCCATGAAACAGAGAAAGAATAGAAGCCAACGCAACAACCTAACCGGTCTGCTGGCGGCGGTTTTGCTGCTGAGCGTGCTTTGGGGATGCAACCCGGTCAACGATGCGTCCGTGTCAGCGGCAAGGCCAACCAAGGAAGCGGAGGGCATATCGACGCCGCTGGTTTCTTCTATGCCTTCTCCCACGCTGCTTGACGAGAGGCCCTATACAGGCGACGGCTCTACGTACACCTATATCACCACCGAGGGGCGGGATCGCGAATGGGAGGAGGATATCGTATACTTTGCCAATACGTTTCTCGATACCTACACGGGCCATCCCAAGCTGGTGGACAGAGGCTGCACCCTCCGTTATACGAACGAGCTGCGCAACGGGTATTGGGAAGGAATGGTGCTGTATGAATCCCTGTATGATCCTGCGCTGCGGGAGGCGTTCATTGGCCGAATCAACGAGCTGCTGCTGTCCATCGAAAAAGCCAGCGACGATGCGCTTTTATTTGGGGCCGCGGAGGCGGCCGCCCTCCTACACGACGCCCATACCAACTTACTTCAAGCCATATCAATGGGCACAGAAATGTTCCCTTTGTGGCTGATTCCGATCTATACGCCTGACGGCACGCCGCAAGCCTATATCATTGGGGCGCCAAAGGGCAGCGAGGACCTGCTCCTGTGCCGGCTGGACGCCATCAACGGCTTTCCCGTCGCTGAGATCCTTGAAAAAGCGGGGCAATTTATATCCCACGAAAGCATGACCAGGGTTCAAGCTATTATGTTTGACACATCCAACGACTTCCCGCGCCTGTTACATGTTCGCATCCTGCGCTATCTCGGCGTCATGGGGGAGGAGGACACGGCCCTGTTCACCCTGACGGATGAAGCCGGCACAACGCGGGAGGCGGCACTTTCCTGGGTGAAGTTTGATGACTTGCCGAATATGGACATATGGCGATCATCCGCCGAAGCGCATGAAAGCACGAGCATCGACTTGATGTACTCCGATGTGGAACATCCTGTCTGGCACAGATTCCTGGACGAGGGCAAGACCTTGTATATTCGCCTCCTCCAGTGTTCCGATGATATGGACCGAAAAGTCAAGGAAGCCGTTGTGGCGGCGGAAAAAGCCGGGGGCGTGGAAAAGATGATCCTGGACTTTCGGGGCAACGGCGGCGGCACCATTCCTTCCAATGTGGATATTGTGAGGTCCATCAACTCCCTGGATGCGCCCGGGGGGAAATATGTTTTGATCGATGGCGGATGCTTTTCCGCGGCGGTGCTGCATCCTGCCTGTCTGCGGCGCTTTTGCGAAGGCGTCACATTGGTCGGTGCTCCGGCGGGGGAACCGCCCAACGGAGTGTTCTGCAGAGGTGGCTACTACACCTCGCCACATAAGCGCATAACCTGGACCATATCTCCCCGCGAATGCAACTATGACTGGCCGGAGAACGACGATCCGGCGCTGACGCCGGATATCCTCGTGTATCAAACGCTGGAGGATTACAAGAACGGGATAGATACTGTTTTGAACTATGTTTTGCAGGATTCTGCCGAGTAATTTGCTATGAAGTCAACGTGCCATGCCCACGCCGAGTATCCATAGAAAACATTGCAGGAAAGGAGGTGAAAAGAATGGAAATCATCAATGCAAAGATAGTTCCGCCCGAAAATACGCCGATGTGCGCGGTCGATTTGTTGAAACCGCCCCATACGTGGGAAGGTGGATGTAGTTCATATGTTGGCTGCTTCGATGCTAAAGACCCCCCTGCTTGCCTAACTGCACTAAATTGGGTTGATAGAATCTCCTAGATTGGCCAGGGCTGCTGCAAAAAGCGCTTCGTTCACGGCATGGAGCGAACGAAAGATGACAATGATCCTGTGCAGCAGCCCTGCGGTCATTGAGGCAGGCATTCGGCAGGGTTTTCCGTGATGCAAGCCGATTTTAAAAATACTATCTTAGCAAGAGGAGGGACAACGCAACCATGCGGCACAAAAAATCTAAGTATAATGTTATCATAACTGAATTTCCGGACAGTAGCTTGCTGATATATAACACACGCAGCGGGTTGTTTGGAAAGATGAATGCAAAGACACGGACTCTTTATGAGCGCATTGAAACAGCTGATATATCGGCTCTTGACGACGACGAGCTTCAGAAAAATGCGAAAACCATGCTTGAAGCTGGGTATATCGTGGATGCAGAGCTGGACGAAATGTCGCTGATCGTGTTGCAACGTGAAATTGCCCGCTACAACACAACATCTTTTGGCTTTACTATCGCTCCGACGATGGACTGCAATATGTGTTGCCCGTACTGCTATGAAAAAAAGAGAGCAAGCTATATGAATGCCGAAACGCAGGATGCGGTGGTGAACTTTATTAAGACGCATTTTGATGCCTATCCGACTGCGAAGAGACTGCATATCACTTGGTATGGAGGAGAACCCCTTTTGCACAAGGAAGCGATTTATAACATCTCGAAAACGCTTATTGCCTTATGTGATGAGAAAAACCTGACATACCAGGCTGATATCATCACAAATGGCGTGCTTTTGGACGAAGAAACCGCTAAAAGATTGGCCCAGGAATGCAAAATTATGTCCGCACAGGTTACGGTGGACGGGCTCGGACCATATCATAACAAGAAACGTATCCTAAAAAGCGGCGAGGACAGCTATGAAATCATTATACAAAACCTCGAAACGGCAAAAAAATATCTGAATATTTCCGTTCGCGTCAATGTGGACAAGCAAAACGCGGGACAGCTTGAAGAACTGGCGAAGGTGTTCTTCATAGAGCATGGTTGGAGCGAGAATCCGAGACTGTACTTCGCTCCAGTTGAGAATTACGACAATAGCTGTGTGGCTGAAGATACTTGCCTGCAACTTCCGGAGTTTGCAAAGATTAACACCGATATGACGAGAGTGCTCTATTCATTCAATCAGGAAGTTGCGTGAAGGGACCTGTACCCCAAAAGAAATATTGTTCATTGTGGAGCAGAAAACGTTTACACTTATGTGATTGATCCCGACGGCGATCTGTATAAGTGTTGGTTGGACGTCGGCAATAAGACGTTTAAATGCGGCAGTATTGACAAGCCGTTCCTCGTTACCGAAGAATATGCGCGCTGGGTGCTTTCGACGCTTCCTGATAAATGTATGCAATGTGAGTATCTGCCAATCTGCTGTGGTGGATGCGCGGCACATCGGGTCAGAAATGATGGCGGATTGCACTGCGCTCATACATTGTATAATTATAAGGATATGCTCAAGCTTGCGTATGAGGATTATTTGGCGCAGCAGGCCACCGGCATTATACAGAATGTAGAAGGAAACGGATGAAGATTCTATTTTTTGTTCGTACATACGCAACAAAATGCCGCCACGAGGTGTTTCGTTTGGTGTTTTGTTGCGTATCGCTTTATATCACGTTCATATTGGTTCCCTATATAACAGGAAATTATATCGATTGCTTGACAGCAGCCGATGACGCAACCGCTATTTGGCGTTGCGTTGGTACCCTTGCGGCTGTTTGGACGATACAGATCGTTCTGTCATACTTAAAAAACATGGCGGGCACCAAAGCGAGTGCTCGTGTCAGCTACTTTATAGAGGAAGATGTACTGGAACAAGTAAAACGTCTGCCGCTTTCGTTTTTACGAAAAATGATGGGACCTATATTGGTCATCGGATCATTTCCGATGCGGCAACGGTAACACAGTTTGTCCTACTAAGCCTCGTAAGCTTTTTGACAGATGTTTTGTCTTTGATCGTTTCGGCGGCTGTAACCATTATGATTGATTCTCATGTTTTTCTGATTATTCTTGCCGCTGCTCCATTATACGCCAGTGTGTATCTTATATTCAAAAAACCGATTTATGATCTAAGCTATAAATGTCGTGAGCATGAGAACCGGTTTTTCTCGAAAATAAACCGTCAACTCTCTCACATAAAACCTGTCAAACAGCATGTATATTATGAACGGCTGCGCGATGAAATGCGATCATCCTATAAGGAACTGTATTCGTTAACAGTAAAGCATGCGCGCTTTGGATACCTTTTCGGAAATGCAGACTCATTCCTTCGATATATTGTTACCCTTTCGGTCTTTGTGTTCTCGGGATATGGCATACTAAAAGGCAAAATGACCGTCGGCAGTTTTACCATGATAAACTCTTATACAATGATGCTGATCTCTGCTTTAAGCGGCATTCTCGGCCTTGGCAAAAGTTATCGCACCGCGCTCGTTTCATATAATAGGATAAATGAACTTCGTACCCTTCCGACGGAACATAACGGCACATTTGATCCAGGAAAAATAGAGCAGATATGCATCAGAGATCTTAGTTTCTCTTTTGACAATCGGTTACTCATTGACAAGTTGAGTTGTACGCTGACGAAAGGAAACATATACGGCGTAGTAGGGTTAAACGGATCGGGTAAAAGTACTTTCATAGATCTGATCACAGGGGTAATAGAGGAGTACACCGGTGAAATCTTTTATAATGATGAAAACCTACGAAACGTGGAACTTTATGAGCTGAGGCGCCACCGCATAGCGATAGTTGAACAAGAGCCATCCCTAATCTTTGACAGTATAGGTGATATATCGGCAGAGTTCGAAAAAGGTACAGCAGCACAACGATGGCTTGACAAGCTTGGAATGGGAGAGCTTATCAATCGATACATTGATGCTGGCCACAGGAAAGCTATTGATATAAGTTTGTTTTCCGGTGGAGAAAAACAACGAATGATTCTGGCGCGTGCGCTCGCAAAAGATGCCGATGTCATGATTCTTGACGAACCTAGCTCTGCCATTGACGGAAAAACACTTGAACAATTGATCTCAATCATCAAACAACAGGCACCAGATAAGATAATTCTACTCATCACGCATGAACCAAGTCTCATTGCCATTTGCAACACACTCATACGACTATAAGTGACTGCGAGAATGTTCCTAACGGTTTCAACATGCTCTTCCTATTTTCTTATTATACTTCCAAGCCACCTCATTATAACTTAACTTTATACAATACAAAAAACTACAATCTTTAAAATCCCGTGGAAACACCTCCTGGTCTGCAAAATTTAATATTCCCCTTGACAAACCTCCTCTGAAGCCGCGTTCTTCGCCCCGAAGCTGCACAAAGGTACTGCGAGAGGGCGAAAACGCCGTTAATTTGCGGCATCTATTCAAAAGAAATGGCGGCCAAACCGCCATTTCCACCTTCATGTATACTCCTATCCATTTTTGCCGCAGATGGTCTGCCGCCTTTTTCGACAGTCTGAGAGCTGTCGCTTTCGCGGCAGCTCTTCGCTTGTTCCATGTCAGTTGTTTTTGAGCATCTCCCGATGGGCTTTGGCCAGGTCGCGATAGTGCATGGCCTGCTCCCTCCGCTGCTCCAGGGAGGATTCCGGCAGGGTTTTGACCACCTTGGCCGGGCTGCCCAGGGCCACGGAGAAGGGCGGGATCACGGTGTTCTTGGTCACCAGCGCTCCCGCGCCGACCACGGCGCCCCTGCCCACGACGGCCCCGTCCATGACGATGGCGCCCATGCCGATGAGGGCATAGTCCTCCACCCGACAGGCGTGAAGGATGACGCCGTGGCCCACGGTCACACAGTCCCCCACCACCGTGGGGAGGCCGTCCTCCAGCCCGCTGCCCCGGCCGGAATCCTCATGGATGAGGGTCCCGTCCTGGATGCTGGTGTTTTGGCCGATGATCACCTCATGGACATCGCCCCGGATCACCGCGTTATACCACACGGAGGAACCCTGGCCGATCTTCACCCGGCCGATCACCATGGCGCCGGGGGCCAGTAAAACATCCTGTTCGATTTGGGGCTCTGCCCCCTCATAGGGAAAGACCGGCATGGGTATTCTCCTTTTTCATCACTTGAAGATGTTTCGGATGCCGCCCTTCTTCTTGGAAGGCGTGGTGGCCTCGCCGCTCAGCGCCGCATACTGCTGCAGCAGAGCCTTCTGCTCGTCGGACAGCCGCCGGGGGATGTCCGACTCCACCGTCACCAGCAGGTCCCCCTTGCCCTGGTTGCTGGCGCTGGGGATGGGCACGCCCTGCTCCTTCAGGCGGAAGGTGGTGCCGTTCTGCGTCCCGGAAGGGATGGTGTAGCGCAGCTTCTCCTTCAGGGTGGGCACGGTGATCTCCCCGCCCAGGGCCATGGTGGTGAAGGGCACCTTCAGGTTCAGCAGCAGGTTGCAGCCGTCCCGGGTGAAGAGCTTGTGGGGCTTCACCGTCACGGTCACATAGAGGTTGCCCCGGGGGCCGCCCTTATAGCCCGCTTCGCCCTCGCCCCGCATGTTGATGGTCTGGCCGTCGTTGATGCCGGCGGGGACCTTCAGCTGGATGCGGGTGTTTTTGCGGACCCGGCCCTTGCCCCGGCAATCGGGACAGGGCTCCTTGATATATTTGCCCGTGCCGTTGCAGGCCGAGCAGGGCCGGCTGGTGGTGAAGGCGCCGAACATGGTGTTCTGCTGGGTCCGCACCTGGCCCGTGCCGTTGCAGGTGGGGCAGCGAACGGGGCTGGTCCCCGCCTTGGCGCCGGTGCCGCCGCAGGCCCCGCAGCTCTCCTCCCGGGGGATGAGCAGCTCCTTGGTCACGCCGAAGGCCGCCTCCTCGAATGTCAATGACAGGTTGTATCGAAGATCGTCCCCGGCCATGGGCGCATCCCGGCCGGCGGAGCGGCTGCCGAACCCGCCGCCGAACCCGCCGCCGAAGAAGCTGTTGATGATGTCGTCAAACCCGCCGAAGCCCCCCTCGAAGGGGTTGGCGCCGCCCATGGTGGGATCGAAGGCCGCATGGCCGTATTGGTCGTATTTTGCCCGTTTATCAGGATCGGAAAGGACGCTGTAGGCCTCGTTCAGCTCCTTGAACTGGGCCTCCGCCGCCTTGTCGTTGGGATGCAGGTCCGGATGGCAGGACTTGGCCGCCTTCCGAAAGGCGCTCTTGATCTCGCTGTCGGAAGCCGTTTTGCTGACGCCCAAAACCTCATAATAATCCCGCTTGTCTGCCACGATCCTCACCTCGTTTTCTCGACGGAAAGGGGCGGCTGCCCGCCCCTAAAGCCGTTCAGTGTCGTTTCTTTATTTGACGACTTCGTAATCCGCATCGACCACGTTGTCGTCACCGTTGTTGTCGTTGGGGCCGTAGCTGGTGCCGTCGTTGGGCGCGTGAGGCGGCTGCTGCCCCTGCTGCTGTTGCTGCTGATAGATCTTGCCGAAGACCTCATAGCTCTTTTCAGTCAAGGCTTCCGTGGCCCGCTTGATGGTCTCGGTATCCGTGCCCTCCAGAGCTTTGCGCAGATCGGCCACCAGGCCCTCCAGCAGGCTCCTGTCGGAGGCGGCGATCTTGTCGCCCAGCTCCTTCATGGTCTTTTCGGTGGTGTAGACCAGCTGATCGGCGTGGTTGCGGGCGTCCACCTCTTCCTTGCGCTTCTTATCCTCATTGGCATATTGCTCCGCCTCGTTGACCGCCTTCTTGATCTCGTCCTCGGTCAGGTTGGTGGAGGCGGTGATGGTCACCTGCTGCTGGTTGCCCGTGCCCAGATCCTTGGCGGACACATGGACGATGCCGTTGGCGTCGATGTCGAAGGTGACCTCGATCTGCGGCACGCCCCGGGGCGCCGGCGCGATGCCGGAGAGCTGGAACCGGCCCAGGGTCTTGTTGTACTGCGCCATCTCCCGCTCGCCCTGGAGCACATGGACCTCCACGGAGGTCTGGCCGTCGGCAGCGGTGGAGAAGATCTGGCTCTTCTTGGTGGGGATGGTGGTGTTCCGCTCGATCAGGCGGGTGAACACGCCGCCCACGGTCTCGATGCCCAGGGAAAGGGGCGTCACATCCAGCAGCAGCACATCCTTCACCTCGCCGCCCAGCACGCCGCCCTGGATGGCCGCGCCGATGGCCACGCACTCATCGGGGTTGATACCCTTGAAGGGCTCCTTGCCGGTGATGGTGCGGACCATCTCCTGGACGCAGGGGATGCGGCTGGAGCCGCCCACCAGGATGACCTTGTCGATCTGGGAATTGGTCAGGCCGGCGTCCTGCATGGCCTTCTGCACGCAGGCCTTGGTCTTGTCGACGAGATCGGAGATGAGCTCGTTGAACTTGGCCCGGGTGATGGACATGTCGATGTTCTTGGCGCCGGAGGCGTCCATGGCGATGTAGGGCAGGTTGATGTTGGTGGTGGACACGCCGGAAAGCTCGATCTTGGCCTTCTCGGCGGCCTCCTTCAGGCGCTGGGTGGCGGTGCGATCCTGCATGAGGTCGATGCCCGTGTTGCGCTTGAAGTCGGAAGCCACATATTCCATGATCCGCTGGTCGAAGTCGTCGCCGCCCAGACGGTTGTTGCCCGCCGTGGCCAGGACCTCGAACACGCCGTCGCCGATCTCCAGGATGGACACATCGAAGGTGCCGCCGCCCAGGTCGTAGACCAGGATCTTCTGGTTGTTTTCCTTGTCGAGACCATAGGCCAGGGAGGCCGCCGTGGGCTCGTTGATGATGCGCAAAACTTCCAGACCCGCGATGCGGCCGGCGTCCTTGGTGGCCTGCCGCTGGGAGTCGGTGAAGTAGGCCGGGACGGTGATGACCGCCTGGGTCACCTTCTCGCCCAGATAGGCTTCCGCATCCTGCTTCAGCTTCTGCAGGATCATGGCGGAGATCTCCTGGGGCGTGTAGTCCTTGCCGTCGATGTGGACCTTGCGATTGCTGCCCATGTCCCGCTTGATGGAAGCCACGGTGCGGGTGGGGTTGGTGATGGCCTGCCGCTTGGCGATGGTGCCAACGAGGCGCTCCCCGTCCTTGAATGCCACCACGGAAGGCGTGGTCCGCGCGCCCTCGCTGTTGGGGATAACGACCGGCTCACCGCCCTCCAGGACGGAGACGCAGGAATTCGTTGTGCCTAAATCGATACCAATGATCTTACCCATAGTTTTCTTTTCCTCCTGATACTGAGTATATTCTATGCTTTTTCAGCGCCGCCCTTGAGGGGCCATGCTGTTTTTTCTTTATTCGGAGACCTTGACCATGCTGTGGCGCAGGATCTTGTCGCCCATCCTATAGCCCTTTTGGAGCACCGAAAGGATCGTTTCGCTCTCCACGCCCTCAGCCGCCTCGGAAAGGACGGCGTTGTGGAAGTTGGGATCGAACTTCCCCTCCGCCTCGATCTCCGCAAGGCCCAGCTTCTTAAGCTCGTCGGTGAACTTGCGATAGACCAGCTTCACGCCCTCCACCCAGGCCTCGTCCGCCTTGTCGGCGTTGGCCATGATCCGGTCAAAATCGTCCAGGCTGGGCAGCAGCTCCGTCACCGCGTCCCGCTTGCCGGATTCATAGCTCTCGGCCCGAACGCTGTTGTTCCGGCGGCGGAAGTTTTCGAAATCCGCCTGGTTCCGCTGCAGCAGGCGAACGGTGTCGTCCAGCTCCTGCTGTTTCTTTTCCAACTCCTGCTGAAGCTTTTTCAGCTCCTCGTTCTCCGCCGGCTGCTCTTCGGGCGTTTCCACGGGGATCTCCGTCGCCTTCTTTTCAGCCTTCTTCTTATTCTTCGCCATCAGTCTTCCTCCAAAAGATTCGTTAATATGCTGCCTAAGCTCTTGCTCATGTATTCCAGCACGGAAACCACCTTCCCATAGGGCATCCGGGTGGGCCCGATGACGCCCATGGTCCCCACAGGCAGGGAGCCGATCCGATAGGTGGCGGTGACCAGGCTGCAGTCGCTGAAGATGTCCTGCCCCATCTCGCTGCCGATGCGGACGGATATCTCAAAGGGCCCCGCGTTCTTCAGCAGCTGATAGAGGGAATCCTTCTTCTCCACCGCCGCCAGCAGCTGCCGGGCCCGATCGATGTCGGAATAGGCGGGATAGTCCAGCATGTTGTTGGCGCCCGAAAGGGCGATGCGATGGGCGTTGGCTCCGGAGGCCGTTTCCATGGTGTCCACCAGATCCGTGAGGAAGGTGCCCTTGTCCAGCAGCTCGGCGGCCAGCTCCTTCGTCATCCGCTCCCCCAGCTCCGTCATGCGGCAGTTGTAGTATCGCTGGGAGATCAGGCGGGACAGCCGATCCAGCTCATCCGCCCCCATGTCCGCGGGGATGCGGATCACGGAATCCCGGGCCACGCCCGCGTCCGTGACCACCACCACCAGGGCATAGCCCTCGGCCAGGGGCACCAGCTGCAGATGGCGCAGACGATTGGCGGCGCTTTCGGGCATCATGACCAGGGCGGTGTAGTGGGTGATGTTGGAGAGCACGCTGGCGGTCTCCCGCATGACGGCGTCCAATCCCTTCACCCGGTTCTGACAATAGGCCGACATGACCTTCACCTCGTCCTCGCTCAGGTGGGAACGCTGCATCATGTTGTTCACATACAGCCGATAGGCCTTGTCGGAGGGGACGCGACCGGCGGAGGTGTGGGGCTGTTCCAGATACCCCAGGTCCTCCAGATCCGCCATCTCGTTTCGGATGGTGGCCGAGGAGAGCTTAAAGGAGGGGTTCTGGCTCAGGACCTTGCTGCCCACCGGGGCGCCGGAGAGGATGTATTCATCCACGATGGCCCGCAGGATCCGCAGCTTTCTTGGGTTCAGGTCCATACCGTTTCCTCCTTTCTTTAGCACTCCATTCCTTTGAGTGCTAATCACTGTAGAGAATGTACCACCATTATTATCCAATGTCAAGCAAATGACCGGCTCACAATGTGAAATCAAGGTGAATTCAAAACATCAAAAAGCGCCCCGCCGGGCGCATCAGGCTGTCAAAGAAGGCGGCAGATCATTTGCGGCAAATCGTGATGGAATGTAGCTGGCAGGAAGAAATGGCGCCAACCGCCATTTCTTTTCTTTCGGTTGCCGCAAATTAGCCGTTTTTCCTCCCTCTCGCGATACCTTCGTACAGCTTCGGGTCGGAGAAAACGGCTTCTGTCATCCTTCCTGACAGCCTGCACAGCTTGTCAAAAGGTTTTTTGACAAGCCGAAGCGCCCAGCCCCGCCGGGCCGGGCGCTTCGGCATCCGCTCATGCGGACTCTTTCATATGGGGATCACCGAAAATAGCACAGGGCGGTGTTGAGATGGTCCATGCCCTGCTTCGTCAAAGCGTACCGGGCGGGGCTGTCCGCCCACCAGCCGTTTGCCTGAACCTCCAGAAACGCCTCGGGAAAGGCCTGCTCCAGGGGAAGGCCGAAGCGGTCCAGGAAGGTCTGGCGGGGGATGCCCTCCACCTTCCTGAGGCCCAGCATGATGACCTCGAACATCTCCTCCTTTTTGTCGATGCGAAGGGTCTCGGCGGTGGGAAGCCTGCCCCGCTGCAGCCGTTTCAGATAGGTGGGGATGCTCTCCACATTGGACCAGCGGCGCCACATCCCCCGCCCCCGGGCGGAGGAATGGGCCGCCACGCCGAAGCCCAGATAGGGCTCGTCGTTCCAATAGATCAGGTTGTGGCGGCACTCATATCCCGGCTGGGCGAAGTTGGAGACCTCATAGCGGCGATAGCCCCTATCCTCCAAACAGGCCATGCCCGCGTCCTCCATGTCCGCCACGGCGTCCTCGTCGGGGAGGCTGGTCTCCCCCGCCCTCACCTGCTGATGGAGGGGCGTGCCCTCCTCCAGAATGAGGGCATAAGCGGAGATGTGCTCCGGCCCCAGGGCGCAGACCTTCTGCAGGGTTGTGAGATAGTCCGCCTCCGTCTGTCCCGGCAGGCCGTGCATCAGATCCACGTTGATGTTCTGAAAGCCCGCGTCCCGGGCGGCGCGAAAGGCCGACAAAAACTGGTCATAGGTATGGATGCGGCCAACCGCTTTCAATAAGGCATCATTTGCGGACTGCAGGCCCAGGGACAGGCGGTTGAAGCCGGCGGCGCGAAGTTTGACGAAGTCGGCATAACTGGCCGTACCCGGGTTGCATTCGGCGGTGATCTCCGCGGCGGGCAGGACCTCGTAGGTCCGGCGCAGGGTATCCAAAGTCCGGATCAGCGCCTCCGCGGGCAACACGGTGGGCGTACCGCCCCCAAAGAAAACGGAAGGGACCGGCCCCTCGTAGGGCAGCCGATCCCGACTAAGCTCGATCTCCCGGCAGAGGGCGTCGGGATAGGCCTCCGCCGTTTCGTTTTTGGGCACGGAGCAGAAGTCGCAATAGGCACACTTTCTCACGCAATAGGGAATGTGGACATAGACGCCGGTCATCCGTTGATCCTCAGCACGCTCATGAAGGCGTCGCTGGGCACGGACACGGTGCCCACCTGGCGCATGCGCTTCTTGCCCTCCTTCTGCTTCTCCAGCAGCTTCTTCTTGCGGGAGATGTCGCCGCCATAGCATTTGGCCAAAACATCCTTGCGGACCGCCTTCACCGTCTCCCGGGCGATGATCTTGCCGCCGATTGCCGCCTGAACGGGGATCTCAAACTGCTGCCGGGGGATCACATCCTTCAGCTTTTCGCAGACCGCCCGGCCCTTGGGGTAGGCCCGGTCCTTGTGGACGATGGTGGACAGAGCGTCGCACATGTCGCCGTTGAGCAGAAAATCCAGCCGCACCAGGTCGCTCTTTTGATAGTCCTTCAGCTCATAGTCGAAGGAGGCATAGCCCTTGCTGCGGGACTTGAGGGAATCGAAGAAATCATAGATGATCTCGTTGAGGGGCAGGGTGTAGAGGATCTTCACCCGATCCTTTTCGATATAGTCCATGTGCTCGAAGATGCCCCGGTTGTTTTGGCACAGCTCCATGATGGGGCCCACATAGTCCGGCGGGGTCATGATGCTGGCCTTCACCATGGGCTCCTCCATATAGTCGATCTCCGAGGGATCGGGCAGGCTGGCCGGGTTGTCGATGACGATGGTTTCGCCGCTCATCATCTTCACCCGGTATACCACGGAGGGACTGGTGGTGACGAGGTCCAGATCGAACTCCCGCTCCAGCCGCTCGGTGATGATCTCCATGTGGAGCAATCCCAAAAAGCCGCAGCGGAAGCCATAGCCCAGGGCCGCGCTGGTCTCCTTTTCAAAGGACAGGGAGGCGTCGTTCAGCTTCAGCTTCTCCAAAGCCTCCATCAGATCCCCATAGTGAGAGCCGTCGGCGGGATAGATGCCGCAGAAGACCATGGGGTTCACCTTCATATAGCCGGGCAGGGGTTCGCTGGCGGGGTTGGCCACATCCGTCAGGGTGTCGCCCACCTTGGTCTCCTCCACGCTCTTGATGGAGGCGGCCACATAGCCCACCTCCCCGGCGGTCAGCTCCTCCACCGTCTTCCATTGGGGGGTGAACACCCCCACCTCCGTCACATCAAACTCATGGCCCGTGGCCATGGAGCGGATGCGCATGCCGGGGCGGATGGCGCCGTCGAAGACCCGCACATAGGAGAGGGCCCCCTTATAGTTGTCGTAGAGGCAGTCGAAGATCAGGGCCTTGGTGGGGCTGTTCGGATCGCCGGCAGGCGCGGGCACCAGGTCCACGATCTTGGCCAGCACCTCCTCCACGTTGAGGCCGGTTTTGGCGGACACCCGGGGTGCATCCTCGGCGGGCAGGCCGATCACATCCTCGATCTCGTGCATGACCCGCTCGGGCTCTGCAGAGGGCAGGTCGATCTTGTTGATGACGGGCAGGACCTCCAGATCGTTGTCGATGGCCAGATACACGTTGGCCAGGGTCTGGGCCTCGATGCCCTGGGTGGCGTCCACCACCAGCACCGCCCCCTCGCAGGCCTTCAGGGCCCGGGAGACCTCGTAGGTGAAGTCCACATGCCCCGGGGTGTCGATGAGGTTGAACATATACTGTTCCCCGTTGGCGGCGGTATAGAACATGCGCACGGCGGAGGCCTTGATGGTGATGCCCCGCTCCCGCTCGATGTCCATGGAATCCAGCAGCTGGGCCTCCATGTCCCGCTTGGCCACGGTGTCGGTCAGCTCCATCATTCGGTCCGCCAGGGTGGACTTTCCGTGATCGATGTGGGCGATGATGCAGAAGTTTCGGATATGCGACTGATCCATTGCGGTTTTCTCCCTGAAAAGCTATGGGTAATCATACCCCAAAACCATAAAAAATGCAAGCCAAAGAGGCGCCCCTTTCGAGGCGCCTCCGTTGGGATCGGATTGAGTGGATTTAGTCCAGGTTGTCCAGCTTCTTGTAGTAGTCGATCTTGTCGTAGGCTTCCCGCTCGGCCCGGGCAAAGAGCTCCGTCGCGATCTCGGGGAACTGCTTCTTGAGGGCGGCATAGCGGCCTTCGCCCAGGATGAAGTCCTGGAAGGAGGACTTGGGATCCTTGGAATCCAGGGTGAAGGGGTTCTTGCCCTGGGCGGCCAGATCCGGATTGTACCGATACAGGGGCCAGTAGCCAGCCTCCACGGCCTTCTTGGCCTCCAGCTGGGAGTGGCTCATGTTGATGGTGTGGTTGATGCAGGGAGCATAGGCGATGATGAGGGACGGGCCATGATAGGCTTCGGCCTCGTTGACCGCCTTGAGCAGCTGGGCAGGATCGGCGCCCATGCAGACCTTGGCCACATACACATAGCCGTAGGACATGGCCATGAGGCCCAGATCCTTCTTCTTGGTCCGCTTGCCGGCCGCCGCAAACTTGGCGATGGGGCCGGTGGGCGTGGCCTTGGAGGACTGACCGCCGGTGTTGGAATACACCTCGGTGTCCACCACCAGCACGTTCACATCCTCGTCCATGGCCAGGACATGGTCGAGTCCGCCGTAGCCGATGTCGTAGGCCCAGCCGTCGCCGCCGAACACCCAGATGGACTGCTTGGTGAGCAGGTCGGCATTCTCGATGACCTTGCGGGCGAGGACGCAGGCGTCACACTGGCACCCTTCCTCCACGCCGTCCTTGCAGGCGGCCAGGAGCTTCTCCCCGGCGGTGCGGGAGGTCTCGGCCTCGTCCATGCCGGCCAGCCACTCCTCGCCGGCGGCCTTGATCTCGGCGGTGGCCCAAGGCACCGCGATCAGCTTCTCCACATCGTCCTTCAGACCCAGGCGGCGCTGCTTGTTGGCCAGGTTGATGCCGTAGCCGAACTCAGCGTTGTCCTCGAACAGGGAGTTGGCCCAAGCGGGGCCCTGTCCCTTGGCGTTCTTGGCATAGGGCACGGTGGGGGCGGAACCGCCATAGATGGAGGTACAGCCCGTGGCGTTGGCGATGACCATGCGATCGCCGAAGAGCTGGGTGAGGAGCTTGATATAGGGGGTCTCGCCGCAGCCCGCGCAGGCGCCGGAGAACTCGAAGAGGGGCTTGAGATACTGGGAGCCCTTCACGGTCTTGCGGTTCACCTTCACATCCTTCTCGGAGAGGGTGTCGGCATAGTCCCAATTCTTCTCATCGGCCTTGGCCTCATGGAGCGGCACCATCTTTAGAGCCTTCTCCTTGGCAAGGCAGACATCGATGCAGTTGCCGCAGCCGGAGCAATCCAGGGGGCTGACCTGCATGCGATAGGTGAGGCCCTCAAAGCCCTTGCCGGCCGGCTTGGTCACGAAGCCCTCGGGCTTGTTGGCCTCCTCCTCCGCGTTGAGCAGGAAGGGACGGATGGCGGCATGGGGGCAGACCAGGGCGCACTGGTTGCACATGAGGCACTTTTCGTGGATCCACTCGGGGACCGTCACGGCAATGCCCCGCTTCTCATAGCGGGTGGTGCCGGTGGGCACGGTGCCGTCGGGGCTCATGGCGGACACGGGCAGCTGATCGCCCTCCTGGGCCAGGATGGGCTCGATATAGCTCTTGAAGTAGGGGTCATCGGTCACGGGCACGACCTGGGCGCCCTCGGTGGTGGTGGCCCAGCTCTCGGGATACTTGACCTCCTCCACGGCGTTGACACCGATGTCGATGGCGTCATAGTTCTTCTGGACCACGGCGTCGCCCTTCTTGGCGTAGGACTTCTTGGCAGCGGCCTTCATGAAGCCGATGGCATCCTCCACGGGGATCACGTTGGCCAGCTTAAAGAAGGCGGCCTGCATGATGGTGTTGATACGACCGCCCATGCCCACCTGCTGGGCCAACTTGATGGCGTCAATGTTATAGAACTTCAGGTGGTTCTTGGCGATGGCATTCTTCAGGGAAGCGGGCAGCTCCTGCTCCATCTCAGCGAGGGTCCAGGGGCTGTTCAGCAGGAAGGTGCCGCCCTCCTTGATGCCGCTGGCCACGTTGTACTTGGTCACGTAGGAGGGGTTATGGCAGGCCACGAAGTCGGCGCTGTCGATGAGATAGGGGCTCTGGATGGGGGTCTTGCCAAAGCGCAGATGGCTCACGGTGAGACCGCCGGACTTCTTGGAGTCATAGGCGAAGTAGCCCTGGGCATACATGTCGGTGTGGTCGCCGATGATCTTGATGGAGTTCTTATTGGCGCCCACGGTGCCGTCGGAACCCAGGCCGAAGAACTTGCAGGAGATGGTGCCCTCGGGGGCCGCGTTCACGGTGGGGCCCAGAGGCAGGCTCAGGTTGGTCACATCGTCCACGATGCCCACGGTGAAGTGATTCTTGGGCTCGGCCGCCTTGAGGTTGTCATAGATGGCCTTGACCATGGTGGGGTTGAACTCCTTGCTGCCGAGGCCGTACCGGCCGCCGACCACAACGAGATCCTCCCGGCCGGCTTCCCGCAGGGCGGTGCACACATCGGTATACAGGGGCTCGCCCAGGGAGCCGGGCTCCTTGGTCCGGTCCATGACAGCGATCTTCTTGCAGGAAGCGGGGATGGCGGCCAGGAACCGATCCGCGGCGAAGGGCCGATAGAGACGGACCTTGATGAGGCCCAGCTTCTCGCCCTTGCTGTTCAGATAGTTGATGGTTTCCTCGGTCACATCGGCGCCGCTGCCCATGATGATGACCACCCGGTCCGCATCGGGGGCGCCCACATAGTCGAAGAGGTGGTAGGGCCGGCCGGTGAGGGCGCTGACCTTCTCCATGTAGTCCTCCACGATGGCGGGGACGGCCTCATAATACTTGTTGGCCGCTTCGCGATTCTGGAAGTAGATGTCGGGGTTCTGGGCCGTGCCGCCCAGGTGGGGATGCTCCGGGTTCAGAGCCCGCTCGCGGAACTTCTTCACCGCATCGTAGTCCAGGAGCTTGCCCATGTCCTCATAGTCGATGGCCTCGATCTTCTGGACCTCGTGGGAGGTGCGGAAGCCGTCGAAGAAGTGGACGAAGGGGACGGACGCCTTGATGGCGGACAGGTGGGTGACCAGGGCCAGATCCATGACCTCCTGCACGGAAGCGGAGGCGATCATGGCAAAGCCGGTCTGCCGGCAGGCCATGACATCGCTCTGGTCGCCGAAGATGGACAGGGCGTGGGTGGCCAGGGCACGGGCGGACACGTGGAACACGCCGGGCAGCAGCTCACCGCTGATCTTGTACATGTTGGGGATCATCAGGAGCAAGCCCTGAGACGCCGTGAAGGTGGTGGTCAGCGCGCCGCCCTTGAGGGAGCCGTGGACCGCGCCGGAAGCGCCGCCCTCGGACTGCATCTCAGCGATGCGGACCTTCTGGCCGAACAAGTTGATCCTGCCGTTGGCAGCCCAATCGTCGGCCACCTCCGCCATGGGAGACGAAGGGGTGATGGGGTAAATTGCGGCAACGTCGGAGAATGCGTAAGCCACATGGCTTGCCGCGGTGTTCCCGTCGATTGTCATGGTCTTTGCCATACCATAATCCTCCTGTTTTCTTAGGGTCCTATACGCCCTTATAATCCGAATATTATTATAGGCATTCTCCTCCCCCGTGTCAAGGAAAACCCGGCCCTTCCTGCTGGTTTTTGCAGGAAATGATGCACACAAAAAACGGCGCACCAAGGGGCGCGCCGAACGGATGACGGAGGAACCGCAAATCCTGCTGAGCGGCAAACCGGAATTTACCAACGCCTCATATTTTTCGCAAACTTACTGGCGTAAGATTTCTTTAGTTCGTCTGCTGATATCCCATAGCAAGGCAAAACATCATTGTAATACATGAGGACATCCGCTAATTCTTCAATGAGACAGGCTCGCAGTTCCTCGTTTTGACACGCTGTTTCTCCGCCATGTTTCTTGATTATATCTATCACTTCTCCTATTTCTCCAATCATCCAAAGAAGCTTGTTTTTCCCAACTTCAGGAGATATCGTTTCCCATACATCTTTATACTTATCCTGCAACGCCATTTGCATTTCAAGCATTTCATTGATTCCAAAATCATCCATTATTCTCACCTCGTCAAACACCGATCTGTCGCTGCTTCCCCTATAGCACGGGGTAAAAGAAACTGGCAGGCATCGAAGGACACCTGCCAGTTTGTTGTTCGATGGATTCCAGCTTACTCCTCGGTCTTGAAGCCGGCAAAGAGGTCGGCCAGGCTGGTGGTGGTGCTGGTCACCGGGGGCAGCTCGTAGTCGCCATCCTCGCTGTTGCGGCGGCGGCGATCCGGCCGGGACTCCCGGCGGTCGTCATTGGCGGGGCGCTCGCTGGAAGCGGGACGCTCGGCCCGGGGGCGGCGCTCGCCAGCGTTGCTCTGGGCAGCGTTCTCACGCTGGGCCTTGCGCTCCTGATAGATGCGCTCCTTCTCGGCCTTCTCCGCGGCGATCTGCTCGGCGATCTCGGGATGCTCCTCCAGAGTGGCTTCCTTCCGGGAGAGGGAGATGCGCTTGGCCTCGGGGTTCACCTCCAGGACCTTGCAGCGGACGATGTCGCCGACCTTCAGCTCGTCCTCCACCTTCTCGATGCGGCGGGTGGCCACCTGAGAAATGTGGATGAGACCGTCGATGGTGGGCTCCAGGGCCACGAAGGCGCCGAAGGGAACGATGCGGACCACCTTGCCCTCCACGATGGTGCCCACGGGGTATTTTTCGCCCGCCATGGTCCAGGGCTTGGGCTGGAGCTGCTTGTAGCCCAGGGAGATACGCTTCTTTTCCTTATCGACACCCAGGATGAGCACATCCACCTCCTGGTTGACGCTGAGCACATCGGAGGGGTGCTTGACCCGGCCCCAGGCGGCGTCGGTCACATGGACGAGACCGTCGAGCCCGCCGATGTCCACAAAGGCGCCAAAGTCGGTGATCCGGCGGACGATGCCGTGGATCTTGCTGCCGACCACCAGGGAATCCCACTTCTCCTGCTCGCGTGCGGCGGCCTCCTCCAGAAGCACCTGCTTGATGGAGGCCACGATGCGCTTGCGCTGCTTGTCGATCTCCAGGACCTTGACATTCACGGTTTTGCCCACATATTCGCCAAGGTTCTCAACATATTTGGTGGAAACGTGCGAAGCGGGGATGAAGGTGCGCACGCCGCCCTCCATCTCGGCGATGAGGCCGCCCTTGACGACTTCCTTCACCACTGTCTCGAAGGTCTTCCCTTCGGCTTCCTCCGCCATGAGATCGTCCCAGAACTTCTTGCTCTGCACGTTCTTCCGGGAAAGGAGCACGTTGCCCTCGCCGTCGTTCACCTTGACGACCTCCACATCGATCTCCTCGCCTTCCTTCACATCGATCTCGGCCTCGGGATCGGTGGAAAACTCGGCGCGGGGGATGTAGCCGTCGGACTTGTAGCCCACGTTGACCAGGACTTCACTGTCGGTGACGCCGATGACGGTACCGGTGACGATCTGGCCGGGGCGGATCCGGCGGATGGAGCTATCGATGGCCTGTTGGAAATCCTCGGCGGCGTCCTTCACGGTCGCAACGGCTTCCTTGGCCTCTTCGACCACGGTCTCCACGGTCTCCTCTGCCTTGGCAGCCGCTTCCTCAGCAACCTGCGCAACGGCTTCCTCTGCCTTTTCGACGACTTCCTCAGCCTTCTCCTCGGCAGCGACAACGGGTTCTTCGGCCGCGACTACAGCTTCTTCAACGGCCTTTTCAGTGGTTTCGGCGACAACCTCGGCGGGAGCTTCCGCTTCATTGGTTTCGATCGTCGTCTGTTCGAGTTCGCTCATTCCTTGTATAACCTCCCTAATCATGGGGTCTGGCGTCGATGCGCCTGTGACCAATCCTATTATATCATCCCTTTGAAATAATTCAAGAGGAATTTTGCCGATATTCTCTAACATTCTGGTGGCCGGACAGTGAATTTTACACAAATTCGCCAGTGCCACGGTGTTGGCGCTCTGCCTTGACCCCAGCACCAGCATCATTGTGCAGCGCCGGGAGAGGGCCTCCGCCTCCTCCTGGCGGGTGCGGGTGGTGCGGCAGATGGTGTTGTGGATCAGAAGCCCCGGGATGCGTCGGCTCAGGGCGGCGGCGATTTGATCGAACAGGGCCTCCGAAAGGGTGGTTTGGGCCACCAGGCAGCCGATTTGCCCCGGTTCGACCCTCTCCGCGTCCTCCGCCGTCTCCAAAATGAGGGCCCCCTCCCCCGCCCAGCCGGCGGTGCCGATGACCTCGGGGTGGGTGCGTTTGCCGGCGATGAACACGGGAACGCCCTTTTTTGCCGCCTCTCGCACGATGGGATGGATGCGGGCCACAAAGGGACAGGTGGCGTCCACGGTGCGGATGCCCCGCGCTGCGCATGCTTCAAACAGGGACGGCGGCGCCCCGTGGGCCCGGATGATCAGGGTATCCCCCGCCTTGAGGCCCGCCAGGGTGTCCACAGGCAGGATCCCCTCCGCCGCCAGATCCTCCACCACGGCGTCGTTGTGGATGAGCTTGCCCCAGGTGTAGATTTGGCCCCGGGCCTTCGCCTCGCCGCGGGCCATGTCCACCGCCCGCCGCACGCCGAAGCAGAAGCCGGCGTTCTTCGCCACGATGAGCTTCATATCTTGTGCCTCTGCCGAAGGGGGACCATGTCCTCCACCTCCTGCCGCAGGGTGGCCAGGGTGTCCACGATCCGGTCGGTCAGGGCGTCCACAGCCTTTTGGCCGGGGCAGCTCTGTTTCACCTCCTCCGGGTCGATCCGCTCCCCCACCGTGACCCGCAGGTGCATCCGCTTCCAGCTGAGGGGGTCCATATAGACGGGGATGATGGGCACATTGGCCCGCAGGGCGATGAAGGCCGCTCCCTTCTCAAAGGCGTCCATCTCCGTGTACAGGGGGGATCGGTGGCCCTCCGGAAAGATGCCAAAGGCATATCCCTCGTCCAGCAGGGCGATGGCCCGCTTCACCGGACCCAGCCGTGAGCCGCCGCCCTCCCCCGCCGGAACCATGTACAGGCTCCGAAAGAAGGCGTTGGCCAGGGGCTTTTTGAACAGGGATTCCAGAGCCATGAAGCGGATGGCCCGGGGGCTGATGGCCGCCAGAGCCACCGCGTCCGCCAGGGAAAAATGGTTGCACAGATACATGACCGGTCCCTTGGACCTGAGCCCCTTCGGGTTGTGGATCACGGGCCGGAAGATGAGCCAGAAGAAGGGCCCCACCAGGATCTTCCCAATCCAATACAGCATTTATTTTGCCTCCAGGGCTTTGATGACCGCATCCACGGCCTCGTCGATGGTCATGTGGGTGGTGTCGATGAGCACGGCGTCCTCCGCCTGTTTGAGGGGGGCATAGTCCCGGTGGCTGTCCTGATAGTCCCGGGCCTCGATGTCTTTGAGGATCAGCTCGTAGTTCGGCTTCTCCCCCTGCTCCTGCAGCTGGCGGACCCGGCGCATGGCCCGCTCCTGGGCGGTGGCGGTCACATAAAACTTGTAGGGGGTCTCGGGGATGACGAAGGTGCCGATCTCCCGGCCGTCCAGAACCGCGTGGGTCTCGTGGGCGATGTCCCGCTGCATGGCGGCCAGCTTGTCCCGGACGCAGCGAAGCTTGCTGATGAGGGAGGCGCCCTTGCCGATCTGCTCCTCCCGCAGCCGGCCCGTCACATCCCGTCCGTTGACGAGGACATGCTGCCCGTCCGCCTCATAGACCACCCGGATGTCCGTTTGCCCCAGGAGCTCATCCACCTTTTCTGCGTCCGTCAGGGATACGCCGCTGGAAAGGGCGCACAGGGCCATGGCCCGATACATGGCGCCGGTGTCCAGATAGGGCAGGCCAAGACGCTTGGCCACGATCTTGGCGATGGTGCTCTTGCCTGCCCCGGCTGGCCCGTCCAATGCGATGCCGTTGGTGAAGTTCATATGCTGCCTCCTGCCAATGCGCCTGTGGACCAGGCGATCTGTAGATTGAAGCCGCCGGTGAAGGCGTCCACATCCAATATTTCCCCGGCCAGATACAGGCCGGACACCAGCTTGGATTCCAAGGTGGAGGGCTTGACCTCCTTTACGCTGACCCCGCCCCGGGTGACGACCGCCTCGGAAAAGGGCCGCGTCCCCTTCACGGTGAGGGACATTCCCTTGAGGGCGGAAACCAAAGCCTGTCGCTGCTCCTTGGTGAAGGAGGAAGCGGGGGCCCAGGGCTGGATGCGGGCCTGATCGAAAGCGGCGTCCAGGAGCCTTGTGGGCAGCACGCCGGAGAAGGCGCCCCCCACAGCCTTTTTGGGGTTCTCCTGGATCAGGCGCTGGAGCCGGGCGTGCAGCTCCTCCTCGGGGATGGCGGGCTTGAGGTCGATGGACAAAGCCACCCCCGCCGGATCCTCCGCGATATGGGCGGAGGCGGTGAGCACCAGGGGGCCGGACACCCCAAAGTGGGTGAGCAGCATCTCCCCCTGCTCGGAACAGATCGTTTTGCCGCCCCGCTTCGCCGTGAGGCGCACGTTCTTCAGTGTGATCCCCGAAAGGGCGAAGGGCCAGCTTTCCACCGTTTCCAGGGGCACCAGGGAGGGGTGCAGCTCCGTCACCGTGTGGCCCAGGGCCCGGGCCATGGCAAGGCCCGCCCCCGTGGAGCCGGTGGAGGGATAGCTCATGCCGCCGGTGGTCAAAATGACCCGATCGAAGGGTTCCTTCCCCCGATCCGTTCGGACGCCGGCGACGGCGCCGTCCTCTGTCAAAACTTCCGCCACATCGCTGTTCAAGCGAACGATCGCCCCGGCGGCCTTCAAGGCCCGGTCCAGGGCCTTCTGCACATCGCTGGCCCTGTCGGAGACGGGAAACACCCGCTGCCCCCGCTCCACCTTCACGGGGCAGCCGTTTTGCTCCAAAAAGGCCATCATATCCCGCTCGTTGAAAGCGGCATAGGCGCTGTAGAGGAAGCGGGGATTGCGGATCACGTTGGCGAAAAAACCGTCCCGGCCGCAGTCGTTGGTCACGTTGCAGCGGCCCTTGCCGGTGATATAGAGCTTCTTGCCCAGCTTCTCGTTTTTCTCCAGCAGGGTGACCCTATGGCCGTTCTTCGCCGCCGCGATGGCCGCCATCTGTCCCGCCGGGCCGCCGCCGATGACCGCCACGGAAAGCCGGCTCATCGATTGTCCCCCCCGTCGGTGAGATAGACCTGGTCCCGGTTCCACACGTTCTCCAGCTCCCGGAGGTGCTCCTGGACCTCCTTCTCGCTCTGCAGGCCCGCCGCCACGATGATGGCGTTGATGACCGACAGGGGCGCGGTGAGGGAGTCGGCAAAGGAGGCCATGTCCGACTTGGCCAGCAGGACCACATCCGCCATGGCGCCGATGGGGGAATCCAGCTTGTCCGTCAGGGCGATGGTCTTGGCTCCCCGGGACTTGGCATAGGCCATGGCCTCGGCGGTGCGGGTGCTGTAGCGGGGGAAGCTGATGCAGATGAAGGCGTCCTGATCGTTCATGCGGACCATGGTCTCCCGCAGATCCTGGATGTTGGCGGAGAAGGTGACCACGTTTCCGCAGATATAGTCCAGATAATAGGCCAGGAACATGGCCAGCGGCATGGCGGACCGAAGGCCCAGCACATAGACCTTCCGCGCCTTCAGAATGGTCTCCACCGCCTGGTCGAAATGCTCCTCGTCCGCCATCTCCATGGTGGTGCGGATGGAGTTCATGTCGGTGGTGAGCACGGTTTTGAAAACCTCGTTCTTCTTGATGCCGGAGGCCAGCTGGGCCCTTTGCACGGAGGTCAGGCGGCCCAGGACCATCTCCTGCATCCGATCCTGCAGGGCGGGATAGCCCTCCAGCCCCAGGGCATAGGCGAAGCGGACCACCGTGGATTCGGACACGCCCACGGTCTCCCCCAGTCTGGCGGCGGTCATGAAGGCGGCCTGCTCATAGCTGGCGATGATGAAGTTGGCGATGCGCTGCTGCCCCTTGGAAAGGGAGGGCATGCGCCGGTGTATCTCTTGCAAAAGGTTGTTCATGGTTGGATGCCTTTCAGATAGTCGTCGATGTTCCTTCTCGCCTCGGGGGACAGGCGCTGGGCGCAGTCAAAGCCCAGGGCCGTCACCGTGGCATAGCCCCGTTCCAGCCAGTATTCGTCCGTGTCCCGGGGGGTGTCGTCGTTGGGGATCCGCTCCCCGCATTCAAAATAGACCCGGCGGCCGTCCTCATCCTCCCCCACCTCATAGGCCGCCTCATAGAACACCAGGCCCAGGGGGGCATAGCGGATGCCCTTGAGCTCGCCGAAGGGCAGATCCGGCACGTTGATGCTATAGTATCCGCCGAAGGGCAGGGGCTGCCGCCCCAGCAGCTCCAGGCCGAACCGGGCCAGCCTGGCCGCCGTCTCAAAGTGGACGAAGGGCCGATCATGCCGCCCGTCCAGCGACAATGCCAGGGCCGGAAGCCCGTGGATGGCCGCCTCCTGGGCTGCCCCGCAGGTGCCGGAATAGAGCACATCCGTGCCCCGGTTGGGCCCCAGGTTGATGCCGGAGATCACCGCGTCGGGCCGGGGCATCAGGGCGCCGAAGCCCAGCCGCACGCAGTCCACAGGGGTGCCGGAAACGGCATAGGCCGTCACCTGGGGATGGTCCGAAAAGGAAAAGGGTTCCGCCCGCAGGGCCATGCGGATGCTCATGGAGCAGCCGGCGGCACTGCGCTGCCGGTCCGGGGCGGACACGAACAGCTCCTGATCCCCGCTCAGCTCCGACACCAGGGCCTCCATGCCCGGGGAGCGGATGCCGTCATCATTTGTCAGCAACAGTTTCATATATTTCTCCGATATATAGGCATATGTTACAGCAACCAGGGCAAAAATGCAAGAGCGATCACAAATTCTTGCAGCAAGATTCGGAATTTTCCCCTGCTCTTCCGGTTTCATCCCCCAAAAAAGGCCAGGATTTGCAAGACAAAATGCAGAATTGCGCCGGCGCCCCAGGCCAGGGCCACATGCCGCAGCAGGAGCCGAGCCAGGCACCCCCAACCGCCCTCCGCCCGCAGGGCGGCCAGCGTGCCCAGACAGGGCGGCATAAGCAGGGCCACGGTGCCCAGCACCAGCGCCTGCTCCCCCGAAAGCGCCATGCCCTGCGAAACGAACAGCGCCGCGGCGGAGGCCATGGTCTCCTTCGCCCCCACGCCGGACAAAAGGATCACCCCTGCCCGCCAATCCGAAAGGCCCAGGGGCTCCAGCGCCGGCAACAGCCACCGGCCCAATGCGGACAGCAGGCTTCCCCCGCCCGCCGCCAGGGGCCGCAGGTCCGGCCCCACCTGCAGGCTGAGCCACAGGAGCAGGGCCGCCGGCAGCAGCAGCCTTCCCGCCCGCCGCAGAAACTGTTCCGCATGGTCCTCCGTCTCCTTCAGCACGCTCTGCCACCGGGGCAGGCGCAGGGGCGGCAGCTCCAGACAGAAGGCGCAGGTCCCCTGCCCCCTTTGGGAGAAGGCGGCAAAGAGGATCCCGATCCCCAGGCTGATCCCATAGAACAGCAGGGCGCCCCGGGCAGGACGCCCGGGCCACAGCCGGCTCCCCAGCAGCAGCAAAAAGGGCAGCCGGGCCGAGCAGGGCACAAAGGGCAGCAACCCCGCCGTGCGCCGCCGCAGGTCCCTCTCGGGCAGGGTCCGGGTGGCCAGGACGGCGGGAACGGTGCACCCGAAGCCCAGCAGCAGGGGCACGGCGCACCGGCCATCCAGGCCCAATGCGCGCAAAAAGCCGTCCAACAGAAACGCCGCCCGGGGCAGATATCCCACATCCTCCAGCACGTTCAGCAGCAGGGACAGAACCGTGATCACCGGCAAAAAGGACAGCACATACCCCAGGCTCCCCAGCAGCCCCTCCCGGAGGAGGGGCGTGTCCAGGGCCGTCCCCGCCAGGGCGGCCTGCAGCCGGCCGATCAACGCTTCCACGCCCCGGCCCAGCCAGGGACCCGCCCACTGGAAGGTGAGCAAAAACACCAGGCCCACCACCAGGCCGAAGACGGGCAGCCCCCAAAGGGGATGGAGCAGGAGCCGGTCCACGCCCCTAAGCCGGTCCGCTCCTTGCCCCGAAAGGACCGACGCCGCGATCCGCCGCGCCTCCCGATGCAGGGCTTCCGCCTCCCCGGCCAGCCGAAGGGGGGACACCCGCCCCGCCTGCAGCAGGCGGGAAGGATCCCCCAATCCCTCCCCCGTCCGGGCGCTGACGGGATGGACGGGTACCCCCAGCATTTGGGACAGCTTCTGCGCATCGATGCGGATGCCCCGCTGCCGGGCCTCGTCCATCATGTTCAGCAGCACCGCCACGGGCCGCCCCAGGGTCAAAAGCTGCAGCGTGAGCAGGAGGCTTCGCTGCAGGGCGGTGCCGTCCACAACGTTCAGGATGAGATCCGGGTCCTCCGTTTCCAGGGCGCGGCGGGCCGCCTGCTCGTCCGGGCCACCTCCCTTCAGGCTGTAGAGCCCCGGCAGGTCCACCAGCTCTGCCGCCCCGCCCCGCAGCCGGCCCCGGGCGCAGCGCACCGTCACCCCCGCTCGGTTCCCCGTGTGCTCCCGGCGGCCCGTCAGCCGGTTGAACAGGGTGGTCTTGCCGCAGTTGGGCTGCCCCGCCAAAAGGATCTTCATACAAAAAAGCCCTCCCTTTCGGGAAAGGCTATGTCCCCAGAAGGGACCCTATGATAGGGAATCCCCCACGGACACCTCTATCTGCCGGGGAAGATACCCCAGCTCTCTGGTCGCCTTTGCATGGGAAAAGCGGCCGTTGGTCTGGAGGGTATGGATGGAATAGGGGGTAAAGAAGGGGGCTTTTTGCCGGAACAGGCGGGAAAACCATTCCACCGCAGGGGCCAGCGCCTTGACGACGCTATAGGGCAGCACGGCTTTCTTGGGCCGCTTCCCTTTGATCCGCCGCACCATGTTGAGAAGCTCCAAAATGGTGACAAAATGGCCGCTCAGGATATAGCACTCCCCCCGCCGGCCCCTCTCCTCGCAGGCAAGGAGCCCGGCGACCACATCCCTTGAATCGACGAAATCATATCCCCCTTGAAGCGCAAGGGGGATCGCCCCCTTTGCCATGGCGCGAAGCGTTCGGATCATGTGATTTTGCTGCATCGTGTCCCCGGGGCCGATGACCCCCGAGGGATGAACGACGCTGACATTCAGGCCCTTTTTGGCGTAATCCAGGGCGATCTGGGCCGCCGCGGCCTTGGATTTGGCGTACTGGCCCTGCACCAGGTCAACGGAAAAGCGGTCCACCTCCTCGATCGTGTGGGGCTTCGGCTTTTCGGGGATGGCGTGGACGGAGCTGATATAGAGCGCCCGCTCCACGCCGGCAGCCAAGGCCATGCGCATCACCGTTTCCGTTCCGTCCACGTTCACGTGCCAGATACGGGGATCCGGTTTGGACGCCACGGTGATCCGGGCGGCACAGTGGATCAAGGTCAGCGCGTCATAGCCGGCCCGGTCGAAAAAGGGGATCAGGGACCGTTCGTCCGTCACATCCCCCACCACAATCTCTATCCCGGAAGGCAGCTTAGCCTCATCCCCGGGCAGGACGAGGGCCCGGATGGGGGCCTCCCGCTTCAGAAGCTCCGAAATCAGAATCGTCCCGATATGGCCGGTGGCTCCGGTTATGAGGTAAAGCTTGTTCATCCGCTCGCGAATCCTCCTTTGGCTCACTCCACCTTGATGCAATAGATCTGCGGGGTGGTTTCCGTGCCGTCGGGGGCCTTGCCCGTGGTGCCCACCACCAGATAGTTTCCGAAGGCGGCGGGGGTGGAATCGATGCGCGCCCCCAGATCCAGGGAGGAGCACAGGGCCATGCCGCCGGTGGCCGCGTCATAGAGATTCACCTTCCCGGACCGGTCGCAGGCGACGAGATAGGCGTCCCCCCGGTCGGTGTAGAGCACCAGGGGCGAGGCGACATAGTCGGCGCTGCCCTCGGTCTCGATGGACCAGATCACGGTGCCGTCGGACTTATCGAAGGCCACCAGCCGGCCGCCGTAGGAATAGCCGCTGACGGTGCCCCCTTCGTCCACCACCGGGATGCCTGCCCCGGCGAAGGCGCAGATCAAAAGGTTGCTGATGTTCCCCCGGCCCACATGAGGCGTGGCCCGGCAGCCGCTCTTATAGGAGCCGTTGCCCACATAGCTGATGCGGTCCTTGGTCCAGACGGTCTCGCCGGTGAGGGCGTTGATCTTTTTCAGCGTGGCATAGCCCCAGCCCGTGGGCAGATCCGGGGCCTGAACATTGGTCTGGCTGGCGGTATAGACGAAAAGGGTCCCCGCCGCCCCATCCTCCTCCAGCACCGGGGAGGCGTCCGTGTCTCCGGCCAGGTCCACGGCATAGAGGAGCTTCAGGGTGTCGGTGTCGACGCACTGCAGGTGCCCGCCGTTGTCGGTGATGAACAGATAGTTTCGGAACACGGCGCAGGAGGACTCGAATCCATACCACCGCTTGCCGGCGTTGTCGTTGGTGTTGTAGTTGGGGCCGGTATACCGATATTTCACCCGATCCCCGGGGGTGATGGAAATGGTCCCCTTCTCCGGGTCATACTTGGTGCGGAGGGTGACGAAATAGATGATGCCCCCCTCGCTGGGCTGGATCAGGGTGTCGTTGATGATGAGGGGGCTGGAATCGAAGGCGTTCCATTTGCTGCGATAGGCAAAGTAGTCCCGGCCGCCGAACTCATACGCCACCTCGTTGGTGATCAGGTTGACGGCATAATAGTAGCTGACCTCGGTGCCCCGGGCGTTCTTCTTCATGAGGCCGGCACCCACATAGAGCATGGGGCGCCCCTCCGGATCCAGGGAGGGGGTGCCGAAGAGGGACACGCCCACGCTGATGGGGTTTCGGGTCTGCCCGCCGGTGAGCAGGTCGAAGAAATAGATGTTGCCGTCGGCGGAGGGATAGATGACCTCGATGAAGTCCTCCATGGCCTTATAGATGTCGCCGACCCCCAGGGCGGGCAGCACCTCCGCCTTCCATTTCACCAGCAGAGGCTGACCGGTCCAGGAGGTGCCGGCATAGTCCCCCAGCTTCCCCACGATGGACGACCAAACGGTCTGCATGGATTTGAGGGTGACGGTGGCGGTGCCAAAGGCGAAGCTGTCCCGATAGGGGCCGCTTCCAAAGGTGATCACGCCGGTCATGTTGGTGTAGGCATCCTTGTTGATCAGGGAAAGGCCCAACTCCCGGGGGGAGGCGTCCCGAACCTTGTCCTCGTTGTTGATGCGGACGGAGGAGTCCATGCCGTCCTTGTCCGCGCCGCTGACCCGGAAGGGTGCGTCCATGCTGAGCCGCCGCTTCTTCACCACGGCGGAGGTCTCCTGCCCCGCGCCCGTCCCGGCGGACTCCCCCTCGGGGGAAGCGCTGGCGCTCACGGGCAGGGCCAGCTCGCTTTGGAGCTTGCGCTCCTGCAGATAGTCCACCCCGGCGGAGGCAAGGAGAACCAGACCCACCACCAGCGCCACGGACAGCGCCAGAAACAAAAAGAACCGAGGTTGAAACGTGCGTCTGGTCTTGCGGCTCATGACCCCTTTCCCTCCCTTCTTTTGTGACAATATCATACATCATTTCAACGGTTTCACGCAAGGGCACCCCGCCCCGCCTTTTGAGAACGTTCTGTGAATATAGGGTGCCCCCAATGAAAAAGGGACTGCAGAGGCAATCCCTTTTGTTGGTTGAGCTTCCCTTTTGGGTATCCTTTCTCTTCACGGAAGAGAAAGGATGCAGCCGTTCCCCTCTACTCCGCCGGGGTTTGGCCAGGGTGGGGTATGGACATGAGGTAGAGGATGGCGGGGGCATCGCCGGAGAGGGTGAGGCGGAGGAAGCCGTCCTGCAGGATCTGCAGGGCCACATCGCCCTGGTCGGTTGGGAAGGTGAGAGCCCCGTCCGCAAAGGCGGGAGCATACTGTTTGAGGCCAAAGCGGGCGCCGTTGGTGGCCAGCTTATCCCCTTCGATATAGAGCTCCGTGTCCTCCCCCAGGGCGGCGGCCAAAATGGTCCCCTCCCCCAAGACCACGAAGTGGGCCCGCCAGTGGCCGTCATAGAGAGCGGCGGGGGCGTCGGCCATGGGCTCGGCGGGGGCGTAGGTGATGGGCTTCTCCCGGGTGAACAGGAGGTCCAGGGCATCCAGGCGCAGCACATCGTCCAGGACCAGGAGGGGACTATCCGTATCTCCATCCAGGATGAGCTGGCCGTCCTTCTCCTCCCAGACGCCGGAAAAGGGCTCGTTGCCGGGGATGAGGAGGGCATAGGCCCCGTCCTCCCCCAATGTCAGCTGAATCTCCAGGCCGGAAAGCTCGGCGTACCACTCCCCCAGGGCCCGCTGGGCAAGGGACAGATAGGCCGCGGGCAAGGGCTCATATTCCGGCTCCGGGGGTGGAGGCGGCGGGGTCTCCTCCGCCTCGGCCCAGGCCGAGAGGGGCAGGCAAAGCAGCAGGAACGCCAGCAGCAGGGCGCATGTTTTTTTCATATCAAAACTCCTTTCGGATCATGGTTGAATCGCTGTTCTCCGGTATGTTCTCACAATGTAATTCCCTTTATAATCGTGGTTGTCCTCCCCAATAAACGTATTCTGTTTTGTACTCGTTTCCAACTGCGTCAGTAATAACAGCATAATAAAATGCAGGCATATGCCCCCACACGCCATTCTCAACATTACTTATCCAATTGGGAACAGTATAACTCCTGCCGTGATCTATTTCTTTGTCCCATGTTTCTGTCATATAGCGCGCAAAGAAGGACCCGCCCACGAAAGTTCTATGTGCGAGATAAATCGTCACCGTATAAGGTCCGATTCCGCCTTTGATATCGAGAATCAATTCTCCCGAATCCCCCCACCTTGAGTCTGAGGTGTTGACATATTTATACGTAATGATACAAGTCAATTCTTCATATACTTTCACCGTATTGCTGTACGTATATTTACCTGTCTTGGTATCCGTTACCTTGCAGCGATAGATGCCCGCTTTGTCTGCGTCGATGCTTCGGGAGGAGTTGCCTCTGCGGGAGACATTGCTCCAACGGGGCCGCTGACCGATGGGGGTCACCTCCCAATCGAAGCGCAGCTCGCCGCCGGAGCCGGAAACGGCGTCGCAGGAGAGATAGAAAGTGCCGCCTTTCAGGATGCCGCTTTCGGGCTGGCTTGTGATGAAAGGCTCGTCCCCGGTGTAGCCGACCTGAGTCGCCTTGCTGTGGATCATGTTTCCATCGGCGTCCACGACGCGGCACATATATTCTCCGGGCTTGTCGGCGGAATAGGTTTGCGATTCGCCCACCTTGTATCGGGTGTTACCTATCTTCAATGACCAAAGGTAGGTATAGGGCTCCACGCCGCCCTTAGCTTCCACTGTCAGCTGTAAGGTCTCGCCGGGCTTTTTGATCGTTCCCGATCTGGGCTGCTTTGTGATGCGGAACACTTCGTTCTCGAAGGTGACCACGTTGGAATCGGCCATGCGGCCCTTGCTGTCCTCGATGTGATAATAGTATTCGCCGGGATCCCAAATGCGATAGGCGTTGGTTTCCGATTTATACGTTTCCCTTCTGTGCTCTGCTCCGTTCCGATAGAGTATATACGTATACGGCGCTTCGCCGCCCGCCACAACCACATTGATCCTCGTGTAGCTGCCCTTCGGTATCGTGCCGTCCACGGGCTGCTCCACGATGGTGAGCTTGGGAACCGTGATCGTGACGGAACCGGAGGCCGTCGCATACATGCTGTCCACGCCGTGAACGGTATATTTGCCCGCGCCGTCCACATTGGCGCGGGAATAGACATTGTCCTGCTCGTCCCGGCCCTCCACAGAGTCGATGGCGGTGCCGTCCTTGTCCCACCAGATCTCATACTCCTCCACGCCGCCGTCGAAGGAGGCGACCACGAAGGTGTCCTCCCCCGGCAGGATCTCGCAGCTCTGGGTGATGTTCACCAGCCGGAAGGGCTCTGTGGAATAGACCTCGCAATACTCGGATACCGCCGTCTCGCCGGTGACATTGTCGGTGACGATGCAGTAGTAATAGCCCTCCTTCTCGGCAGGGTAGGACTGGCCCTCGCCAAGGATGCCCTCGTCATGATCGTACCAGCGGTAGGTATAGTCGCCGGAGCCGTCCGCCGCTTCGCAGTAGAAGTCGGTGGTCTCGGACTGCAGGTTCACGTTGTCCGGCTGCTTGGCGATGCTCAGCTTCGCTCTGATCACGGCGTAATTCGAGGCGACGGTGTTGCCCACCGCGTCGGTAATCCGGCAATAATACTTCCGGCCGGGGCTGTCCACCTCCAAGGTGGGGGCGTTTTTGCCCACGGAAACGGCAAAGTTCCAGCCGGAGAGCAAGCCGCTCAGGGTCGTGTCCCTTCTGCCGTACCACTCATAGGTATACTCCCCGATGCCGCCGGAAGCCGCCACATGAAGGGTGAGACTGTCGTCGCCGTACCGGGTGACGGCGCCGCCCTGGGGCTGCTCGGTGATCACCAGGGGCGGGATGTTGTAGTTGGAGAGGTCGAACAGGGATGGGTCGATGACAAAACCCGACAGCATGGCAAACACCCAGGGCAGGGGGTCGATCTCCTCCGTGCGGGTGTGGCTGGGATCATGCCGGCAGGTGAAGGTCTTCACCCCGGGGGTGAGACCGGCGGGGAAGGCGGTCACGACGCCCCCGCCCCACTGATGGCCCAGGGCGGGGATGGATTCCTGGGCCTTTACCACCTGGCCGCAGCGAGAGCAATTGCTCCCAACGGTGAGCCCGGCTTCGGTGCAGGTGGGGGGCTTGCCGGCCAGCTCCACCGGGGCATGACCCAGGGCAGAATAGGTCTCGGTGTAGGTTTCGCCGCAAAGCGAGCACTTCCAGGTTTTGGAGCCGTCGGCGGTGCAGGTGGGCGGCGTGTCGGAAACGACCTGCCAGCTGTGGAGATGGGTGACACCCTGGGGCGGGTCCGCATGGGCGGAGGTCGGCGTCAGGGTCAGCACCAGGATCGCCACCAGCATGAGGGACAGGATGCGGTTTCTCTTTTTCATGTTTTCTCCTCCTTTTTGTCCAAAAATGCCGTTTTCTGGATTTAGGCGCAAAAAAACGCGGCAAGAAGTGCTACGCTTCCAGCCGCGCAAGAAAAAAGCTCGTATGTGAAACAGAACATCGGTACGGAACGCCCATAACTCCCTCTCTTCGTTGTTTCGTATGCCGTATCTATAGAAATAAGTATACGTTATATTTCAAATAAAGGCAAGACAGGATTTCGATTTTTTCCAGCAAATCTAGCGTTTTTTAAGGGGAGGCGATGAATTTTTTGCGTGTGTTTGCGCTGGGAGGGGCTCCCCTGCCCTGTTTTGTGTCATCCCGACCGAGCAAGAGATATGGGAACCGAATCGCGTATATGAGGGCCGTTCCCGGATCCCTCGGCTTCGATCGAGATGACACGCTTTGGCGGGGAGCAACCGGGGATTGTGGCCCAGGCCAATAAAAAAAGCCCAAATCGGGCTTCTTTTTTGCTCTGCGGTGAGGATCATGGTCGTCAGGCGTTTTTGTTGTCCTTCTTGTCCATGTCGATGACCTTTTCGCCATCATAATACCCGCACTTCTTGCATACCGCGTGGGGGAGCTTCAGCTCGTGGCACTGGGGGCACTCCACCAGGGTGGGGGCCGTCAGATTGTTGTTCGCCGAACGGCGGGAATCTCTCCGTGCCTTGGATGTTTTTCTTTTAGGTACTGCCATGATTACACCTCCTTATCCTCAAAACTCAATGCTTTTAGCGCATCAAAGGCGCTGTTTCGATTTTTTTCGGCGCAGCTGCACCGAAAGCGGTTGAGATCGATGCCGCACACGGGGCACAGCCCCTTGCAATCGGGCTTGCACAGGCTCACCATGGGCAGCCGCAAAAACAGCTCGTCCAGAAAGGCCTGGCTCAGGTCGATCACCTCGCCCTCATAGGGATAGCTCTCGTCCTCCTCCTGCCGCAGGTTCGCACGCACGAACCGATCCTCGAAGGAAAAGGCGAAGGGCTCCTCAAAGGGCTCGTTGCAGCGGGCGCACACGGAGGATAGGGTCACCCTTCCCTCTCCGGTGACGGTGAACCCCTCCTTGTCGCCGACGACGGTGCCGGCGAGCACCGCGTCGCCCAGGAAGCGGACGGTCCGTCCGCCGTAGGTCTCATCCTGTAGCTTGCCCTGCCAGGCATAGGGAAAAACCTCGCCCAGCTGCTTTGCCGCCTGATGAATGGACAGTTCCATAGCGCACCCCTCAAAATCAACCAAAGTGTATTCTACTTGCTTCGAGGCCGTTTGTCAACCACATTCTTACCGGGTTTTCCCTTTTTTTTCGTTGCTTTTTCCGGCATGAACGGGCGGCTCTCGGGGATAAGGCACCCTTTGCCGCGGCCGATCAGGTCCTCCCGATGGCAGAGGCGCAGGGCCTTTTCCACCAGGGGACGGTTCTGGGGAAGCCAATACTGCATCAGGGCCCGCTGCATCCGCTTTTCCTCCCCTTTGGGCACATGGACGGGGGCCATGGTCCGGGGATCCAGGCCGGTATAATACATGCAGGTGGACACGGTGCCCGGCGTGGGATAGAAGTCCTGAACCTGCTCGGGCCGGTGGTGGATCCGCTTGAGATACTCGCTGAGCTCGATGGCGTCCTGCAGCGTGCAGCCCGGATGGGAGGAGATGAAATAGGGCACCACGAACTGCTTGAGGCCAAACTGCCGGTTGAGCCGGTCATACTTTTCCAGGAAGGCCTCGTAGACCCGATGGGAGGGTTTGTTCATGGCCGAAAGGACCGCCTCGGACACATGCTCCGGGGCCACCTTCAGCTGACCGGAGACATGATGCTGCACCAGCTCCTTGAAAAAGCTGTCGTCCTGATCGTAGAGAGCATAGTCGAAGCGGACGCCGGAGCGGACGAATACCTTCTTCACCCCCGGTACCTGCCGCAGCCGCCGCAGAAGACGCACATACTCCCTGTGGTCCGCCTGGGCCTTCATGGCCGGGCAGGGGTCATAGCCGATGCACTGTTTGTCCGGGCAGACGCCGCTCTTGAGCTGCTTTTGGCAGGCCGGGTGCCGGAAGTTGGCCGTGGGGCCGCCCACATCGTGGATATAGCCCTTGAAGGCCGGGTCCCGGGTCAGCAGCTCCGCCTCCCTCACCAGCGATCCCTCGCTCCGGGAGGTGACCACCCGGCCCTGATGGAAGGTGAGGGCGCAGAAGCTGCAGCCGCCGAAGCACCCCCGGCAGGAGGTCAGGGAGAAGGCCACCTCGCTGAGGGCGGGGATGGGCCCCCTGTAGACGGGGTGGGGCTTGCGGGTGAAGGGCAGGGCATAGACATCGTCCAGCTCCTCCCTGGAAAGGGGCGCCGCCGGGGGATTGCAGATCAGATACCCCTTCTCATGGGCCTGGACCAGCCGTTTGCCCCGCACCGCGTCCTGCTCCCGGGCCTCGGCCATGAAAGCCTGGGCATATTTGCGCTTGTCGGCGGCCACCTCCCGATAGGAGGGCAGGATCAGCGCATCCTCCAGCCCCTCCAGCGTGGCGCTTTGAAAGCAGCTGCCGGGGAGGGCGCGGATGTCCCGGACGGGCGTGCCCGCCGCCAGGGATTCCGCCAGGGCCACGATGGTCCTCTCCCCCATGCCGTAGAGGAGCAGATCCGCCCCCGCGTCATAGAGGATGGAGTGGCGCACCCGGTCGTCCCAATAGTCATAGTGGGCGAAGCGCCGCAGGCTGGCCTCGATGCCGCCGATGACCACCGGCACCCCGGGATAGGCCTCCCGGCAGCGGTTGGCATAGACGATGGTGGCCCGATCGGGCCGCTTGCCCGCCTTGCCGTTCTCGGAATAGGCGTCCTCGGACCGAGGACGCTTGGCGGCGGTATAGTGATTCACCATGGAATCGATGTTGCCGGAGGAGACCAAAAAGGCCAGTTTCGGCCGGCCCAGGCGGCGGAAATCCCCCACGCCGTGCCAGTCGGGCTGGCAGATGAGCCCCACGGAGAAACCATGGGACTGGAGCACCCGGGCGATGATGGCCGCGCCGAAGCTGGGGTGGTCGATATAGGCGTCCCCCAACACGTAAACAAAGTCCAGGGCCTCGATGGACAGGCGGTCCATCTCCTCCCTGGTGGCGATGGGTATGCGGTTGATGGGCTGTCTATCCGTTTTTCGTCTCCTCCTCTGCGAAGGCCGCATGAGGGGATACCGGCTCCGCCACGGACCCCAGTTCCCGATCCACGGGAACGATGCCCGCGTTCTTCAGCTCCCCCACCAGATAGTCGATGGTGTCGGTGAGCTCCCGGCGCTCCTGCTCCATCTGCTGGAGCTGCTGGATGATCTCGTCCAAAAAATCATCCACCTGCTCCAGGTCATAGCCCAAAAAAGTCCGGCGAAAGGACTTGTTGGCGATAGCTTCCACGGTCATCATAGGGTCCACCTCAAAAAAACAGGGCGGCGGCTGCCGCCCCAGGCTGTCAGAAAGGGAAGAGATCAGAGATCCTCATATTCGCCGTTCTCGTTGCCGATGACATCATAGTTGGTGGGAGCCACCACAAAGATGCCCCGGCTGATCTTGGCGATGGTGCCGTTGAGGGCATAGATGGCGCCGGAGATGAAGTCCAGGATCCGCTGGGCTGCGGCCACATCCAGCTCCTCCATGTTGACGATGACGGGCTTGCGGGCCTTGAGATTGTCGATGATGTTTTGGGCGTCCTCATAGCTGACGGGATGATAAACGATCATCTTCATGGCCGCCACATTGGGCATGGGGACCGTCTCCCCGCCGCCCTGAAGCCGCGGCTCCCGAGCCGACTTCTTGGGCTCCGGATCCAGCAAGGGACGGCGGCGCGGCGCAGACGGTGCAGCATCGTCCTTCTCGGGGGCCACATCCTCCTCGAACAGATCGCCCTCCTGCTTGTCGTCCGCTTCCTCGATGCCGATAAAATCAAGGAATTTATTGTAGATACCCACGTTTTTCCCCTCCTAAAAAGGTCTTTTTCAAAGTTTGTCCCGCTTGCCGAAGATGGCCGTGCCCACCCGAACCATGGTGGCGCCCTCCAGAATGGCCTGGGGGTAGTCGTGGCTCATGCCCATGGAGAGCTCAGCAAGAGGCTGCTCCGGGAACCGGGCGCTCAGAGCCTCTCGCAGCTCATAGAGCCGCGCAAAGTAGGGGCGGGCCGCCTCCGCATCCACATCGGGAGGGACGCACATGAGGCCCTCCAGACGGATGTGCTTCAGTCCGCAGGAAAGCTCCACCAGGCGGGGCGCATCCTCCGGGGACGCACCGCCCTTTTGAACCTCGCCGCCGATGTTCACCTGCAGCAGGACCCCTTGCACGAGATCCAGCTTTTGAGCCTGGGCGTCGATGTCCCGCAGCAGTTTTTCCCGGTCTGCCGACTGGATGAGGCGGGCATTGCCGATGATGTATTTTACCTTATTGCTCTGTAATTGTCCAATAAAATGGAGCTCTGCCCCGTTCTGTTTATAAAAAGTTAACTTTTCCCGGACTTCCTGGGCGTGGTTCTCCCCCACCGTTTTGAGTCCGCAGGCAAAGGCTTCGGCGATGCGCTCCTGGGCCACATACTTGGTGACGGCGATGAGCTTCACCCCCTCCTCCCCGCGGCCTGCCCGGCGGCAGGCGTCGGCCACGCTCTCCCGGACTCGGGCGATGTTCTCGGCTATGGTCATGATAAAAAGCACCTCTCTTCGGATGGATGGGATCTTCTCAGGGAACGGGCGTGGGCCGGGGCGTGGCCGTGGGCACGGCTGTGGGCGCAGGGCTGTTGGTCGGCGCGGCCGTGGCGCCGGGCTCGTCGTCGTCATCGTCGTGATACTGGAAGCGCAGGCCCCGGGTCAGGCGGATGTTTTTGTCCGCGGCTTCGATGATGGCCGTCTCTCCGTCGGAGGCGGGGATGACCACCTGGATGGGCTGATAGGCCCGGCCCGTGTTGATGAACACATAGGGGATGCCGCCGTTGAAATAGAGGCCCTTCACGGGGATGGAGGTGCCGGCGGCGGCGATGTGAATGCTGAAGGTCATGGTTCGGTTCTCCAGTACCGGCAGCACATCCCGGTTGATCTCCAGGATATAGAGCACGTTCTTGGCCGCCGGACGCTCGGCGATGACCCGGCCGGTGTAGGCCGAATCCTGATACTTCACCTTCAGCTCATAGGTGTTGCCCACGATGAGGCGGTGAGAATCCTCGGACTTGACGGTGAAGGCCACATAGAAGCCGTTGGGGTCCACCACCCGATAGACGCCCGCGGCGTTATAGGATGCGGACACGGGCGAGGAGGACACCCGGCTCACCTGGGAGGCCGTGAGGGAATCGATGCTCATGGCGTTTTCATAGCCGTCCAGATGGAAGCTGATATAGCCCGTGCCGCCGTTGTTGACCAGGGTGCTCTCCGCAGAGAAGGCGTTTTTCAAAAGGTCCAGCTGCTGATAGTTGGCCGTCAGCGTGGCATCGGCGGGCACCAGCTGCCGCATCAGGCTTTGGCGGGCGGTGAGCAGGTCGTCCAGCTCCTCGGACAGCCGGATATAGTCCAGCTCCGCCTTGCCCAGGGAGGCCTGGGTCATGCGGGTGACCACCTGGTCGATCTGGGTGTTGAAGGAGGTGACCTGCTCGGGAACGGTCATGCCGTCGTCGGAGCTGAGCCGCAGCAGCGTCATCTGCTGCTGATAGATCTGCTGCTCCTTGTTGACGATGTCGGACATCTGGTTTTCATAGCCCTTTTTATAGAGCATGGCCACCTGCTGCCGATCCTGGATCAGGTCGCCCTCGCTGACCAGATAGCGGATGGTGTGATAGTCCTCGGAGGCGACCACGTTCTCCCGGCGGATGATGACGCCGGTGAACTCCATGTCCCCCTCCACCGAACCGGTGCCGAGGCGCCCCGTGGTGGGCCGCAAAATGCGATAGCCGATATAGGCGCCCACCAGCAGGATGGGCACCAGCAGTAGAAGATAGAACCGGAGCCTAAACCTCCGGGACTGCTGCTTCCTCGCCGACAACTTTCTTCACCTCGTAGCCCTGTTTCTTCGACCGGCCGTACTGGCGGTCGAAATTCTCCTTGTTCTTGGCGATATATCCCTCATAGAGGGCCTTTCCGTCCATGCCGCTGCGGATGCACATGCTCACGAAGAAGTGGAGCACATCCACCAGCTCCTCCCGGATGGCCTTTTCGTCCTGGGGCTTTTTGTTTTTCCACCACTTATACTGGACCTCGTTGAGGACCTCCATGATCTCCTCGATGCAGGCCAGGGCGTCCTTCTGCATCCATTCCTCATAGGAATAGTGCAGATCCCGTCGCTGCATGATGTCCTCGTCCAGGCTCTTCTGCAGGCTGAAGATCACATCGAGCCGATCCATATCCATATCTTCAATTTCTCCCCTTCCAATCGTCCAGCAGGGCGGTCATGTCCGCCTTGACGCCCCTGGTCCGCCCAACGGCGGCGCACACCGCCCGCCGGGGCGACAGGACCCGGGCCAATATTCCATTCACCTTTTCCATTGTAACACATTCGATGGCGGAAAGGGTATCCTCTATTGTGAATTCTTTGTTTTGTAAAAGTAACCTTTTTCCGATGGCGTTCATGTGGGCGCCGCTGCCCTCCATGCCCAGCAGGAAGCTCCCCTTGAGCTGGGCCCGGCTGCGGATGAGCTCCTCCTCCCCCAGGCCCGACGCCCTGAGCCGATCCAGCTCCCCCAGCGCCAGCTCCAAGGTCTTGACGGCCTGCTTTTCGCCGCTGCCGAAATAGAGGCAGATGGCCCCCGTGTCCCGATAGGCCATGGGATAGGTGTAGACGGAATAGGCCAGGCCCAGCCCCTCCCTTATCTTCTGGAACAGGCGGCTGGACATGCTGCCGCCCAGGGCGTTGCTCAGCACCGCCAGGGCGAAGTTTTCCTCCGTGTCCAGCCGAAAGCCGGGGAGCATGAGGCAGGCGTTCACCTGCTCCGTGTCCTTTTGGACAAAGAGCCACCGCTTCCCCGCCCGGGGCTCCCGCTCGGCCATCATGTCCCCCGCCCCCTGGGGACAGGCGGCGAAGGCCCCCTCCAGCAGGGACAGCAGCCCCTCGGGATCGAAGCTGCCCGCGCAGGCGATGACCATGTTGCCGGAAACATAGCGCCGGGCCATGTAGGAAAGGATCTGGTCCCGGGTGAAGGCGGAGACGGTCTCGGCGGTGCCCAGGATGGCCGAGGAGAGGACCGTGCCGGCATAAAAAGCGGCGCCGGCGGTCTCGAAGGCCTTGTCCTCCGGGGAGTCCTCGCTCATGAGGATCTCCTCGATGACCACCCGCTTCTCCTTATCCATCTCCTGCTCGTCCAACGCGGGGTGCAGGGTGATGTCGGAAAGCATGTCCACCGCCAGGGGCAGATCCTCATCCAGGACCTTGGCGTAGAAGCAGGTGCACTCCTTGGCGGTGAAGGCGTTGAGATTCCCGCCCACCGCGTCCATCTCGGCGGCGATGTCCGCCGCGGACCGGCGGGCCGTGCCCTTGAACACCATGTGCTCGATGAAGTGGCTGATGCCCGCGTCCGCCCCGCTCTCATAGACGGAGCCCGCGTTCACCCACACACCGATGCTCACGGAGCGAAGGTTGGCCATGGGCTCCATGATGACCCGGATGCCGTTCGTCAATGTTGCCTGTTGAATCAAAGTGTCGATCTCCTTTTTTTGCCTATGATGCCCCGCGGGGCGCCGGCTTATCGATAGAAAACAGGGGCGTAATGGCCTCATTACGCCCCCGAGCGCTGTTCAGATTCAGTTGTCCTTCTTCTCGTCCTCGGGAAGCAGGCCCTTGCGATCCAGGCTGATCTTGCCCGTCTTGGGATCGATCTCGATGACCCGGACCAGCACCTTGTCGCCCAGGTTCATCACATCCTCCACCTTGGCCACCCGCTTCTTGTCCATGCGGGAGATGTGCAAAAGCCCGTCCTTGCCGGGGGTCAGGTTGATGAAGGCGCCGAAGGACTGGATGTTGACCACGGTGCCCAGATACACCTCGCCGACCTCGATCTCCTTCACGATGCTGTCGATGATCTTCTTGGCCGCCTGAGCCGCCGCCTCATCGGGAGAGGCGATGGACACGGTGCCGTCGTCCTCGATGTCGATCTTGACGCCGGTCTGGGCGATGATGCCGTTGATGGTCTTGCCGCCGGAGCCGATGACATCGCGGATCTTGTCGGGATCGATCTTGAAGCTGATGATCCGGGGCGCATAGGGCGAGAGCTCTGCCCGAGGCTCGCTCAGGCACTCGCACATCTTGTCCAGGATGAAGAGCCGACCGCGGCGGGCCTGGGCCAGGGCGCGGGTCAGGATCTCCTCGTCGATGCCCTTGATCTTGATGTCCATCTGGATGGCGGTGATGCCCTCCCGGGTGCCGGCCACCTTGAAGTCCATGTCGCCCAGGAAGTCCTCCAGGCCCTGGATATCCGTGAGCACGGCGATGTTGCCGGTGTCCACATCCTTGATGAGGCCCATGGCCACGCCCGCCACCATCTTCTTGATGGGCACACCGGCGTCCATGAGGGCCAGGGTGCTGGCGCAGATGCTGGCCTGGGAGGTGGAACCGTTGCTGGAGATGACCTCGGAAACGAGGCGCATGCAGTAGGGGAACTCCTCCTCGCTGGGGAGCACGGGCAGCAGCGCCCGCTCAGCCAGGGCGCCATGGCCGATCTCGCGGCGACCGGGGCTGCGCACGGGGCGGGTCTCGCCGGTGCTGTAGGGGGGCATGTTGTACTGGTGCATATAGCGCTTGGAATCCTCCAGGCCGATGCCGTCCAGGATCTGGGACTCGGCGATGGTGCCCAGGGTGGCGATGGTCATGACCTGGGTCTGGCCCCGGGTGAAGACGGCGCTGCCGTGGGTCCGCTCCAGGATGCCGGCCTCGCACCAGATGGGCCGGATCTCTTCCTGACCACGGCCGTCGGGGCGGATCTTCTTGTTGATGATCTTGTCCCGCATGACCTCCTTGGTCATGTTGTAGAGGATGGCGTCGATATCCTTCCCCTCCTCGGGATGCTCTTCGTCGAAGGCGGCGTGGACCTCGGCCTTCACCTGCTCGGTGCGGACCTCCCGCTCGTGGCGGTCAAAGGTGTCCATCTGCCAGACGACCTTGTCCATGGCAAAGGCGCGCACGGCCTTGTCCAGCTCCTCGGCGGGCTTGTGGATGTTGACCTCCATCTTGGGCTTGCCGATCTCGTCCTGGATGCCCTGGATGAAGGCGCAGATCTTCTTGATCTCCTCATGGGCAAACAGGATGGCCCCCAGCATCTCCTCCTCGGTGAGCTCCTGGGCCCCGGCCTCCACCATCATGACGGCGTCCTTGGTGCCGGCCACGGTCAGGGTGAGGCGGCTCTTTTCCCGATCCTCCACGCCGGGGTTCAGGATGTACTGCCCGTCCACATAGCCCACGGCCACGGAGCCGGTGGGGCCCATGAAGGGAGCTTCGGAGATGGACAGGGCGATGGAGGAGCCCAGCATGGCCACGATGTCCGGCTGAACATCCTGGTCCACGGACAGGCAGGTGGCGATGACCTGAACATCGTTATAGAAGCCCTTGGGGAACAGGGGCCGCAGCGGCCGGTCGATGAGCCGATCGGTCAAAATGGCCTTTTCGGAGGGACGGCCCTCCCGCTTGATGAAGCCGCCGGGGATCTTGCCCACGGAGTAGAGCTTCTCCTCGAACTCGATGGACAGGGGCAGAAAATCCACGCCGTCCCGGGGTGCCTTGGCCACCGTGGCGCAGACCAGCACCGCGGTGCCGCCGCAGCGGACCAGCACGGAACCGCCGGCCTGCTCGGCATACTTGCCGGTTTCGACGATGAGCTTGCGATCGCCGATCATGGTTTCAAACTGTTTGAACATTCCTCTTTTTTATCCTCTTTCTTATATTGATGCCTGTTTCATGTGAGCCCGCTTTCGGACGCAAAGGAGGCGGCGCCCAAAAACGGAAGGCGGGTTTTTCGCCCGCCTCCCTGCCGTTTCCTTACTTTCTGAGATTCAACGCTGCCAGGATGGCACGATACCGCTCGATGTCCTTCTCTTTCAGATAGTTGAGAAGGCCCCGGCGCTGACCGACCATCTTGAGAAGGCCGCGACGGCTGTGATGGTCGTTCTTGTTGTTGGCAAGGTGCTCGTTGAGGTGGTTGATCCGGGCGGTGAGCAACGCGATCTGCACCTCGGGGGAACCGGTGTCGCCCTCATGCAGGGCGAACTTGGTGATGATCTCCTGTTTGGTCATGATGATATATCCTCCTTTTGTTTTAGCCCCGCAAACTGAGCAGAAGTGAAGGCCGGATGCGGCCCGGAGACACGCTTGAACCCAGTATGCGGTTTGACCTTCGATACTGTATCACAAACCCTTCGGGTTGTAAACAGTTTTTTTCTCGGAATCAAAAAGTTTTTTCGCCGCCGCCACATCCGATCCGATCTGGTCGGAAAGGGCCTGCAGGGAGGGAAAGGTCCGCTCCTCCCGGAGCCGGGACAGGAAGGAAACGGACAGCGTTTGGCCATAGAGGGACAAAGATTCGTCCAGCACATAGGTCTCCACGGTCCGCTTTTCCCCCGCCACGGTAGGGTTGGTGCCCACGTTGGTCACGGCGGGGCAATCCCGCCTGCCCACCCGGGCGAAGGTGGCATAGACCCCGTCCGGGGGCAAAAGCTGCTCCCCCGCCTCCAGGTTGGCCGTGGGATAGCCCAGAGCGCGGCCGATGTGGCGGTTGGCTGTGACGATGCCCTCCAAGGCATAGGGCCGGCCCAGCAAGGATCGGGCTTCCTCCATGCGCCCCTCGCTGACGAGGGCGCGGATGCGGGTGCTGGACACGGGCTCCCCGCCCAGCAGCACCGGCTCGGCGATGAGGATTTGAAAGCCCCGCTCCTCCCCCAGCGTCCGCAGGGTTTGGGCGGTGCCGGCGCCCCGCCTGCCGAAGGTGAAGTTGAACCCGGCGGCCAGAGCGGCGATATCGTAGCGGGCCTGCAGATAGTCCAGGAACCCCTCCGGGGACAGGTCCGCAAAGGTTTGGGTGAAGTCCACCATGTCCACCCGGTCCGCCCCCGCTTCCCCCAGCCAGCGGACCCGCTGGTCCGGGGTGGAGAGGCTGGTCACCGGCAGATGCAGCAGCTTGCCCGGGGCGTCGGTAAAGGTGAAGGCCACGGTTTGGGCCTGCAGTTCCCGGGCCGCCTGGGCTGCCAGGCGGAGAAGGGCTTGGTGGCCCAGGTGGACCCCGTCGAACATGCCCAGGGCCAGGACGGATCTTGGTTGTCGTTTCTGTTCGTTCATAAATCCCTATTCATACAGGTGCACGGCCAGCTTCACCCGGTCCCGCTCCACCCGACCGATGCCCAAAAAGCGGCCGTCGCAATAGAGCCGCACCGGGCCATCGGGCCGGCGACGGTCGCCGCGCAGGTCCGTGGGCAGGCCGTTTTTGGTGGGGAGCAGCCGATCCCCGGGCAGCGTCAGCTCGGGAAACGGGGCGAGAGCCGCTTCGCAGGGGACGAGGGCCTCCGCCAGCCGATCCGCCGCCTTCAGGGCCCCCAGCTCCTCCACGGAAAAGGAATGATCCACGGTGAAGGGTCCGGACCGGGTCCGCAGCAGGGCTCCCATGTGGCCGCAGGAGCCCACCGCATGGCCCAGATCGTGGCAGACGGTCCGCACATAGGTGCCCCGGGAGCAGGTCATCTCCAGCAGGAACCGGCCCGCCCCTTCCTGCCGCAGCAGGGTCAGCTCGCCGATGGTCACAGGGCGCCGCTTCTCCGGCACCGCCTTGCCCTGGAGGGCCAGGTCATAGAGCTTTTGGCCGTTGCTCTTGAGGGCGGAATAGGCGGGGGCCAGCTGCTCGATCTTCCCCCGGAACCCGGGCAGAGCGGCCTTAAGAACGGCGGCGGGGATGTCCCTCTCCCCCGTCTCTGTCACCTGGCCGAAGCTATCCTGGGTGTCCGTGGCGATGCCCAGGATGAGCTCGAAGCGATAGGTTTTGTCCTTGTCCACCAGATAGTCAAAAAGGCGCACGGCCCGGCCCACGCACACGGGCAGGATGCCCGCCGCGCCGGGATCCAGCGTGCCCAGGTGGCCCACCCGTTTTTCGCCGAAGAGCCGGCGCACATCCACCACGCAATCGGAGCTGGACAGGCCCGGGGGCTTCAAAAGAGGTACGACGCCTTCCATATCAATCATCATTCCTTTGATGTAGTTTTGCCGGTTTCGCTTGCGAAATTGCTGCGCCGGTCCGCAGCAAAGGCATAAACTACAGGTGCAAAAACCGAAGCCTTTTACATTACGTTTGGTCGAAGGCGGCGAGCAGCGCCTCTGTGACCTGCCGCTCCGCTTCCGTCAGGGACATGCGGAGGGTGGCCCCCGCCGCCCGCACATGGCCGCCGCCCCCATAGGCCTTGGCCAGGGCCGCGCAGTCCACCCGATCCTTGGTCCGCAGGCTCAGCTTCACCTCGTTCTCCCCCTCCTCCCGGAGGAAGCAGGCGACGATCACGGTTTCCACATCCCGCAGGCGGTCGATGATGCCCTCGGCGTCGGCATTGAGGCCGCCCACCGCCTCCGTCTCCGCTCTGGAGAGGGTGGCCACGATGATCCGCTCGTTTCGATAGAGCCTGGCGTTCTCCACGGTGCGGGCGGTCATGCGAAGCTTTTGGAGCCGCTCGTTCCGATAGAGGAGCCGGTTGCACTCGGAAAGGTCAAAGCCGCTCTCCATGACCCGGCCCATGAGGGCGAAGGTCCGGGGAGTGACATTGGAATAGGCAAAGTTGCCCGTGTCCGTGGCGATGGCGGCATAGAGACACACCCCCGCCTCGGGAGAGATGGGCTCGCGAAAGGCCTCATAGAGCAGGGTGATGAGCTCGCCGGTGGCGGCGCAATCCTCGATATAGTTGGCCTGGGCAAAGCCGGGGTTGGTGATGTGGTGGTCGATGCACAGGCTGGGCCGATCCCCCACCCGGGCCCACTGGCTTCCGGTGCGGCCGGCGTCGGCGCAGTCCACGGTCACAAAGGCCTGGGCATCCGCCGGGGCGTCCGGGGGCAGCACCCGGTCGGCGCCGGGCAAAAAGGCATACAGATGGGGCATGGGATCGTCGCAGATGACCCGGGCCCGTTTGCCCAGCTGCTCCAGCAGCCGCTGCAGCGCCAGACAGGAGCCCAGGGTGTCCCCGTCGGGAGCCACATGGGCGATCAGCAGAAAATCCGCGTGGGCTCGGAGAAAGGCGATGGCGTCACTGATCATCGGGCTGTTTCTCCCCGTCCAGGTTCAGCTTATTCAGGATGTCGGCGATATGAACGCTGTAGGCGATGCCCTCATCCAGGACGAACTTGAACTTTGGGATGGCCCGGATCTGCATCCGCTTCCCCAGCTCCCAGCCGATGTGACCGGCGGCGTTGTTCAGGGTGGCGATGGTGTCCTTCCGTGCCTGCTCGTCCTGATCATAGACGGAAACGCTGACCTTGCAATATTTGAGATCCCGGGTGACGCTGCACTCGGATATGGTGGTCATGGCGGAGATGCGGGGATCCTTCATGTCGAAGATGATGCCCGACAGGGTCTTTTTGATCTCCTCGTTGAGCCGCTCGGTTCGATTGTTTGCCATAGTAAGCTCCTTTTTTTGTGAGGAATGAAATAAAGCTCGCACCTTTTCTTGAAAGAAAAGGTGCAACCAAAAGAACTTTAAGAATGGAATCCTATATTCAGCGAAGCCATGTTTCCCTTCTTAAGTTTCTCTTTTTGGGGCGCCTTTTTCTCCTTTGTCCAAAGAGAAAAAGGCGCAAATAAACCCAAATGATCCGTTCTTATCGCTCCACCTGCTCCATGGTGTAGGCTTCGATCACATCCCCCTCATGGACATCGTTGAAGTTTTCAAAGGAGATGCCGCACTCATAACCGGAGGCAACCTCCTTCACATCGTCCTTGAAGCGCTTGAGGGAGGAAATCTTGCCGTCGTAGACCACCACGCCGTCCCGGACCACCCGGACCTGGGCGGAACGGGTCACCTTGCCGTCCTGGACATAGGCGCCGGCGATGGTGCCCACGCCGCTGATCCTGAAGGTGTTGCGAACGGAGATGCGGCCCATCTCCACCTCCTTGAAGACGGGCTTGAACATGCCCTTCATGGCGGCCTCCACATCCTCGATGGCGTTGTAGATGACCCGATAGGTGCGCACATCCACCTTTTCCTTCTCGGCGGTGGCGCGGGCCGCGCCGTCGGGCCGCACATTGAAGCCGATGACGATGGCGTTGGAGGCGGAGGCGAACATGACATCGCTCTCCGTGATGGCGCCCACCGCGGCATGGATGCAGCGGACCCGGACCTCCTCGTTGCTGAGCTTCTCCAGGCTCTGCTTCACGGCCTCGGCGGAGCCCTGCACATCGGCCTTGACGATGATATTCAGCTCCTTGAGGTCGCCCTCGGCCATCTGGTTGAAGAGCTCGTCCAGGGACACCTTCTGCATGGCCTTGATCTGCGCGGCCTTGATCTTGTCCTTGCGCTCCTCGGCCACCTGACGGGTCAGCTTGTCGGCGTCGGCTACGTTCATCACATCGCCCGCCTCGGGGACCTCGTTGAAGCCCAGGATCTCCACGGGTGTGGAGGGTCCGGCGCTGTTCACCGTGCGCCCCTTGTCGTCGATCATGGCGCGGATGCGGCCATAGGCCGTGCCGGCGATGATGGTGTCGCCCTTCTTAAGGGTGCCGTTCTGCACCAGGACCGTGGCCAGGGGGCCCCGGGCCTTGTCCAGCTTCGCCTCGATGACGGTGCCCCTGGCGAGCCGGTTGGGGTTCGCCCTGAGCTCCAGCACATCCGCCTGCAGCAGGACCATCTCCAAAAGGGTGTCCAGATTGATGTTCTTTTTGGCGGACACGGGCACCACGATGGTGTCGCCGCCCCAGTCCTCGCTGACCAGACCGTATTCCGTCAGCTGCTGGGTGACCCGATCCGGATCGGCCCCGGGCTTGTCGATCTTGTTCACCGCCACCACGATGGGCACGTTGGCGGCCTTGGCGTGGTTGATGGCCTCGATGGTCTGGGGCATGATGCCGTCGTCGGCGGCCACCACCAGGATGACGATGTCCGTCACCTGGGCGCCCCGGGCCCGCATGGAGGTGAAGGCCTCGTGGCCCGGCGTGTCGATGAAGGTGATCTGCCGGCCCTTGCACATGACGGTATAGGCGCCGATGTGCTGGGTGATGCCGCCGGCCTCGCCGGCCGTCACGTTGCTGTGGCGGAAGGCGTCCAACAGGGAGGTCTTGCCGTGGTCCACGTGGCCCATGATGGTGACCACCGGGGGCCGGGGCTGGAGCTGATCCTCCCGATCCTCCTCCTGGGCGTTGTCCGCCAGAACATCCTCATAGGACTTGGCGATCTGCTGCTCCAGGGTGATGTTGTAGTCGCTGGCGATGAGCTCGCAGGTGTCGAAGTCGATGTCCTGATTGATGGTGGCCATGATGCCCAGCAGGAACAGCTTTTTGATGATTTCCGCGGCGGGCTTGCCGATCTTCTCGGAGAGCTCCTTCACCGTGATGGTCTCGGAGGTGATCACCGCATGATCGATGACCACCGGCGCGGGCTTGACCGCCTCCTGCTTGCTGTTCTTGCCCTTGCGGCGGTTGCCCATGGTCCCGTATTCATCCCACACCACCGAAGGTCCGTTCTCCTTCTGCATCGCCTTTTTGTTCTTTGCCTTCTTGTCCTTGTCGTAGTTGTTGTTGCTGCGGTTTTTGTTCTGGTCCCGGGAACCGGCGCTGGGGTTGATGATCACGGCCCGGCTGCCGCCCGGGGACGCCTGCGGCCGATCGGTCCGGGGCCCGTTGTCCCGGCGGGGCCTGTCTGTGGACGCCGCCGTCCGGCCGTCGGCCGGCCTGCGGTCCGTTCCGGCGGCCCTGGGGCCGTTGTCCCGGCGGGGCCGATCCTCCGTCCGGGGCTGCCTGTCGGGCCGGGGCTGCTTGTCAGGCGCAGCGACAAAGGCCGGTTTCGGGGCGGAAACGACGGGCTCGGGGGCTGGCTCCGCCGGAGGGGGCGTCACCGGCTCCGCCGCGGGCGCTTCCGCCTCCGGGGCCGGGGCGCTCGCTGCATCCTGGGCCATGGCGACCTTGGCCTGGTCGTCGGCGTCGCCCACATAGGCGTTGCTTTCGCCGGATTCCAGGAACTTCTTCAGCCGCTCGGCCTTCTCCCGTTCAGCCTGCTCCCGCTGCTCCCGCTGCTCCTTTTCCACCAGACGGCTTTCCGTGGATTTGGCCTGGGTCAGCAGCTCGTTCAGAGCATCCCGATCCGCCTTGATCCTGTCCAGCAGGCTCCGGGCATCGGTCCTGATGCTGTTTGCCGTATCAAAGAAATTTGCCATACGTTCAACCCCCTACTTCCGTTTCGGATGCCAGCGCATCCAGTATCATGTTTGCAAAATGTATATCCGTCACCGCCATCACCCCATGACCCTCCCGGCCGATGGCCCGACCCACCTCGGGGACCAGCCTCAGCGGCACCTTTTTCCCCAGGCACAGGGAGGAGAACCGCTTCCGGGTGTTTTCGGAGGCACCCGCCTCCAGCAGGATCAGCTTCGCCTTCCCCGCCTTCAGGGCCCGCTCCGCGGCGAAGGCGCCGCTTTGGCACTTTCCCGCCCGCCGGCACAGGCCCAGGCAGTTAAACAGCTTCGTTTCCGCCACGGAGGATCACCTGCCTGAGATCGTCCACCGCCGCCTCGGAAAGGGGCTGCTCCAGCGCCCGCTCCAGGGCGCGGGTCTTCAAAGCCTTGTTGAGGCACCCTTCCGCCGGGCACAGATAGGCGCCCCGGCCGTTTTTGCGCCCGGTGGCGTCGGCGACGATCTCGCCCTCGGGTGTGCGCACCACCCGGAGAAGCTCCCTCTTGGGCTTCATCTCCCGGCAGGCCACACACATGCGCATGGGGACCTTCTTCATCAAGGGTTCACGCCTCCCCACCCATGGCGGTTTCGGCCTGGCTCTGGCTCTTGATGTCGATCTTCCAGCCGGTGAGCTTGGCGGCGAGGCGGGCGTTCTGCCCCTCCTTGCCGATGGCCAGGGAAAGCTGGTTGTCGGGCACGATGACCCGGGCCGCCTTCTCCTCCTCGTTGATATAGACCATGAGCACCTTGGCAGGGCTCAGGGCCTTGGCGATATAGATGGCGTTGTCGGCGTCCCACTCGATGATGTCGATCTTCTCGCCGGCGATCTCGTTGCAGACCCGCTCCACCCGGGCGCCCCGCTGGCCCACGCAGGCGCCCACGGCGTCCACCTGGGGATCGGTGGAGAACACGGCGATCTTGGTGCGGAAGCCCGCCTCCCGGGCGATGGACTTGATCTGGACCACGCCGGACATGATCTCCGGCACCTCCATCTCAAAGAGCCGCTTGATGAGGCCGGGATGGGTCCGTGACACCACCACCTGGGGGCCCCGGTTATCCTTGCGGACCTCCAGGACATAGACCTTGATCCGCTGGCTGTTTTCATAGGTTTCCCCGGGGATCATCTCGTTGGGGGTCAGGATGCCGTCGGTCTTGCCCAGCTCCACATAAGCATTGCCCTTCTCCACCCGCTGCACGATGGCGGTGAGGATCTCGTTCTCCTTTTCGGCATACTCCTCATAGATGTTGCCCCGCTCGGCCTCCCGGATGCGCTGGACCACCACCTGCTTGGCGGTTTGGGCGGCGATGCGCCCGAACTTGCGGGTGTCCGCCTCCTCCTCCATCACATCGCCCACCTCATAGAGGGCGTTGACCTTTTTGGCCGCGGCCAGGGAGATCTCCACGGTGGGGTCCATGACCTCCTCCACCACGGTCTTGCTGGCATAGATGTGGATCTCGCCGGTGATACCGTCGATCTCGGCCCGCACGTTGCCCTGGGAGTTATAGTTGCGCTTGTAGGCGAAGATGAGGGCGGATTCCACCGCGGAAAGCAGCACATCCTTGCTGATCCCCTTTTCCTTCTCCAACGCATTGAGAGCCTCGATAAAATCTGCGTTCATTGTCGTGTCCTTTCTTGTGGTCCAACTGATCTGTTAAAACTCTATATACGGGCGGATGAGCGCCGCGTCCTTCTTTTGTATGGTGTGCTCCTTGCCTCCCTCGGTGCGGAGGACGAAGCTTTCGTCGTCGAAGCGCACCAGGGTGCCGTGCATCTGCTTCAGGCTCCTGCCGGAAGCCATCTTGAGGGGCGAATAGAGCCTGACCTCGATGGGCTTGTCCAGGTTCCGGGCATAGTCCTTGGCAAGCTTCAGGGGCCGATCCAGCCCCAGGCTGCTGACGGACAGGGTATAGGCCTGCTCGATGGGGTCCTTCTCGTCCAGCACCGGCTCCAGGGCCCGGCTCACCGCCTCGCAGTCCTCGATGGTGACGCCGCCCTCCTTGTCGATATAGAAGGTGAGCACCCAGTCGCCGAACTCCTTTTGGAATTCCACATCCCAGAGGACGAATCCCAGCCGTTCCACGGTCTCCCGGCACAGCTGCTCGCACAGTTCGGTGGTCTTCACCGCTTTCCCTCCTCTCTCAAAAGGAAAGAGTGGGTCGCCCCACTCTCCACACACATACTCATTCCAACGATAGGAAGTATACCATAGCATCGCGAAAAGCGCAAGAAAAATTTCAAAAGAATGTACGCGATGCAAAGGATCGGAAAAAAGCCTATTGACAAAGCCGGAAAATATGGTATCATAGCGTTGTGGTTAGCTGTTGCTAACTCATGACGGACTGCATGGAAGCATGCATTTGTTTTTCGCCATATGGTTAGCATTAGCTAACCGATGGTGCGCAACCATTGTTGATCAAAGGAGCTGCAATGTCGGAGGAATCCATCATTCGCCACTGTTCCCCCACCCTGGCGGGCATGAAGACAGGGAATCTGTTTCGAGCCAGCTATGCATGCCGGCGGGAGATGCAGAAGGACATTCGGCACTGGAACGCCGTCCTGGCGAAGAGAGGCCTTCGGGTCATCCCCCTCCGGTTCCGGAAGGGCAGCGCCCTCATCTACGTCTATCGGCCCCTTCGCCTGGAGCGGGACCTGCAGGACGGGCGGGCCTGTCAGCTTCTGCAGCAGCGGGGCTATTGCACCGATACCCCCTCACGCTGCGTGGCCTGCCTCATCGATCGGCTGCGGAAAACGGAGGAGTTCCCCCATGAGATCGGTCTGTTCCTGGGCTATCCCCCGGAGGATGTGTCCGGCTTCATCGAGCACAGGGACGAGGGCTGCAAGTGCGTGGGCTTCTGGAAGGTGTACGGCGATGCGGACGCCGCCCGGCGGACCTTCGCCAAGTTCAAGAAGTGCGCCGAGGTCTATTACCGGCAGTGGCAGAGCGGCCGCCCCCTGGAGCGCCTGGTCGTGAACGAATAAAAACAGAAAGGAAGGACTTATATGAGCAAGATCGCTGTTGTATTTTGGAGCGGCACCGGGAACACCGAGGCCATGGCAAACGCCGTGCTGGAGGGCGTCTCCTCCGGCGCCGGGGGGGCTCTGTTCCCCGCCTCCGCGTTTTCTGCGGACATGATGGACCAATTTGACGCCATCGCCTTTGGCTGTCCCTCCATGGGCAGCGAGCAGCTGGAGGACAGCGAGTTCGAGCCGATGTTCCAAAGCTGCGAAGCCAAGCTCGCCGGCAAGCGGATCGCCCTGTTCGGTTCCTACGGCTGGGGCGACGGCGAATGGATGCGTGCGTGGGCCGAGACCTGCAGGGCCGACGGCGCTATTCTGGTCTGCGACCCCGTCATTTGCAATAATGAGCCTGACGACGACGCCATCGCCGCCTGCCAGGCTCTCGGCCGCGCGCTGGCATAAAAAACCGGCGCATTTGTCATACATAATCCCCAATCCGGCAAAAGGGCTGCCCGAAACGGCAGTCCTTTTGCTGTCAGAAAGTGCCGGGCAGCGTGCCCGAAACCAAATACATGCTGTCGTCGGAAGCCAATCGGTCCACCGTCAGGCAGGGGGCCATGAGGGCCGCCAGCTCCCAGGCGGGCATGAGGCCGTTGGACACATAACCGGCGCCCCGATGATGCTCGTTGATCCGCTCCCGGCTCATGCCGTGGGCCACGGTGAGGCGGCCCCCGGGCGCCAGATGGCGGCACAGGGTTTCAAAGAGGGCCTCCGGCTTTGAAAAATGGGGAAAGGCGTTGTAGATCAGGATCCTGTCGAAGGTCCGGCCCAGATCCATGGTCTGGGCATCCCGGCAGAGGACGGCGACCCGTTCGTCACCAGCGAACTTACTCTCTGCGATCCGGACCATTTGGGGGGATATATCCACCGCCGTCACATGGGCAACGCCCCGGGCCAGATAGTCCGGGATCAGCACGCCGGTGCCGCAGGCCACATCCAGCGCCTCCAACCCCGCCTCGATCCCGGCCAGGTCCAATATGGTTTGGATGACCGCCTCGTTGCGGACCATGCCCGCATCCCAGGTGGGCGCCAGCCGGTCAAAAAAGGCGATCACATCCTTGGTATCGATCATGTTCTCACGCACCTCACGAATCAGGAGTATAGCGGCTGGGGGACCGTCTGTCAACCAAGCAAGACCGGCTGCCCCTCTGCGAGACAGCCGGTCACCGTCAAGTGTTCTTCATCTGCTCGTTCAGCTTCTTGATCCGCCGCTTCCAGGCAAGGTATTGCAAAACCCAGATAACAGCGAAGATGAGGGTGAATACCAGCAGATATTTGAAGAATCCCAGGAGACTGTGCTCCATCCATCCCGTCACATAGGCGATGGGCAACATGGCCCCCGCCAGGATCAGGAAGTATGCGCCGGTCTGCCGCAGGATGCCCCACTCCGTTTCCCACACGACGGAGCTCCCCGCCCCGGCAGCCCCCAGCAGCCCGCAGAGAACGGTTTGCAGCGTCACCGCGCCAAGCTCGGAGCCCATCGTTTCGACGAATCCGGGCATACACATCTCAAAGGTGCCCCTTCCCAGCATATACGATGCGATGATGGACATGACTTGTCCCACGGCGATGCCCATGGGAAAGCCCACGATAGCCCGCAAAATGATCCTCTTTTTCATGGTTATTACCTCCTTCATATCCCCAGAACGGTCTTTATTTTGGAAACATAGCGGCGGGACGCATAGGTCACCGTGCCGTCGGCGAGACGCACGCAGATGGTGCCCGACAGGCTCAGATCAAACCCCTTCACCTTTCTGAGGTGGATGATCTCCGACTGGGAGATGCGTACGAAGGTGTGGGGGTCCAGCCGCTGCTCCCACTCGTACAAAGGCCCTTTCAGCGCGAAGATCCCCTGTTCTGTGGCGGCGTACACCCGCCCGTTCTCCGCGTAGATACGCAGCAGGGATTCCGGCTGAAGCACGGTGGCCTCCTCGCCGCGAAAACCTAACAGGAGCCGGCTCTGCCCCGCCTCCAGCCGGGTCAGAATGGTCTGGACCTCCTCGCTCATGCGGTCGGCATATACGACGACGCGGGGCTCCCGGCATCCCGGTTGAATCTGGACCTCGATCTGCATGTGGCGCTCCTCCTTTGCATGGTTTGAGCATAGCCGATAGCCGGCGATTTGTCCACCGATCGGGGCTATACGGTTTGTTTTGGGGGATATGCGGTCAAGAAAAGGAGCCGCGCTGTCGACGCGGCTCCCCATGACTTGCAATAAGGGGTTAGACGGAGACATCCTCCACATACAGCTCCCGCACGGCGTTGGCCGCGGGGGCTTCCTTCTTGGGCTCGGGCTTGGGCTCCGGCTCCACGAGGCCGTCGCGGACATCGAAGAACTTCTTGGCCACCTGGGGCAGGAGGGCGTAGCTGAGCACATCCTCCTCCTGATGGGCCTGCTCGCCCAGCTCCTTCTTGTACTTCTCCAGCTCGGGCTCGATGAGATCGGCGGGCCGGCAGGTGATGACCTTCTCGTCGCCGATGGCCATCTTGCGGACCTCCTCGTTCACCTCGCCGGGGAGCTTGCCATAGGCGCCCCGGAGCAGATCCTTGCTGTTGTTGGGGAAGGTCTTGTAGCGGCCCATGAGCACGTTGAACACGGCCTGGGTGCCCACGATCTGGCTGGTGGGAGTCACCAGGGGCGGATAGCCGAAGTCCTTGCGGACCTGGGGGATCTCCGCCAGCACATCGTAGTACTTATCCTCGGCGCCGGCATCCTTGAGCTGCTTGACCAGGTTGCTGAGCATGCCGCCGGGAACCTGGTAGATGAGGGTGTTGGTGTCCACCATCATGGACTTGGTGGTGTAGATGCCCTCCTGCATCATCCGATCTTGGACCTTGCGGAAGTGCTTGGCCACCTCGGCCAGGGCGCTGAGGTCCAGACCGGTGTCCCGCTCGGTGCCCTTCAGCGTGGCCACCAGAGATTCGGTGGCGGGCTGAGCGGTGCCGTTGCCGAAGGGGCTCAGGCAGGTGTCCACGATGTCCACCCCGGCCTGAGCGGCCATGAGGTTGGTCATGTCGCCGGTGCCGGTGGTGTTGTGGGTGTGCAGGTGGATGGGGATGTCGCCCAGCTCCGCCTTCATCTTCTTGATGAGACTATAGGCATCATAGGGCAGGAGCAGGTTCGCCATGTCCTTGATGCAGATGGAGTCGGCGCCCATCTGGACCAGCTCCTTGGCCAGCTTCACGAAGTATTCCTCGCTGTGGACCGGGGAGATGGTGTAGCTCAAAGCGGGCTCGCACCAGCCGCCATATTTCTTGGTGTACTTGATGGCGGCCTCCAGGTTGCGGGTGTCGTTCAGAGCGTCGAAGATGCGGATGATGTCGATGCCGTTTTCGATGGCTTTGCGGCAGAAGGCTTCCACCACATCGTCGGCATAGTGCTTGTAGCCCAGGATGTTCTGGCCGCGGAAGAGCATCTGCAGCTTCGTCTTGGGCAGGGCCTTGCGCAGCTGGCGCAGGCGATCCCAGGGATCCTCGTTCAGATACCGCAGGCAGGCGTCGAAGGTGGCGCCGCCCCAAACCTCCAATGACCAGTAGCCGATGTTGTCCAGGGCCTCGCAGGCGGGCAGCATGTCGGAAAGGGGCATCCGGGTGGCCGCCTTGCTCTGGTGGCCGTCCCGCAGGATGGTATCGGTGATATAAAGCTTATTGGCCATAGTCTACCTCACTTAAACAGGGACAGGAACACGCCCGCCGCGATGGCCGAGCCGATGACGCCGGCCACGTTGGGACCCATGGCGTGCATGAGCAGGAAGTTGCCGGGCTTGGCCTTCTGGCCCTCCACCTGGGAGACACGGGCCGCCATGGGCACCGCGGACACGCCGGCGGAGCCGATGAGGGGGTTGATCTTGTCCTTCAGGAACACATTCATGAGCTTGGCCAGCAGCAGACCGCCCGCCGTGCCGCCGCCGAAGGCGAACACGCCCAGGGCCATGATCTTCAGCGTATCCCACTGGAGGAAGTTGGCCGCGGTGGCAGTGGCGCCCACGGAGACGCCCAGGAAGATGGTGACGATGTTGCACAGCTCGTTCTGGGCGGTTTTGTTGAGACGGTCGGTGACGCCGGACTCCTTGAACAGGTTGCCCAGCATCAGGGAGCCCACCAGGGGCGCCGCATCAGGCACCAGGAAGCTGACGAAGATGGTGACCGCGATGGGGAAGATGATCTTCTCCTGCTGGGACACAGCCCGCAGCTGCTTCATGGATATCTGCCGTTCCTCCTTGGTGGTCAACGCCCGCATGATGGGGGGCTGGATCACCGGCACCAGAGCCATGTAGGAATAGGCAGCCACGGCGATGGCGCCCAAAAGCTCAGGAGCCAGCTTGGTGGTGACCAGGATGGCCGTGGGGCCGTCCGCGCCGCCGATGATGCCGATGGAGGCCGCCTGGTTGGTGGCGAACCCCAGCAGCAGCGCGATGCCATAGGCCATGTAGATGCCCAGCTGGGCGGCCGCGCCCAGGATCAGGGACTTGGGGTTGGCGATGAGGGGACCGAAGTCCGTCATGGCGCCCACGCCCATGAAGATCAGGCAGGGGTAGATGCCCAGCTTGACGCCCAGATACAGATAGTCCAGCAGGCCGCAGTTCTTGGGATCAGCCAGAGCCGTCCAATTCACATGGCCCTCCGCATAGATATCCGCGTGATAGAGCCCCGCGCCCGGCAGGTTGGTGAGCAGCATGCCGAAGGCGATAGGGAGCAGCAGCAACGGCTCGAACTTCTTCACGATCGCGAGATACAGCAGGAAGCAGGCGATGAGGATCATCACCAGCTGCAGCGGATTCTCGAAGATCTTGACGAAGCCGGTCGTCCTGAGGAATTCAATAATAGCACTGCCCATAGTTCGGTGACCTCACAATCAACCGATGGAGCAAAGCAGCTGGCCGGAGGAAACGGTGGAACCCTTCTGAACGGACAGGTTGGACACGGTGCCGGCGCAGGGCGCGATGATTTCGTTCTCCATCTTCATGGCCTCCAGGATCATGAGGATGTCGCCGGACTTGACGGCCTGGCCGTTCTGCACTCGCACATCCAGGATGTTGCCGGGCATGGGGGCGTTGATGTTCTCTCCCTTGCCGGAGGGGGCGGCGGCGGGCGCGGGCGCGGCCTTGGGGGCGGGCTTGGGCG
>Ga0208297_1000622_pt1 | contig 60194 bp, 58 predicted proteins | sample LMS_cellobiose_e_FD_187367 | JGI IMG/M metagenome (GOLD analysis project Ga0208297, IMG submission 187367) | Rumen-fistulated moose microbial communities from Alaska, USA - LMS_cellobiose_enrichment (SPAdes) (version 2) | ecosystem: Host-associated > Mammals > Digestive system > Stomach > Rumen...
TGCGCGGCGCTTTGAGGTTACGGTTTTTAGGAACGAGCAGATTGTATTCTCTCATAAGGCGGTGTATCCGTTTCCTGTTGACCGGACGCTTTTCATGGTACTTGAGATACGCCCAAATACGACGATATCCCCAATATGGGTGCTCCGACTTCAACGTTTGAATATCTGCGACCAACGCCGCATGGGCTCCCGAATTTGCTGTCATACGTCTTTTTCATCTCGCGACCCTTTCGTGTTTGTTTAATTTACAGGTCGCTTTACACCGATTCAAGTTGTCCAGCTTTTGGGGGTAACCGCATAACGCATTACGGATGCCGGAGCGGTTGCGATTCCAATCGAACAGGTGAATTTGGAAAACTCTTCTTCCGGTCGAAAAGCCGGTCATGTCTGCCACTTGGACCAAGCGAATGTTCCACGGCGGAAAATCTTCCGAAATTCCTTTTTTTTCGCATAAGATTTGCCTTTTGTCGGTGCATTGGTTGATGACGTCAGCAGATGCCGTCCTTATTGGCTGTTTTTACGGCTTTTTGTGGCACTGTAGTTAAAGGAGACTTGCGGAGATGGGCTTTGTGCTTCTGTTGGTCATTGCGATCTTGGGTGCGCATCTGGTCATATCGGAGATTTTTGATCGTTTCAAATAAATTCACTGGCGCGGAATTTTAAACAGGGAATACAATCACATGATGACGCCCGAATCGAAAGAAATTGACCGCGACGCCCGCAGTTTCGTACACGCGGGATTTCCGTCGCCGGCCGAGCACTACATAGAAAAGCCGCTTGACTTGAACACCCTGCTCGTCACTCACCCGGATGCGACTTTTTTCGTCCGCGCCGCGAGCGATGCCATGTACCGCGCGGGGATTCGCAATGGCGACATTATGGTCGTCGACCGGAGTATCGATTCCTTTGACGGAGCGATCGTGGTGGTCGCAGTCGGTGACGAGTTTCTGGTGCGCCGGCAGCAGCACACCCCGGAGGGCCATCTGATCCTCGAAGCGGCACATCCGAATTATTCCCCGTTGCTGATCGACGATTTGCGCGAAGTGCGAAGGTTCGGAGTCGTGACGGGGATCGTCCGGCAGTTGCGCTATGTCGCCGCTTCGGTGCGGGACCTGCCGATGGAATTTCGGTCGCGCGCAACGCCGACCGCCCCGGAACAGGTGCACATCACGCGGCGGCGGCAGCGTTACGACCAAAAAATCACGCCGGGGGGACAGTGATGCAAATGACCGGACTCTTGGACTGCAACAACTTCTATGCGTCCTGCGAGCAGGTGTTCGATCCCCGGATCGAGGGGCGGCCCGTGGGAGTGTTGAGCAACAACGACGGCAGCTGCATCGCCCGGTCGAAGGAACTCAAGGCGCTGAATTTTCCCAAACGGCTCGCCTATTATATGATCCGGGAGCAGACGAAAAAAATGGGAATAATCTTCCGCTCCAGCAACTACCCGCTATATGGCGACATGTCGCGCCGGGTGATGAGCATTTTGGCGGATATGGCTCCGCGCGTCGAGCAGTATTCTATCGACGAATCCTTCTTTTATGCCAACTTATCCACCGATGCCGATTGGTTCGGATACGGCTCCGACATCCGCAAGCGGATATTGAAATGGACCGGCATCCCCTGCGGGGTCGGTCTGGCAAAGACCAAAACGCTGGCCAAGATCGCCAATCACATCGGCAAAAAACGCCCGGAAGGGGTGTTCGTCATGCCGAAAGACAATCGGGATATTCTGGCATCTTTACCGACCGATGAGGTGTGGGGCGTCGGCTGGCGACTGGCGGCACGCCTGCGGGCGCTGGGGATCCGTACCGCATGGGATCTGGCGAATCGGGACGCCAATTTCATACGTAAAAAGTTCAGCGTGATCCTCGCGCAGACCGTGCTGGAACTGCAGGGGCAGCCGGCGATTTCGTTCAACGGCGGATACCACAAACAGCTGGCATTTGCCCGCAGTTTCCGGGAACCGCTCTGCGACTTCAACGCCGTTCGGGAGGCCGTCTTCCACTACACGGCGAATATCGGTCGGAAACTGCGTTCGGAGGAGGTGCGCAGTGCGTGCGGCATGATTTATATGGATTACGTCCCGGAGCACACTCCGCGCGAACTTCCCGGCGGATACACTTCGCAACTCGTCACCTTCCGCGAGCCGACTGCGGACAGCATCGCCATCAGCCAACAGCTTACGGCGGCGCTGCCCCAATTGTTCGTTCCCGGCCGCCGCTGCCTACGGGTCGGGGTGATCCTGTTCGGGTTCGAACCGATGACGCAGTTCCAAAGCGGCCTGTTTGCGGACACATCGCGGAATCTGCTCGGGGAACAGGTGTGCGCTGTGATGGATAAGGTCAACGAAAAATTCGGTCGGGGTGCGATGTTTTCTCTTGCCGAGGGGATCAAACGACCATGGAGCATGAAGCAGGAATTGCTGTCCCGGCGTTATACCACAAGCTGGAAAGAACTCGTGACGGCGAAATGAGATCGGCGTGAATGATCCGGGATTTGCGGGTGGTGCAACATAACGGAAATCAAAACCAAATCGGGAAACGACATAATGAGTTCCAGTCAGGTGTCGCGGAAACAATATGAATTCAAAAAAGGGACGCGTTGCCGCAATGGAAATGACAGAGCAACCGGCGCTCGGCCTCGCTGTTGGTGGAATGCGGACCTCCGGTCTCTCCGATTCCGACACGGGGTATTCGGTTTTGGGAAGATCGACCTGAAGCGTCTGCTGACGCAAAGGAACTTCGATTTCCAATCGGCGATAAAGCGGTGTTCCCAAAGAATTAAAATTGCCGGTTGTCGCGTTGATTATATTGCAATACCACAGTGTAGATGATACATTCAATCCGTGTCTGTTCAATCGGCTATGATTTGACAACGAGGAGGTGGAATCATTTGAGGTTCATATAAGCGTTGACCAATATCTTATTTACCCTGACGTGCCAAAGAACCGTGACCACGCAATAATAAAGGATAACCGACTCATGCGCTTCATTGCTCGCGGAGAAAACAAGATAAAGATATACGAATCGTATGAATTTGACGCCAATTTTCAATACAACTCGGATGACAACACAGTTTCTATGACCTTTTACAAAGGGCGGGCGCGCACATGGAGGGATTTTCAGAAACTGTTCATAGCAGCGTCTGTATACTTCTCTCTAGAGGAGCCGAATGAAGAACCGGAAGAGGAGCCGAACGAAGAACCGGAAGAAGAGCCGGAAGAAGAACCGGGAAACTCATTCCGGTGGCCGACCACCGCGGCGCCCTATGGCGACGGATCGCTTAACGCTGATGACTGGCCGCAGATCGGCATGCTGAAATACATGGGGTACCGCGTCGGCAAATCGTCTGAATTGACAATAAGCCAACGTCAGCAAATTCTTGTCCGTATTTTTTCCATCTATCTGCCCAACGTGATGGATCCCTACGAAATGAGAGAATGGCATGAACCAAAATCCATGTTGCGACTTAAGAAACTCGCTGACACACTGGCCGCCAACACGCGCAACGCCAAACGCCGCAACCATGACGGCAAAATGAATTCCGCCATTAATGATTGGGAAACTGATTTGGCATGGCTGAAGGAAAAATATTACGATGGCGTCTATGATGGCAGCGGTGTCGAAAAATTCGATTGGCCGAGCACTTACGTGGGATAAGTTTTACATTGAATATATGGGGGCAGTATTCATGATTGAACCGGACGCATTGAGAAAGTATTTGGAAGATCTTTCCGACATTCCGGAAGAGTATCAGGCGGAATTTAAACTTGCCGTGGCAATGACGAATTTCAACCTGTTGCTGGAAAGTATTGATGATGAAAAAATTGAAACGCTTTTCCCATTTGTCGGGAAGACTTTGTTGACTGCTGTGGTATGGGCTGAAAAATTTGCCGATGCCGCAGAAATCGAAAAAAACGAGTTGTTGAGATGCGGAGTCGGTCACGGATTGTTTACCGTCAAATGTATCGGGACACGAAATTTTTCCGAGGTGGAAGCGCAGATCGCACGCGGAATGCGCACCCTTGTTAATAAAAAAAAGAAGATAAAAATTCGCAAAAAAACCGTATCCTACAGACCGGCAAAATGTCCATTCTGCGGATCGGACGATGTCAAAGAAATCATTTACGGCTTGCCAGCTCCGGATTTTGATTTTTCAAAATACATTTCAGGCGGTTGTTGCATAATGACGAATCCGCCCGCGTGGAGCTGCTGCAACTGTTTTGCAAAATTTTTCAAAAAAAAGATAAAACCTGTCCCCAAAGCAAAAACGCGCCGGTCCGGGATGTGACATCGGAGGTGGATGTCTTCATACACCACTGCGTGCGCTCGGGACAACCCGATAAAAGATTAGGTCGGAAGATCGATCAGGGAATGTGCCGTCGGGACGTGCGCGTCTCATCCGGCTGCACCAGCCTTGCGTCGTAGATTGCAAATTCGCCGACCCGCGATCCGGTTCCGGAATAGTGCAGTTCGAAACAGCTTCCGTAAAACGCCAGATGCGTTAATAAATTTGTAATGCCGCCCCTGACAAACGGGGCAGTATTACAGAAAAAATTATTTTTCCGCATAAGATTTTGTCGTCTGCCCGGCATTAGCCAGCGACGCCGAATTGCACGGCGAACGCTACGAATGCGAAATGGTTTATGAAGGAAAGTGGTGGACCAGACCGATGACAACTTGGTGTGAAACCGACGATCGACCAAACGACTGCGGGGAGCTCATCCGGGCCGGGATATTCGACGGTTCATGCCGCGTCCATCGCGCGACGACTCTGGTGTCTTGTATATCTGAAGGCACACTATTGATGATTTTCCGCCCGCCCGGACGCATGGGCGACACATTTTGTCCGGGGTCGGCCGGTATATTAGCAGCAAATGGCCAATTTTATCATATATAGAAGGAACCGAACCGTGGAGCAGACGACAAAACCTGCCCGTTTCATGCGAAAACTTTTCATACCGTTCGGCAACACCCGAGCGGCGAGGGCGAAATGACGGAAAAAGCGACGGTATCTGAGCTTGCGGTACTTTACGCGAGCTACGACATAATGAACCGGACCTGCTGGCAGGGCAAATTGCCGCCATGCCTGCTGCGGATGAGTCACCGAATGTCGCCGCACACGGGAGCGTATGCGCAGGATCGGGGCGGCGGGCAATACCGGATCGTCTTCAACGCCGCGCTTTGCCGCCGTATCGACGACCCGGTGTTTCTGCAACTCATGGCGCACGAGATGATCCATATCTGGCAGTATTCGCGCGGGAGCCGTGGCGGCCACGGGCGCGACTTTCAGGACGAACAGCGGCGGCTGGGGCTGATACAGGGGCGCGAGATATCGGCGGCGTCGCCGATGGGGTATGTATTCTTCATGCACGATTTGAAAAATCTTCACCCGGCGGAGGCGGCGCGGCAACTCGCCGCGCTGCCGGAGGATCGCCGGAGCGAAGAGGGATTTTTTATAAACAGCATACTGGCAACACAACTGTAACCCCAAAGGAGGGAATGACACATGTTTTTGAAAGCCGTACAGGAAAACCGCCTCGATGTGGTGGATTTCATGCTCGAAAATGGTATGACGCCCCCGCCGGACGCACATCTGCTCCATGCCGCCGGCGCTAACGGGGCAACGGATATCATGAAGGTTTTGCTTGACTTCTATCCCGTCGACGACCGCGACGCGGATGGCAACACCCCGCTCCATCTGGCGGGGACGCCACAGGCTGCGAAGCTGCTGCTCGACCGCGGCGCCCGCGTTGACGCTCTCAACCACGCGGGGAGTTATCCGCACGAAACGGTTCCGGACGCCGCCGTCCGCGGGATGCTCAAGGCGCGTTACGACGAACTCCACCCACAGGTACGCGCGCCCGCCATTTCGGAAGGGGGGGCTTCGGACGCGGAGGACTGGGAGCACCGCTTCACTTTGGAGCAACTCTCCATGCACGATTTGGTTCCGGCGGGAGAGGGCGATGATCCCGAACAGGCGCGGATCGTCTTCAATGACATCGAGTACCGCCTGTCCAAGCGGTTTTACTCCAGTTTGGCCCGCAAGCTCAAGTTTTCGACCAACGTTTTCAAGTATTTCCCGCCGCAGGAGTTTCTCGCCCGGGTCTCCGAGCGCGAACCGGAGCTGCGCTTTCAGGCGACCTTCGACAACCGTACGCACGAGCTTCTCGGCGTCACCGACCCGGACCGGAAACTTCTGCCCGCGCATCTGGCGTGCAAGGTGATCGCCGACGACCCGCGCACCAAAAGCATCGCCTACAACGACGGTGTTTGGGAGGCGAAACTCATGCTCGACGAAAAGTTTCATGTCCCCAAGGCGGGCGACTACTACCGCCAACTCCAGATCCGCTATCCGGTGGACGGCATCAGTGCCCCCAGCATCTACCTCGCTCACATGCGGGTAGTGTGCAGCAACGGGGCGGTCGCGGCGGTCTCCTCGTTTCGCACCGAGATCGAAGTCAACGACGAATCGGGTATGCACCTCGGCAAACTGCTCAAGTCCTTCAGCAACGACTACGGCTTTTCCGCGATGACCGAACGGATGTCGATCGCGCAGAATACCTCCGCCAGCGTCAACGAACTGTTGGGCATCGACGCGCTGATCGCCGCCAACGTCAGCGACAAGAACGCCTACCGCAAGATCCACGACCGGCTGAACGATATCGCGGGCGATCCCTGCTACCAGTACGGCGTGACGAGTCTGCAGAGCGTTTCGCGCAAGCGACAGGCGCTGATGCCGGTGGCGTGCTCGGTGAACGATCTGCTCAATGTGTGCTCCGAACTCACGACCCACTACGGCGAACTCCTGCATCGACCGCGCGCCTTCGACGAAAAAATCGGGCAGATGCTCTCGCAGGAGTTCGATCTGGAGGGAATGTACTCGTCGCACAACGGCGATTCGCCGGATTTCTTCCTCAACGACCTGGATCTCTGCGGACATCGCGCCAGCGAGAGCGTCGAGCGCCGGAGCAACCTTGTGGTGGTGCGATGAGCGGATTCATTTTCGAGGAACGTCCCTACCAGACAGAAGCGGTGACGCAGACGCTCGAACTGTTTGCTTCCGGCGTCGAGTCGGTGCTGATCGAGTCGCCGGTGGGGTCGGGCAAGACCGTAATGGGGCTGCTGATCGTGCGGGAACTCCAGAAACGGATGCCGCTCCGGGTCAACTACGTCGCGTCGCGGCGGCATATCCTCGACCAGATGACGAAACTCAACGACGAGTTTTTCCATTGCGACCTCACGCCGGTGTCGGTCTTCGACTCCAATCCGCCGCCGGCGGATCTGCTGATCCTCGACGAGGCGCACCACGAAGCCACCAAAAGTTGCGTACGGATGTATGAGCGCACCGGCAACCGGCTGACCCTCGGACTTTCCGCAACGCCGATGCGCACCGACCGGATGCGGCTGTCGTTCCAGCGCAACGTCCAATGCTGCGGCATCCAAAAGCTGATCGCTCTCGGCGTGTTGTCGCAGTACCACGCCTACAAGATGCCCGAGTGGAACGTCGAATTGGTGAGCCGCCTGTACATGCAGGCTCCTGAACATTGGGGCAAGACGCTGGTGTTCTTCAATACCATCGCCGAGTGCCGAGTGTTTCAGAGGCACCTTGCCGAAGCGGACATCCCCTGCGAGGTCGTAAGCGGCGACAGCAACAAGGACAAACAACTCGAGCTTTTCTGCAACGGCGAACTGCCGGTCATCGCCAACGTATCGGTTTTGAGCGAGGGCTTCGACCTGCCGGAACTGTCGAGCGTCTTCATTCGGGATGCCAGCCGTTTGCCGACGATCCAAATGGGCGGGCGCGGTCTGCGGCGCAGTCCTGGCAAGGATCACTGCAATATTGTGCAGAGCGAGCACTCGCCGTATCCGTTCGAGAAGATCGCGCGCCCGGCGGAGGGATTCCGGTATTTTCGGGACAAGTGGCTCTGCTGCTCCGGTAATTCTCAAGCCGTCATCGACACGGTGGCGCGAAGCGTAGAATTGTTATCCGTGCGCGAGGGGATCAAGCTTCCCGGCTACCTGTCGTCGATGCACAAACGCTACGTTTCGCTGTGGGACCTCGCGGCGAAAAGACCGGCCAGAGGGACGCGTCGCCCGCATGGGGACTACTGAAGCAGAGGGCGACCGGGGGAAACTCGCGACCGATGTCCGCCCCGTCGCCGAATATCGGAAACAGTGGTCATAACAATGCTGTTTTGATTTTTGTGGAGCTAAAAACGGTGTGCGGTGTTTAATCTATATGCTGTCGCACTGTCCCAGGGTGATCGAGCAAGGTCACGCAGGTCGATGACTGGGGAGAACAAAAGCGGCTGTTCGGATTGGATTAAACGCATCGGGGATGGCGGCAACGCCATCCTCGTTTTTTAATGCAGGCTCCTCATGCCATGTTGACAATGTCGTATTTATTGGAGACAACTTTTTTGACAAGGAGGAGCGGGATATGGATGCGCTGACGATTATGGATGAAATACAAAGGATGGATCACGGATATTCCCGTGATCGAATAATAAAAGTTCTGTATGTCGCGGACAATGGGGAAAACACCTGTCGGGAATGCCTTGACAACGATGGAAAAGTATTCGATATCGACGACCCGGGACTGCCGCAGCTGCCGATCCATCCGCACTGCCGCTGCAAATATGTTTTGCCGACTGCGCCGGACGAAGATGTCAGTGAAGATGTCGAGCGGCATCGCATCGTCAAAAATCTTGAAGCCGCCGGTGGTTTGGATGAAGAAAAAGCGGAATCCATTGCAGAACAGATAATTGCCGCCCGTCGTGAAAATTCGATATTGCGGGAACAGAAATTATTTTTGCTGTTCAACGGCCGCTATTTGATGTCCAGCGACGGCAAACTGCTACTGGACGCCGTTTCCGGAAAACCCACATCCGAGAAAACAACTGTAAAATTGACAACGATGTTCAGTGGAGATGAAACGGTTGAACGTGAATTCGATTATTCATATTCCCGACAGGGAATTAAAAATGAAGGCGGGATACCCTGGGGATTATATCACATCAAGGCAAAGGAAGAGCGCTCCGCCAAAACAAGTCCGTGGTCTCATATCATTAAATCAAGCGGTTGGGGACGTTATGCATGGACAATGCATCCCGACGGGAAAACCAATATACGCGGAAGAAGCGGATTTTTTATCCATGGCGGATTGGATTTTGGATCGGCCGGGTGTATTGATTTGCAAGAGGGAGATACGAAATTTCAAAAATATTTTGTGTCGTCGAAGCTGGCATTCATATACATTTATGTGAAATACGAAAAGGAACGCGTCACGATTCGGGAAAAGAGGCCCAAAGTGTATACGACTTCTCCGTACCTGTTTGAAATATGATGCCCCGGGGATTACATTATGGCATGAAGAAATTTCTCAAAATCGCTTTGGTCGCATTGGCGCTGACGGTCTGTTTGGCTTCGGTGCTGTTTGCCGCGGCGGTGGCGCTCCCGTCCGTTGGCAACGTCGTATTCAGTTTCTTTTTCGGCAACTCGTACCGTAAGGTTGGAGAAGCGACGTTTGAAGCGAAGGGATATCCCCGGATGCTCGCCATCTACAAGGCGGGAAATAAACCGTTTCTGATCGTCGGCCCCTGTCTGTTCCACGAAGGCGAATATTACGAGGACTTCTTCTTCGTCAACCGGACGCAGGTGATCCGCACGGCGACGGACAAGGGCGGCGACATGTGGGGGCGCACCTTCAATCGTCTGCACATCATGGATGACCTTTCCGATTGCGAAGCACTGCGTGTTCCGCTGTGGAACGAATTGAAATATGCTGGATCGTCCGTCCGCTATGACGACGCGGCGGATTCATACGTCTATTCGTTTCGGATAGAAAATGACGCAGTCCCGGCGACGCTGACGATCCCGGCGAAGTTTTTTACGCCGGATATGATTGACGCCCCGAACCGCACACTGAAGGATTGACGGAGCTGATGTCGTCAGTGTTCAGTATGGAGTCTTTCGTTTACGAATCCGGAACTTTTGCTGGTTCGCAAAAACGGAAAAACGCCTCTCCAAGTGCGGTCGGAAAACCGCAAAGAGTATTTTACTTATCTGTCAATGGTTTACACAAGAAGGACGCGTCCTTCTCGATCCCCTGAAAACAGAGACGGAGAGACGTTTTCGAGCCGTTTCAGCCCGTTTGCAAAGGACACGGAGACGGCGGCGGTTTTGCAAATCCCCGTGGTACAACGGGTTTTGCGGACAAAAAGAAAGCCGACTTCTCGTCGGCTCGGTTTCGATTGGTAGCGGAAGCGTCATCCATCTAAAAAGCGTCTATTTTCGGCACTTTTCTGGGCAAAAAACGCCGTTTTTCGCCACCATTTTTCCGCCGAATTTTGTCTGAAAGTCCTTCTCCAAACGGCTCACTTTTCATGCTTTGACAAAAGCCGATATCATTCTTTCCGCCATCGCCAAGTCGTATTTCATGTTGTTCACGGTGTAAGCGTCACTCACCTGAAAAGCGTCTATTTTCGTTCCTTTTCGCGTATCAGAAAACGAGAGAGGGGGACAACAAAAAATCAATGACATTTATGTTCAGCACCCCGTTGTCATCATACCACGATTTCCCAATGTCATGGCGGACAATGATCTTGGGGAACGAATCTCCGGTCAGGGACAACGGTTTCAGCTCTGTTGCCGCTTTTTCTTTATCAGGAATCGAAAAAGCGGACTGGATATAATACTTCCGATTGCCCTTGGTGGCGATAAAATCAATTTCCCTTGGCCGTTTCACGTAGTTGCCGTTTTTGGTCTTGGCGTTCTCATAAACGACTCCGACATCCACAGAAAAATTCCTTGCATGCAATTCGTTGCAGATCATGTTCTCCATGATATGCGTCATTTCCATTTGCCGAAAGCCGGTTCTCGCATTGCGCAAGCCGATGTCCTCGCAGTAGTACTTCATCGGGAAATCGAAGTAGTTTTTCCCCTTGACATCATAGCGTTTGCTCTCGCTGAACAGAAAGGCGTCTTTCAGATACTCCAAATAATTCCTCAACGTGTTGGAAGATACCTCGACATTCTTTCTTGAACGAATCGTGTTTGCAATCTTCGTGGGGTTGGTCAGAGAACCGACTGACGAGCACAGCAGATCCAATATTTGCGCCAATTCGTCTGGATGCTCGATTTTCTTTCGTTCGATGATATCCTTCAAATACAGTTCTGAAAAAAGTGATTCCAGATACGCCATCTTTGCTCCGTCGTTCGGTTGATTCAGAACGAGAGGCATACCTCCGAAAAACGCATACTGATCGAACGCCTGTTGCCGATCACCACCGATGGTCGAATAATATTCGGCAAATGTCAGCGGATGCAACCTGATTTCGTCTCCGCGCCCGCGGAATTCGGTCAGCACGTCGCTGGATAACATTTTGGAGTTGCTGCCGGTAACATACACATCAAGATTCGGAATTTCCTTGAGCTCGTTGAGGGTATCATAGAACGTGATTGCTCTTCCCTCCGGCAGATAGGGGTTGTTCACCGGATCGCACATCTGGATTTCATCAATGAACAGATAACATTGTTCCTTGCGCCCATCGATAAGTTTATGAACATAGGCTGATAATTCCAGCGGATTACGATAACGAATGTTTTTGATCAGGTCGAGTTCCAGATGGATGATCTGCTCATCCCGGATTCTCTGTGCGAGAAGATGTTTTTTGAACAGAGTACCGAGCAAGTATGATTTTCCACACCTGCGAATTCCGGTGATGACCTTGACCAAACCGTTCCATTGCCGGTCGATCAATCGTTGCAGATATTGCTCCCGTTTTATTTCCATGACCCCACCCTGACTGAAATGTGCGCTTGTTTTCGATCCAACATTTCAATATAGCATGTGATCAGAAATTTTCAAGCCGTCTCGCTGAAAATTAGACCACAAAACAAGTCTACATTTCAGCAATAACATTCTCCGGAATCCCGGCGCTCTTCGCTAGGTAACAGAAGACGTGCCGCATCGAATGGAGGTCTTTCCCCGACACGGCGCGGCGCCCGGGAACTTCGACCGTCGTCACGATGCCGAACCCGTGCAGGAAGCGCTTGACGCGATCCGAGACGCACGACGGCCGACTCAGGATGGTCGTAAGCCGCTGTTGTCCATCCAGCACTTCCCATTCGCTCCCGCCGCTTTTCCCGATGACCGGGCGAACCACTATCGGCTGTAGAAAGTAGATGCTGCCTTGATTGTTTTTGCCCGACACGAACGAGTTTATCCCATATTCTTCCAAATAATAATATAGTGCTGTCAGCGCCAAATGTCAAGCGGAAGACGCGCACGGCACAGGCGCGACGATGCCGCAATCGGCGATATGTTTGCGCCATGCGTCGGTTTCCTTTTCCGCATTGTCCTGACCGTAGGCCTCCCGCGGAACGGTTCTGGCGGTATCGGGCATCGTGATGCTTCTTACAATGCGTCGCCGTATTCCTGATTTTCCTTGGCCAGGCGTGCGTTAGCCCTCTGGAACGCTTCGCGCAGTTCTTTTCCCACCAACTGGTTCTGCTTATATAACTCCTCGTTGTCCAACCATCCCCCGCGTCGAGAGATGATGCGTCCAACGCGACAGGAATCCCCGAACTATCGGACGAGTAGAATCGCATCTATGGCAAAAGTTTTTCAAGATCATGCCAATGGCCGAGCAAAAGTTTTTCGATTTTCAGTTTGAAAAAAGCACGACTTGGGGTACATTGTATTCGGAATTGACTTGTTGACCTCGAATCGGATTTGCGGAAACTTTTCATGAAAATTCAAAGAGACGGCTACTTCAAACAGAACCGATGATCCCATGTGGAGCGAAAGCAAATGATACGTAATTTATCGACACTGACCGAAAAAGAATTGCGGAACCTCATTTCGACATTGTGCGGCGCCAACAGCGAGAATGCCTTGCTGGTAAAATTGTATTTGAACGACAATTTGGTGCTTGACTCGTTTGAAAAGAAAATCGAGAAGGCTTTGAAGCCCGACCGATTCAGTTTTCGCGAGGCAAAACATTATCTCTCCGCCGTAAAGAAATTCTGTACAGATCCGCAGTCTGTGGCGAAGCTCTTTGTTTTCGCCGCCGAAACTGGTAATGATATTACAATGGAATATGGCGATATTGATGAAAACTACTACAGCGCCATGGAAAATTTATTCGAAGCGGGCTGCAAGCTCGTCAAAGATTTGCCGTTGAATGCGGGGCGCGATAATCTTCAGAAACGATTGCATGATCTGGTGGAAATCACTTCCGGCATCGGTTGGGGATATCATGATACCCTGGGCGATATTTATTTTGAAAATTTTCCAAAGAGCAAGTCCCCCGAAGCCGAGCGTTGACGTGACAGCCAACGTGACGAGGCGAAAATCGTATATCGCCGCGGCTTTCCCGTTGAGAAAATCCAAAGCGGTTTGGGAGTGAATCAGGCTGGTGACAAACATGGTGGCAGTGTGACTGACGGAATGGGACAGCAAGAGTTTGAACGCCGAATCGCCGACATTCGTGCCCGGCTGGAGCATCTCTCCGCCGAAAAGAAGGAGCTTGAACGGGAACTCCGCGAATTGCTGCACAGGCGGGAACGAACGGTTCCCACTTCGAGGACTCCACCGAAAGCATCCGACGCCTTTTCGCCGGAAAAGAAGATCAAGATATTCCGCAGTCTGTTTCGAGGAAGGGTTGATGTCTTTCCCCGACGGTTTGAGAGCATGAAGACCGGCAAATCCGGATATCAGCCGGCGTGCGCCAACGAGTGGAGGCGCGGTATCTGCACAAAACCGAAGATCAAGTGTTCCGAATGTCCGTATCGGGAATGGATTCCTGTGTCCGATCAGATCATTGAAAAACATCTGCGGGGAACGGACGAGCGGGGACGCGATTTCACCATTGGCGTGTATCCCATGCTGGAGGACGAAACCTGCTGCTTTCTGGCGGCGGATTTCGACAAACAGCATTTTCAAGAGGACGTGCAGGCGTTTCTCAAAACCTGCCGCCACTTCGACATTCCGGCCGCGGTGGAAAGATCCCGTTCCGGAAACGGCGCTCACGTCTGGCTCTTCTTTTCATCGCCTGTTGCGGCGCGAACGGCACGTCGTATGGGATGCTTTCTGCTGACCGAAACGATGGAGCATCGCCCGGAACTTGGATTTGAGTCTTACGACCGCTTCTTCCCCAATCAGGACACCATGCCGCAGGGCGGTCTGGGCAATCTGATCGCTCTGCCGCTTCAGGCGAAACCGCGACAACACGGCAACAGCGTCTTTCTGGATGACACCATGGAGCCTTACCGTGATCAATGGCAGTTTCTCGCCGGAATACGGAAAATGTCGCCGATGGAAGTTGAGGAGATTGCCGCAAGAGCCGTGGAGACCGGACGAGTCACTGCCGTCAAAATGCCGATTCTGGAAGAAGGCGAAGTCCCATGGGAACAGCCGCCGTCCCGCAGGAGAAAAGAGAAAGACCTTGCAGCCGGACTGACGGAACCGCTGGAAATCGTCATAGAGAACGAGATATATTTCACCAAATCCCAGCTCACCCCCAAACTGCGGACGGCGCTTCTGCGGCTGGCGGCATTCCAGAATCCGGAGTTTTACAGCGCCCAGGCAATGCATATGCCGACTTATGACAAGCCTCGCATCATCTGCTGTGCGGAGGATTTTCCGAATCATATCGGTCTGCCGCGAGGATGCGCCGATGATGTCGCCTCACTTCTGCTCGAAAACAAGATTCGCTATACCGTGGCCGACAAAAGGAATCGCGGACTGCCGCAGAATTTTACATTTCACGGGACGCTGCGTCCGGAACAGAAAAAGGCCGCGGATGCTCTGCTCGGAAAAGATCTGGGGGTGCTTTCCGCCTCGACCGCGTTTGGAAAGACCATCGTAGCCATATATCTGCTGGCAAAACGTGCCACGAGTACGCTCATTCTCGTCCACCGGGTGCAACTGCTGAATCAGTGGAAAGCGCGGCTGGAAAATTTCCTGGGAATTCCTGCCTCGCAAATCGGCGTAATCGGTTCCGGAAAAAGAAAAACTACCGGGATCGTGGATGTCGCGTCCATACAGAGCTTGGTGCGGAAAGGCATTGTCGATGACATTGTGGCCGGATACGGTATGGTGATCGTGGATGAGTGCCACCATCTGAGCGCCTTTTCCTTTGAATCGGTAATTCGTCAGTGCAAATGCCAATATGTGCTTGGACTTTCCGCCACGCTCACCCGGAAAGATGGTCATCATCCCATTATTTTCATGCAATGCGGTCCGGTCCGCTACCGGGTAAGCGACAAGCAGCAGGCTCTCGAACGGCCATTCGACCATCGGGTCGTTTTCAGGACCACGGAACTCGTTCCGCCTCCGAACCAGCCGGAGAAGGTCACTATACATGACATTTACGGGCTGCTAGTCCACGATGAAGCAAGAAACCGGATGATCGTGGAGGATGTCCGTGAGGCTTTGGTGAAAGGCCGCAATCCGGTGGTGATTACGGAACGGAAGGAACATCTGCTCTGGCTGGAGAACGCTTTCTCCGATATCAAGCCGCTGTTCGTGATGCGCGGGGGAATGCGAAGAAAAGAGCTGGCCGCGATCCAGCAGGCATTTGCAGCGGTTCCTTCGGGCATTCCCCGCCTGCTGCTCGCTACCGGCAAGTTTCTCGGCGAGGGCTTCGACGATCCGCGTCTGGATACGCTGTTCCTCACCATGCCCATCTCCTGGCGGGGAACTCTTGCGCAATATGCGGGTCGGCTTCACCGTCTTTATGACAGAAAAACGGAAGTCATCATCTATGATTACGCGGATACGCAAATCCCTATGACGCTGCGGATGTTTGAACGACGGATCGCAGGATACCGCTCCATCGGATACCGCATAGCGGACGACGGTGAATCTATTCTGTTCCATTGATCCATTGTTGCCAGCCGTGTGTATTCCCGAACAGAAAAGCAACAATCCGCCGAGTTGAACTTGAAGATCCTGAAAGTGCCCAAACCAATGAATTGCGGCAGACAACGGCGCGTCCCGGTGAATTCCCGCCAAGGGAATGTTCGAATAAATCGGATTTTTCAATCGGCCCTTGACAAACAATACCCCATATGGTATATTATTGTCTAAGAAACGATAAAAGGAGCGGCAGTTCACCAGGGGAGATGGAAGATATGCGAAAGTGCATGGATTGTGAAAAACTGCATGCGCGGCTCAACAAAATCATCGGGCAGTTGAACGCCATTCAGAAAATGATCGACGAGGATGTTCCCTGCGAACAGATTCTCATTCAGATCAATGCGGCAAACGGTGCTTTGCATCGAGTCGGCCTCATCGTACTGCAGGGTCATCTCAACCATTGTGTGCGCGAGGGTATCGAAAGCGGCAAGGCGGAGGAAACGCTGGCCAAATTCGCCGACGCACTGGAGCATTTTTCCCGGATGTCGTGAGGATTTTTTCAATCGCTCAATACCAATACTGGTATACGTATAGGAGATCGACGCATTTATGAACAAGTTTCAGGATTTTTCGCCATTGCCGACCGCCAGTTGCCGCACTTGCTGTTGCGCAAGCAGCTCCGGGCGCATAAAAGAGGTTCTGGATTTCCTCTCCTCCGGACGCATGACCGTGCTTTCCGGAAGTTTTCTGCTCGCCAGTCTGATTTTGCTCCTGACCAGGCACCGCCTCCCGATTGATCCGGCGTGGGGTGCGGTCATAATCTCCGGCATTCCGCTGGCATGGGACGCGCTCCGGGATTTGCGGCGGGAACGCAAGATCTCTTCCGCGCTTTTAGTGACCATCGCCACGGTTGCCTGTCTTTGGATGGGCGAATTTTTCGCAGCCGGAGAGATCACTTTCATCATGGCGCTGGGCGAAATTCTGGAAGACAAAACCGTCGCCCGGGCGAAAAAGGGGCTGCGCCGGCTGGCGGAACTGGTCCCCGCGGAGTGTTGCCTGCTGGAGGGCGCGGCGACGAAAAAGGTCGCCGTGGCCGCCGTGAAACCGGGCGCGTTGATCCGGGTTCTGCCGGGAGAAACGATCCCGCTGGACGGGATCGTCCGCAAAGGGGCGAGTTCGGTCGATCAGGCGGCGATGACCGGAGAATCGCTGCCCGTGGACAAGGGCTTGGGCGACCGGGTGGTCAGCGGGAGCATCAACTGCTTCGGGGCTTTGGATATTGAGGTCACGCACGGGGCAGAGCAGTCGGCTTTGCAGAAAATGGTCCGCATGGTGGCGGACGCCGAATTCAAGCGCGCCCCCATCCAGAAAAAAGTGGATGTCTGGGCTTCATGGCTGGTCCCGGCGGCGTTGGCGATTGCAGCGGCAACCTACTTGTGCACGTTCGACATTCTGCGGGCGGTGACGGTGCTGGTGGTGTTCTGTCCGTGCGCGCTGGTGCTGGCGACGCCCACGGCGGTGATGGCGGCCATCGGGCAGGCGTCCAAGCACGGCGTGCTGATCAAATCGGGCGAAGCGCTGGAGCGCATGGGCAAAGTGGATACGGTTGCTTTCGACAAAACCGGGACTTTGACCTTCGGGAGCCTGCAAGTAACGGAAGTCCTTCCGTTTGCGCCTTTTTCCGAAGCACAGCTCCTCACCGCGGCGGCGACTGCGGAACTGAGATCCGAACACCCCGTCGGCAAGGCCGTAACGGCGTTTGCCCGGTCGCGCGACCTCGCTCCGGTCGACCCGGAAACATTTGTCATGACTTCGGGGCGGGGCGTCTGCGCGGTGGCGGCTGACTCCCGGATCCTGTGCGGCAGTGCGCCGTTTCTCGCGGAGTCCGGCGTTTCCGTCCCGGCGGAGTTGACCCGGAAACTTCAGCAGCTTCGCTCGCGCGGCTGTGCCGTGATCCTGTGCGCGGTCTCCGGCAAATTCGCCGGGGCGATCGCGCTTGCCGACGGACTGCGCCCGGAAGTTCCGGCGGTGCTCGGCGAACTGGAAAGACTTCAGGTCAAGCCGCTGCTGCTGACCGGGGACCACCGGACGACTGCGGAATATTTTGCCCGGCAGGCCGGAATCAGTGAGGTTCGGGCGGAACTGCTCCCCGGCGGCAAAACCGATGCAATAGCTTCCTTGCAGGCGGACGGCGCCTCCGTGTGCATGGTCGGCGACGGCATCAACGACGCTCCGGCGCTGAAAACCGCGCGGGTCGGGGTCGCCATGGGCAATGGCGGCAGCGACATCGCGATCGACGCGGCGGACATCGCGCTTTTGAAGGACGATCTCTCGCAACTGCCCTATCTGAAGCGGCTTGCCGACGCCGTTTTGCGTTCGATCTCGGTCAATATCACACTTGCTATGGCGATCAATTTCGCGGCGATCGCGCTTTCCGTGCTGGGGCTGATTGGGCCGGTCGCGGGCGCGCTGGTCCACAATGCCGGTTCCGTGCTGGTCATCCTGAACGCGGCGCTGCTTTACGACCGGAAAATATGAGCTGCGCTGGGCGCAGTTTCCGGGCTATATTACCTATAGAATCGTCAGGAAAGCATTCTTCCACCTTTTCGCCCGCGACCCCAATGTGATTTGGCGGTTCGCAAAGCCTGCCTCAGGTTGCGTTTCCGAAGAAATTCGCAGAAGAAGGACACCTCTTTTTAAGCAGTTTTGAGAAATGCCCTTGAAATTGTTTCGATATGGTAATATATTATATCTCAACATACCTTTCGACAGGAGCGAAGTTGTCAATGGAAAGAAAGATCGGCATTCAGATCACGCTCATCAAGCAGTATTTTGACCGGATTTTGGAGAAAATGCTGCTGGAGTATGGCATCGACGCTTTCAACGGAGCGCAGGGTCGCATTCTGTACGTTCTCTGGAATCACGATGCGATTTCCATTCAGGAACTGGCGGACCGGACGGGGCTGGCCAACGCTACTCTGACCAGTATGCTGGACCGCATGGAGCAGAAACAGCTGCTGGCGCGTACTCCCGCTCCCGGCGACCGGCGCAAATGTCTGATCGCCCTGACCGACAAGGCGCGGGCGCTGGAAAAGGAGTATCATGCCGTGTGCGGGCGGATGACCGACTTGACGTATCAGGGTTTCTCCCAGGAGGATATCACACGACTGGAAGCGTATCTTGATCGGGTGCTCAGGAACGTCCGTGAAGCGGAAGCTCAACAGAAGATATTGAAGCGATAGCCATCAACAACATGGAGAAAAGAAAAATGAACAAGAACGAACTGATCCAAACCGTCAAAACAATGATCGCCGCCCCGTCCTGCTGTCAGGAACTGAAGGATACGGGGAGCAAATGGCTTGCCGCCATCGGAACGGCGGAGGAAAAAAGCGCCGGAGCCGCGCTGCTGGCCGAAGTCCGCGAAGATGTCTGCACGCTTGATCAGACCATTCCGTTCTTTGAATCGGATGCCGCCGCAAAGATCTTCGGCGCGGAACGGGCGAAGGCGATGGCGGCGCACGCCCGTGAAATCAAGGCATCCGGCGCGAAGTGGTGTGACTGTCCCGCCTGCGCCGCCGGGGTGAAAGTCAGGGAAAACGCCGCGCTGCTCGCATGATCGGACGGAAGGCTGGCTATGAAATTCGGGAATTTTCTCTTTATCGCACTTGCGGTGCTTGGCGCGTGGCTTGTCCGCGCCGATGAACCGGTGCTGCTGTTCGATCTGGCGCACGGTCAGTTTCAGGACGTATTCGTGAAGCCGTCCTATTACGATTATGTCATTCCCGGCTACAAAACCATCTTGAAGGAGATCGGCTGCGCCTATCGGGAAAACCGGAGCGAGATCACGCCGGAAACACTGAAGGGAGTCCGTGTTCTGCTGATGCTTTCGCCGCTGGCGAAATCGACCCAGAAGAACATCACGGAGACGGAAAAGAAGACCATCGTCGATTTCATCCGTCATGGCGGCAGAGTCGTGCTGATGGTCGATGAGGAACAATACCGGGTGAAACTCAAGGAATACGGAGCCAATGACATCACCCGTCCCTTCGGGATCGAACTCGGTGATGACATCGAGGGCCTGCCCGGCAACTGCGGCGCAGTGAGTTTCGAAAACGAGATCTTCGGCGGACGGCGTGAAGTCCCTTACAGCGGTTCCCGGCGTCTAAAGGGCGGCATTCCCGCCGGCGTCTGCATGGAGCAAGGCTGGCTTCACGCCTCCTACGCCATTCATCCGTCCGGGGGAAAACTCTTTGTCGTCGCGGAAACGATGGTCGGTCTGCTGATGGGCTATCCGGACGGAGAGCGCAATACACACAAGATGATGCGGACCCGCTGGTGGGGCAAGGACAGCCGCCTTTACATGAAGGAACTGCTGGTCTGGATGCTGAAATAATTTTTTCGAATTTTTCGAAGAGGCTTTTGCCGGAAAGGATATTATGAAAATCACGGTTTCCACGATCCGTAAAATGAAGACGGAAGGGAAAAAGATCGTCATGCTGACCGCCTACGATGCGCCGACCGCGCATCTCGCGGCGGAGTGCGGGATCGATATGCTGCTGGTCGGCGACTCGGTCGGCATGTGTTCCCTTGGATACAAGGACACGCTGCACGTTACGCTGGAGGAGTCTCTGCACCACTGCCGCGCGGTGAGACGTGGCGCTCCGGAAGCATTCGTAGTCGGCGACATGCCGTTTATGACGATACACTCCAGTGAACGGGATGCTCTGCTGAATGCCGCCCGTTACATTCAGGAAGGGGACTGCGATGCGGTGAAGATCGAAGCGGATGCCGCGCTCGCCCCCACTGTGGAACGGATGGTCCATGCCGGGATTCCGGTGATCGGGCATGTGGGGCTGATGCCACAGCATGTGAAGACGGCGGGCGGCTACCGGATTTCCGGGAAGACCGAGGAAGCCGCAGCGCAGGTTCTCGCCGATGCCAGGGCGATGGAGGATGCCGGGGCGTTTGCCGTGGTGCTGGAATGTGTTTCCGCCGAACTCGGCAAAAACATCACCGAGGCGCTTGACATTCCCACCATCGGTATCGGAGCCGGACCGTATTGTTCCGGACAGGTTCAGGTGGTCAACGATACGCTGGGCTTTTTCGACGGTCCCAAACCGAAACACGCGAAGCAGTATGCGGACCTCAACGCCATCATCCGGCAGGCGCTCAGCCAATATGCCGAGGATGTCCGCAACGGGGTTTTTCCCGGTGAAGAACACTCATTTTGAAAAGTCATTGTCAGGGAAGGACGGTTTATCATGATTCGGCTCAATTGTTTTTTTCAGGCGAAAGACGGACGTCTCAACGAGGCTCTGGAGGCGGCGAAAGCGCTGACTGCGGCATCTTTGACACAGGATGGCTGCATCGCCTATGATGTCTTCGAGAGCGCGACCCGGCAGGGTGTGCTGCTCATCTGCGAAACGTGGGGCGATGATCGGGCGCTCGCCGCACATTCGGCATCCGCACCGTTTGTCAAGTATGTGGCTGTGCTGAACGATGCAGGGACAATGAAAATCGAACAGTTTCAGTTCTGATGCGGTTATGTCTGCAATGATCGCAGGCGGCCAGCCGGAGAAATCCCAGTCGCGGTGACGTTTTAATTGGGTATCGCGTCGCTTGGCGGAACGGCTGGCTGCAGATGGGGGAAAAGGAGCCGTTGTCCGGCTTCGCGGACATCATTGCGGGGATTTGCGACAAGTTCCTGTTCCAGTCCCCTGCGCGGATGCTTTCAGGAGAACCCACCGGAGGATGTTATTGACGAACCACGTTTTTCGTCGCCCATATGATTGCGATTCACAAAGCAGGGTCGAAAACAGGAGCAGACGTGAGCGAATTCTGACACAAAACATGTGGTTGACCGCATTTCCCCGGACATATATTTCGGTTGCGTTCTTTGTGTGGCCTGACAACAACTCATTATTTCTGCAAGAAACCTCAAAAGCATACCGCGCTGCACTTGCATCGGCCCCTTCAGCAATAAAATATCCGCATCCGGCGATGCCGAATGCTATGCGGACAGAGCGGATACTTTGCAATTCGGATTTCAGTATGCATGTCGACCAAAATTCGACGATCACACTCTTTCCCATGCAGTAAAATACACCCGATTGGGACTTTTTGTCGTGATTTATTTGATTTTGCACCCGATAGGGTGTAAAATAACATCTAGATATTTAATTTTCACCGAAAGGGTATAAAATGATGATCGCGGAATTTGTCCGCCAACAGCGGAAAATGCACAAACTGACCCAGCGCGACTTGGCCGATCGTGCGGGAGTGGGCATCCGTTTCATTCGCGAACTGGAGGCTTCCAAACCCACGTTGCGCATGGACAAGGTCAACGTGGTGCTGGATCTCTTCGGGCACAAACTCGGCGTGGTTTCCGAAAAAAGCGAGGACTGATGAATGCGGCAGGCGGATATTTATCTTTATGACCGTCTCGCGGGGCGGCTGACCGAAGACGAGACCGGATATACTTTTCAGTACAATTCCGGTTATCTGGCGGACTCCCCCGTGCGGCTTTCGGTCACGTTCCCGCTGCGGAGCGAAAAATTTCACGACCGGATGCTGTTCCCGTTTTTCGACGGACTCATTCCCGAAGGCTGGCTGCTGGGCATCGCCGTCGACAACTGGAAACTCGATCCCAACGACCGCATGGGACTGTTGCTGGCATGCTGCCGGGATTGTATCGGCGCGGCCAGCGTAAGGGAGGTGCGATGATGGAGATGACTTGCTGTCTGTGCTGCGGCGAGGCATTGTCGGAGCCGGAACGGTATTATCACCCCCGATGCGCCAAACGTCTCTTCGGTCTTCAGAGTATTCCGGTATTGAATTATACGCAGGATGAACTCAACGAGCTGGCGAAGAATACGGTGCTGAACCGAATATCTGTCCCGGGCGTCCAGCCCAAACTGTCATTGCACCTTGAGCGTGGAAATCCCCGGTCGCTTTCCCGTCTGACTTTGGTCGGTTTGGAGGGGGATTTTATTCTCAAGCCGCAGTCTCCGCAATGGAAGAATCTTCCCGAAGCGGAACACTTCTGTATGCTGCTGGCGAAGGCGTGCCGGATCAAGACTGCGGAGTTCTGACTGGTGCCGCTGAGATCCGGGGAACTCGCCTATATCACCCGATGCATGGACCGCAAAGACGGCGCGCGGCTTCACATGGAGGACTTCTGCCAGATCCTCGACAAGATGACCAGCCAGAAGTACAACGGATCGATGGAGCATATAGGCAAGGCGCTGCGCGAATATTCCGATGCGGCGGGACTGGATGTCATCCGCTATTTTGAACTGGCGGTCTACTGCTTCCTGACGGGAAACTCCGACATGCATCTGAAAAACTTCTCACTGCTGAGAGGAGATGATGGCCGCCTCGAATTGAGTCCGGCGTATGACCTCGTGCCGGGGAATATCATACTTCCCGGGGACACGGAAGAACTCGCGCTGACGGTCAACGGAAAAAAGAACCGGCTGAAGCGTACGGACTTCTACAGTTTCGGGTAATCGCTGAAATTGACAGACCCGCAGATGTCAAAAGCGACAGGCCGTATCGTCGATGCCGTGGAGAAAAATCTTGATCCGGTGCTGGCGTGTTCATTTCTGCCGGACGAGATGAAAATCGCCGTCAGAGAGTTGATTTTGGCGCGTTGCGCCAAATTGCGGGAATAAATTGTTCGCCGCTGTTTGACGATTTTCCGTTATCGTAATCATGCCGAGTTTCTCTTCCTTACTTTTCCGGAGAGCGCGCATAGAGTGGCGTCGATGCGGCGGTGGAGGAGAGTCCCCGCCGCCAGTCCGGTGATTTTCGACCGCCTCGTCGCGGAAGTTACAGTTCTATGACTTTTCCCCACGGCGGGGCACCATGATGTTTGGGCACAAGCCACAAAACGGGATAAGGCGGTTTTTGTTTCGGGAAACAGCTGAACAGATCCGACAATCCGATGAAGATCCGCGGATTGAGATGGTTGTGGGCGATGTAGTCAAAAACACAGACATGATCCGTCCCGCCACCGCCGCGAAACGCGCCGGCTCTCAGGATCTCATCCAGTCCGTCCAGCGGAATCACCTGCCGGATCGCGCTGTCCGCAACGATCAGCGTGACCTCCTGCGCATTGGGGACCATGCCGCGGATCTCCCTTGCGACCGCCCGGATATCCTGCTCGGTCATGCTGCCGGAGGTGTCCAGCGCCACCACCAGACAGCCGATGGTCTCGCTGTAATGGCCGGGGACCACCGCATCATACGCCAGATAATGTTTATTGGGATGCGCCAGTGAATAATCGTCTCCGTTCAGGATCGTGTCGGCAAAATGATGCAGTACCCGCTGCCACGGGATCTTCGGCGCGTCCAGCAGTTTGACGCGTCGCAGCAGATATTCCGGCAGGTCTCCGCGGTCGTAATTCGCGTGAAAATTATCCACCGCCGCCATGATCCGTTCCCGCAGAATTTCCCGCTGGTCGGCATCGAGTCCCCGCGGCAGATGAATGTCGATGCCGCCACGATGATAGGAGATGGCGGGCAAGTTCAGTTCCATGCCGTTTGCGCCCGGCAGGATCACGGAGAGTTCGACCGGTTCGATTCGCAGTTCCTTGCGGCACAGATCCTCGTAAATCACCTCGGCGACCTGGTTGTGATACCTCGAATCGAACAGCGCTCCCCGCGGTATGCGATACAGGCGATTGTCGCCCCATTGTGACGCGCCGGGGATCGGGATGTCGGCCACCAGGGTATTGATGGCATAATCGGTCGCCATATTCCATTTGAACTGTTCACGTCCGTCCCGTCTTTCCGCAGAGGCGAGGACCTGATGGCATACTTCATGAGCCAATACGAATCCCAGTTCCCGCATATCCAGTTTTCGCGTCAGCGCCGGATTGAACCAGATGTGATCGATGGTGTCGGTGGCGGCTATGGTCGGCAGTTTCAACGCCGGGACGAGCCGCAGCTGCAACAGCAGATAGCCCCAGAACGGGTGCATTTCCAGCAACTGCATCCGGATGGCGGCCAGCCGCTCCGCTTCGGCGTCGATCTGCGGTTGGTCGATTTCGGTCATGACAAGTACAGTGAAACTCGCAGATTGACGATCTTTGCCGCCAGTTCCCGGAAACAGGCCAGAGCCTTCAAGCGGTCGAACAACCCGACGTTCCGGCTGTGCAGCTGACGCAGAAACAATATCTGATATTCCGGACCGACTCCCGGTGAAGCGATGAACGATACGATGTTGTGCAGGTGTGCATCCGGGACCTCGACGGTGGTCAGATACCATACCACCGCGAAGATAGCCGCGTAGACGAAAGATGGTTCCGAGGTTTTGATGAAGTCGATTTTCGCCTTGCCGGCAACGATGTTTGCGGCGTTGACCCGGCGGTAGAGCGTAAGGTATTTCCAGAACCGGTCGGTCATGGCGCGTCCGATGCAGGCGGCAACAGCGCGTTTTCGATCTTCTTCGTTTGCCGTGGTCATGACCCGGCTGGCCATCGCCCAGCTGCGCGGAGTCGGAAAACCGTACTCGTCCGAAGGTGCGAAGAGCACTTCATCGCCGTAGGTCCGGATAAATGCCATGATGTTTTCAGGGATCCCGTTGGCAGCGGCCCAGTTGAGCCATGTTGCCGCGTCGACCCGCATTTCGAAATGCGCGAAGCGGTTGCAGAGCGCACTGGAAAGCGGAGTGACGATCGCATTGTCGTCTTCGCGGTTGCCCGCCGCGAGGACCACGGTTTCCGGGTGAAACTGAAATTCGCCAATCCGTTTTTCCAGAACGATCTGATATGCCGCCGCCTGATGAAGTTTTGTGACCGCCGCATTGAACTCGTCGAGAAACACCAGACAGGGTTCCGAGCAGGCGCGTTTGACCCACTCGGGCGGGAAAAGTTCCAACGTCTGCGTCTCGCGATTCGGGAAATACACTCCCCCGAGTTCCGCCGGATCCTTCTGGGCAAGGCGGATGTCGATCAGTTTTTTTTTCATGACGCGTGCCAGAGCCGCGGCCAAAGTGGACTTGCCGACCCCCGGCGGGCCGAGCAAAAGTACGGAAATCCCCGCATCCAGAGTGGCGCGGATCAGCGGAAACAGTTGATCGTAGGTATAACTGAAAGTGAGCTCACTTTGCGACGTCCTGCCACTCATAGGAACGCCTCCAGCAGTTGACAGCGAAATTCATCATTGCGGAGCAGCACGCCGATGATGTGTTTGCAGTATCCGCGCGTGCTTTCCCGGGCGCGCTGTTCGGCGTCCGGGCAGGAACACCGTGGCGGGGCGAGCCATTCCGGATGGACCCTGACTACATAGTTACTCGTGCCGCCGGTGATGTCGAAGACGACGAAACCCTCGTCCATGTCTTTCCGGCGGGTGATCCGGTAGGTTTTCAGCACGGATGCCGCCGCCCGGAAAAAACGGTCATCCCTCGCTTTGAGATTGAAGTGTTCTTCGGCCATACAGCCTCCTTTTATGGTCTTTTTTTCCGGCTTTCGCCCGATTTTCCCCATCGAGCCGCCAAAGTTTTCGTCTGTCGTCCTTCTTGAATTTGCCGTGGCTCTGATTAAGAATCTCCCCTCTGTCTTGCCAATTCCAGCAGACGGGGAAATTCACTTACGAGATACAGCGGAATATTGAGCAATCCATCATCCAGCCGGAGATTTTTCATGGAGGTACGCACAGATACCGTCGGATGGTACTTTTCCCGGTATGAGCGGAGAGACTGTGCCTTCAAATTCAATCCGGACTTGGTTTCCACAGGGATCACGGCATCCTCATTTTGGATCAGAAAATCCACCTCCGCTCTTCCAGTTGCGTTAGTCCAGTAACTGATGGGTTCGAACTTTAGTGCGTGAAGTTGTTGCAGAACGAAGCTTTCCGCAAGTTTCCCCTTGAATCCGTAAAACACGTCCAAGTTGTTCAGCAGTACACCGGGAGGCAAACCGGCAAGCCGCCTCAAAATCCCGACATCCGAGGTATAGAGCTTGAAGATTTTTCGGTTCTCGTATGCTTTAAGAGGAATCTCCGGTGTTTCTACGTTTCTTACTTGAATGACCATGGCGGCGTTTATCAGCCATAGCATCGCATCTTCCAAATCTTTGGCGCGCGCCCCGGGACGGACTTCACTGTACACGAACTTACGGTTTTCTTTTGCGAACTGAGCCGGGATGGAATTCCATATCAGGTAGAGCTTGGGGATATCCTTTGCCGGAATATGTTTTGAGAAATCCGATTCATAGGCGGAAATAACGGCGGCAAGTTCATCTTCGGTTTTTTCGAGATCACCGGATTCGATGAATGCGGACAGGACGGCAGGCATTCCTCCGAAAGTAAGATACTCGCGCAGATGACAGCTGAGTTTTTCCGCAAACGCTTCCGGGATGGGAGCCAGCGGGATCTGAACCACATATTCGCTGAGTTTTGGATTTACACTTCGCAGATATTCGAGGAAGGTACATGGTGTGAGTTCAAGAAAATCAACCTTGCCCACCGGGAAACCCTCTTCCGAAGCGAGAGAAAGTCCAAGCAGTGACCCCGCGGAGGCAATGGCATATTCCGGCGCTTCTTCGCAGAAGTACTTCAAGGAATTCAGCGCCCGCGGGCAACGCTGTATTTCATCAAATATGAGCAAAGTCCCGCCGGGGACAATTGCGCGCCCGATATAAGCGCTCAGATTTCGGAGGATAATGGTCGGCTCATATGTCCCCTGAAAAAACGACGCAAGGTTTCCATCTCTCTCGAAGTTCAAATAGGCGGTGTCATCAAACGCCCGTGCTCCGAATTCCTTGAGCAACCACGTTTTTCCACACTGTCGAACTCCATTGAGTATCAGTGGTTTTCTTCTCGTCGAGTTTTTCCACCTGATGAGATCCTGAAAGAGTGATCGTTCTATTTTCATCGCAGCCTCCCATTGAATCATCAAACATGAATATAGCACGTTTTCGCTGCCAGTCAACCCGGAATTGCAAGAATGGGGCCAAAAACGCAAAAAAAACACAAAAATTGGAGCCATATTTGCGGCATGCGCCGCATAATGCTATTGCACGAAAACAGAAAATCCACGCTGAAGCGTCCCGGTATCACGCACCGTCGCGGCGCCCCGATAGTATTTCGTTCCGTCGGCGTTCGCCGCTGCTAAATCGACTTTCAGACTGCCGATCTTTCCGATGCGGACCTTATGGCTCGTCTATATAATAAACAGTTTTTAACTTTTTATCGATGCGTAAAGGAACCATGCGTAACATCCAAACCATGTACGAACCCTGCTAGGAGAAGTTCAACGAATTCTCATCCTTGGGGCAACCCGAAAATCAAGCTCAAACGCCCGGATTTCCTCGCGCGCACATAGAGGATGGTCAAAAATGCCTTTTCCTCATGCGGCGAGCATTTCCCGCCGGAAAACGAAATTATCAAATGAAATAGCGGGATCTCAGATCTGCTCAATGCAATTGTTTACTTTGTTGACTTATATCCCAGTTGTTTGGTGAATTGCATGACTGTTTTTCCATTTTTCGCATCCGTCAGGATGAACGAATAAGCGCGGGTGATGGCATTATTATTATTTTTCTGCTCTTCGATCTGAATATTCAACACCAAATCCGATGAGGCAAATGGGACATTGCGATTTCCCTTGGCATCACGAAAAACAGAAATAGAGGGAGTGCGCATAGCGCCCTCACATGCGGATATTCTGAATTTATCTCCTTGCAAAAGTGCGTCAAGAATAACCCAGATCAAACTGCTTTCCGATAAATTTGGATCGCAAGTATCGTTTCTGACTTTCCCGAACTTAATGACCGGACGGCTTTTTTCATTGCGGCTGTTTTGCTGATATTTTGTGATAAATGAATTCACCTTGGGATTAGCAAGCATGGCGGAAAGAAAACTGCTGACCGCGTTCTGGTACTCGTAGAAATTCGCGACAATTACAGGGATTCGCTTTTCGATTGGAATATCGATTTTCATTGTATAACTTCCCACGATGGTTCCTTCAGCATTGATAAGCGCGACTGAAAAAGAACGGACCAGTAAATTCTCCTTGCCCCTAAGCCCCGGCATTTGAGAAACACGCGGGATCAGCAGGAAATCCGGCGAACGACAGGAATCGTCCGCAGCCGTCCCTCCGATTGATCGAATCCCGGCATTTGTTCGGACTGTGATTTCGCCGGGCTTTTCGAGATTCTTTTCCAACGCGGAAATAAATTCGCCCGGATTAAAAGCGACATCATCCGTGTCATTGATGGCAGGCCCGCATTCTATTACCGTCACACTCCGGGAACCGCCATCGGAATGACCTTTTTTTTTCTCATTAAAGATATTTGCTGTGATCGCCTCGGCTATACGGGGCGTTGCCTCGGTGATTTCCGCAGAGGAAACGGCAAATGCCGAAAGGGAATTTTTCGGTAATTGCATCGGATCCCAAACAACGGTATCATTGCTTTTACACGCACCTGCAAGCAACATCACGGCCAATGCGCCGAGTTCTTTGAAAAGTCGAATTTTCATCCTCCATACCTCATGTGGTTTGTATGTGATAACGAAATGCATTGTGAATCAGTTTGGTTGCACCATTATCTCCTTTATCAGCTTTTTCAAATTTGACTCAAACTGCTTGTCGTGCTTCAGCAGCGGAATGCTTTTCAATTTGCACAATTCCTCGACTGCCTCGTTGAAGAAGTGCTGCTGGCGATTATCTTCATCCTCCTGGGACAGAATAAACAGAAATGGAATTGCATTATCCCGGAGAAGATCCGCATGATACCGAATGATATTTTCATAGGTCGCCTTGGAAATACGGTCTTCCGCATATTTATCCGTAAATCCGATGACTACGACCGATGGTGACGAGCGGATAACCGCCTTCAGTTCATCCTTGTATCCGCCCATGCTCTCGGCCAGGCGGAAAGCTGTTTTCTCAGTTCCAAAAGTCTGGCTTAACATCTTCTTAAGAGAACGGGTATATTCGGAGTCACCGGCAAGCAGAACTATTTGATTTCGCGACAGCGGATCGGATTCGATTTCCGTTGTCGCCGATGACGCTCCAGGAGTATAAGCCAGCTTCGGTTTGGATGGGGTTGTGGTACTGTTTCTGGCTTTGACATTCTCCGAGGCAGGAGAGGCAGATGCCTTCCCCTCTTCTCTGGGGAGAACTTCGATACCATCAGTCGTTTTCACGTTCGCCGCGGATGGTTCAGAATCCGTTTTTTTCGCAGTTGTCGACGGAACCGATACGATCGGAGTTTGTGTCTTTGCGGCTGAAGGCGCAGGGGGTATCCCTTCTGTTTTTTTTTCGCTCTTGGGCAGGAAATAGGACAGGCAGAAGATAATGATGATTCCAAGCCCGGCGCATATCAGCCAAATTGTTTTTTTCTGTTTGAATGGCGAGTTGGAATTGTCGCGTTCCACCTGTTGCCTCTCCGGTTCAGGCGGGATTTGCTCCTGACGCAGGACGGTTTCTGGTGATTTCTCTGATTCTGATGCGGTATTATCCTGCCGGAAGGAAGTCTCGTTAGTACCAGCCGCAGAGTTATTTGTCCTGATTGAATCAGAGAGTAAATTTTTCTCAGCCTCCCGCCGTTTTTTGATCAGCGTCGGAATTGTTCTGTCCGGCATGTCCACAGAGGCTTGTTCTTCCTCGTTGGCAAAACCTGAATCAACACCATCCTCATCTGTTTCTGCGGGTGAGGAAGTTGAGACGGTGGTGCGCGGAGACGGCTCCTGCTGCCCCGGATGCTTTATCAGCGTCTGCATCGTCACATCTGCAGAATTCTCCCGCTCGTTCGAAACAGCTTCAGCACTTGCTCTGGCAGGTGCTGTTTCTTCGTTGTTCTTTCCACCGTGCTTAACTTGAGTAACCAGAGTAATGTCCGCACCTTTTGAAACGAATCTTTCAGCTCTTGCCTGTGGTGGAGAATTTGGAATATGAATAGTTTTCAGCCTTTGCAGGAGAATTTCCGGATCAGGAATCCGTTTCGACAGCTTTTTCGCCGTCATTGCTGAAATCAGTTCCGCCAAGTCGGATGGAGTTTCGGGACAGACGGTTCTGATATCAGGCACATCCGCATCTGCAACGACCTGAGACAGTATTTGTATCGTGCTTTCGCCCCGGTAGGGACGCTGCCCGGCAAGCATCTCGTAAAAAACGATTCCGAGGCTGTAGATGTCCGCCCGTGAATCGACCTTGCTGGAATCCATCGCCTGTTCCGGAGACATGTAGGCGGGGGTTCCGAAAACGGAGGAGGCCATCGTAAGCATGGTATCCTGTTCATCGGTGGATTTTGCAATGCCGAGATCGGCCAGTTTTGCTGTTCCATCCTCGGAGAACATGATATTATCAGGCTTGATATCCCGGTGAACCATGTGATGCGCGTGTGCAGCGACAAGCGCCCCCGCAATCTGGGTTATGATCCGGAGCGCATCCTGCGGATAGAGCTGGGGCTCCCGTTTCAGCAAATCACGGACACTGCCCCCCGAAACATAATCCATGACGATGTAGTACATGCCGTTGTCGGAATTCTTGCCGGCATCGTGAACCGCGATCAGGTTTGGATGCCTGATTTTGCAGGCGAGTTTGGCTTCCCGGATGAAACGGTCGACGAACTGCTTGTTCTGTTCGGCGACATCCGGAAAGAGGACCTTCAAGGCAAAAAGGGAATCAAGGACATTGTGACGGACAAGATAGACGGCCCCCATGCCGCCGCGACCGAGCAATTTTTCGATGGTATATTTCTCAAAAATTGTCCCCGGCTTCAAGACAGTATCTTGTTTTTTCTCCGTCCCCATGATTACTCCCGTATCCGATCTGGCATACCTGAACGATTATTTTTTCTTGAACTCTCCGCAGAATTCCTCATAGGAGTTCCCGGAACTGTCCTGCCAGTCGCCAACGCCGCCAGACCGCGTCAGTGTCTTGCCCCAAAACGATCCATCATTGACGATGACCTCTTCCCGAACCGGAGTTCGTGAAGCCTGCGCGGTCTGCTCCCGCTCCGAACCCAGCCAAGCGCTGAGACAGAGCCAGAAAACCAATATGACCATCACAATGGCATATATCCAGGCACAGACGAACGTGACAACGCAAAAGAAGATCAAGGTTGTAACCGCAATGAAGACGGGATAGAATACCCGCTTCACCCAGCCGTGCAGGACAAAAATGTTACGGCAGGTCAGGACGACATTGGCCAGAATCAGAATCGGAACCCATGTCAATATGTTGTTTGTCAGAACATTGTTATCGTGCTTTCCGAAAGAACTGAAGAAAAGGTAGGATGCGGCGGCAATACCGCCAAGGTATGGCAAAACCAGCGAATAGCGTGTCGGCTGATAATCCTTTCCTTCACTTCCGTTATGATTGAACATCGCATTGTCAAGGCGGAGTACGAATTTTCTGCAAAACCGATATACGGGATTGTCCAGAGGAATCTTTCCAACATCCTTCATAGACTGGCGACACCTCACTTCCCGAGTGTCGGAAGTTTCTGGGAAAGTTCCCAAAGAGCGCCGTTCATAGCCTGTTTCATCAACTGCGGATATAGGCTGGTATCTTTGCCGATTCTGGCATAAATCCAATGTGTGATATAGTCGCGGCCGCGATAGTCGTAGTTCCACAGAACCTTTCCGCTGGCACGTTCGACAAGTTCAAATTTCACCCACAGCTCATTTTCGGACGTCCCGCTCGGTGCGCCGAGGACCCAGAACACTGGAGAAAGAAGATATGTAATACAGTATGAATACATGCTTCCGCTGTAATATGTGTTGGTAACGATACCGCGCCAGATGTAATCCGTGTTTGCCTGATTCAAGTTGTTGGCTTTCGCGACATTGGCAAAGAGATTCGATGCTTTGAGACTCAGCACGGCGGCGTTGGCAAGATCGTTCTGCACGTTGAAATGAAACCGTCCGAGGGAAACAAAGTCCTCGCTGTTTTCTGGTTCTTCCTTCTCCACAAATCCCGCAGGGACGAGGGGAATAAAACCTAAATAAAATGAACCGTGGTCTCCCGCCGGATGTGCGGCGGCTTGCCCTGCCTGCATCGGGTCAAAATATTTTGTCCCCCGCTGATCCAAAAACGGCAAAACGGCAATCGTATTTGTCGCGGTTCCCGCCTCTTGAAATTTTGCCATTGTGCCGGGGGCGGCGGCATAGTCAAATGTCGCGACATTGGTACAACCGGCCAATAAGACCGCGACAGCGGCTCCGACTGCGGATTGAATTTTCTTGTTCATTTTGAAATCTCCTCCTGTTGGTAATTGGGCAACTGCAATTGTGCGATTGCCGCCTGTTCTATAAAAGTCGGCTTGTTTTTCAGAATGAAACGTCCTTCGATTTTCCCGTTCGGGGCAATTCTGTCTGTTCTCCAAACCAGCAGGTCACGGGTTTGATATTCCCCGTTCTTCAGCGGAAGAACCTCTGAAATCGCGATGACTTTTCGGGACCCGTCCGGCAACCGGGCGGTGTGCACTACAGCATCAATGGCGGACGCCACCTGGGCCCGCAGCGCGTTCAGAGGAATCTCAATCCCGCTCAAAAGAGCGCAGGTTTCCAGTCGGAACAGACAATCAAGCGGTGTGTTTGCATGGATCGTCGACATGGAACCGGCGTGTCCGGTATTCAATGCCTGCAGAAGATCCAGAGCCTCTCCGCCGCGAATTTCGCCGATCACCAGCCGATCCGGACGCAGACGAAGGGAAGAAATAATCAGATCGCGAATTGTAACCTCGCCTTTCCCGTTTTTATCCGGTTTCCGGGTCTCGAAGCAGACGACATGCTCTTGCTGGAGCTGCAGTTCACTGGCATCCTCAATGACGAGAACCCGCTCGTCATCATTGATAAAACTGCTTAACGCATTCAGTACGGATGTTTTTCCGGATGAGGTCGCGCCGGAGACAATAACATTCTTGTGCAACGCCACCAGCGCCTTGATAAGAAGAATCGCATCGTCGGAAATACTTCCGTAACTGCGCATTTTTTCAATGGACAATGTATCCCGTTTGAATTTCCGGATGGCAATAACGGTCCCGCAATTTGTAAGCGGCGGGATAACCGCATGAACCCGGCTTCCGTCGGGCAAACGGGCATCAAGCCGCGGATTGGCTTCATCAAGCAGTCGCCCGACTGATTTCGCGATATTGGACGCCGCCGCCCGCAATGCCGGTTCGCCGGGGAACTGTGCGGCGGTTTTCTGAAGTTTCCCGTGTTTTTCAATATAGACTTTTCCCGGACCGTTTATGAGTATTTCAGAGACATCGTCGTCTTCCAGATACTCCTTAATTGGAGCGAGAAAAAGAACTAAAAAAGAGTTTTGTGTTTCCATAATTGTATTTCGCGGTCTCCTTTCATTTCCATGTCGCGAAACAAAATCATGAACAAATATCCTCCGCATGCGTTCTCTCCTGCTGAATTACGGAGGATATTGTTCATGACGGTCCTGCGGCGATGAACTTATCTCTTTATCTGCCGGTGGATTTGGACGATTCAACGACTTCTATTCCCTTTACAAAACCGGGGAAGCCTTTGACCTTGCAGTTGATGCTTTTGTAGACGAAATAGTCTTCCGTGGTCAGCACATACTGCGGGGCAAGAATGATATCCGCCTTTGCCTTGGCGGTTGCTTCGTACGCGGCGGCATTGCGGGCGACGATTTCACTTTTGGAAGTAAAAGAGAGCAGATCGCCAAGTGCTCCTCCTGTGACGCCGGAGCAGACTCCATAATCAACTCCGACCGCTTGTGCATTGGGACCCCAAGTGAATATGCCGAGGATGGAATGAACTGTGGCTGAACCGCTGATCACCTGATTTTTGGTTTCGATCTGCGGCTTGACCAGCACGGGAATCCCAACGCTGACCTGTTTTCCGACTTTACTGGCCTCAATGGTGGAACACCCGGTGGCCAGCATGGCGACCGCCCCCGCGACAGCGGGGAACGCAAACAAGGATTTTTTCATGATTCTTACCTTTTCTTTAAGGGGTTTATGGTTGAGCGCACGACACGTTTTGCCGTGAGCAGGAGAGAGCAAAGACTTCATTCGTTTCCTCCTTTTGACTTTATCATGGAAGGTTCATTTTTGTTTGAAGTTACTCTTGATATGAGATCCCATGAGGCGGCAATGTCGATTTTCAGAGAAATCGCAAGCTGACTGCCGGTCAGGACGGTTTTGGGCATATCCTTCGCTCCGATGACAGGCAGGAGTTGAGTCAGGAAGGTTTTTGCTTTTTCTGAAAATTCCGCGGCATCCGTGACCGTTTTGAACAGAAATGACGCATCGACGATCAGATACAGGCCGTCCACATGTCCGGACACGCACAATGATTTCAACTTCCGCAGAAACGTATTCAGTTCGCGGGCATTATCCGTGGCGGGCAATGGTATCGCGGATAATTTTTCCGCGTATGCGGAACAGGCAAAAGCCAGTTCCCGGCTGCGGAGTCCCGCCGTCAGCGGTGATCCCTGTCTGGATGTGTTCAGCGTCCGCTGAACCATTTTCCCCTTCGGCGAAATATTGATGCGGAACTGGACCTGATTGCCGCCGGTCGGAACGAGCATGATATCCGCGGGCGGCAGCTGTTCCATTTGCGGCAAGGACAAGTTGTAGAACTGCATATCGCCTTGTTTTGTGATCTGCGGCTGGGGGCCTCCGCCCTCTTTCAGCAAGCCGAGCAGTTTATCAATATCGCCCTGCAGATTCCCTGTGATATTGGCAACACCGTCTATGGAACCGCGGAACGGCGACATCGAAACAATATGCAGATTCGCAACCAATTCCAGATCACGTTCCTTCGTGTCGAAGAACTGTCCGTCCGGGTCTTCGGCAATGGCACGTTCCTTGTCGCGGCTGATTCGCTTCCAAAGACGCTTGTTCATCGCCTTTTCCGGCTGTTTTGTGTTGACATACAATATTACGTCGGCAGCGGGATTGGCGTATTCCCAAAGCGAGGCTTCCTCTGCTGCCAGGCTCCCGAAACAAATGAATGACGCAATCAGCAATACAAGAGGTCTTCCCTTATGCATGGTCGATCCTTTCCTCTGAAATTTTCAGCAGATAATCACTTTCGTTTTTCTCATTCTCCGTGTGGGCTTCCTTCTCCGGCAAAGCACCGACCCGACACAGCACCACAGTGTAATTGTCCTTTGCACCGTTCTTCTGAACAGCGGCGGACAATGCGGATATTTTATCTTCAAGAGAAGATGCGCAACTGAGTGCCTTGCGGATCTCTTCATCATTCAGCATCGTGGAAATGCCATCGCTGCACAGCATGAAGAGATCCCCCGGCTGTACATCCGTTTCCCGCCACTCCGGCAGGACTCTGCCGGAAACGCCGATGGAACGGGTCAGTATATGCGAAATCGGAGATTTCATATGATCGGTCAATGATGTCCGTTTCCCGTCCTCAAGTTCCGCACCTACTGTATGGTCGCGTGTCAGAAGAGAAATCTCATCCCCCCGGAGCAGATAAATCCGGCTGTCGCCCACGTGGCAGAGCCATGCTTTCGCAGGATTCCAGGAATCCGCAAGAAACAGAACCAGAGTCGCTCCCATTTGCTCATAGGAATGCGCCCCCGCGTATTCCTGAATGGTCTGATTCGCCTGATGAAGCGCCTGCTGGACCGCGTATTTGCGACTGCCCGGAGAATCCTCGGCGGAATCGGTCATGGCCTCGGAAACGGCTTCCTCGACGATCTGACTTGCGATTTCCCCCGCCGAACCGCCCCCCATGCCGTCGGAGACGAGGAAACATCCTTCCTGATCAAGACAGGCATATGTGTCCTCGTTGTTCCGCCGGACCAGTCCGGGATCGGAAAACGCGGCGGCTTCGATATAGCTGAATTTCTTCGTTTCGCTCATTTGCTTATTCCATACGAGAAAAATGTGTTTTTCCCATCGGGACTCCAAAGCATCAGAATCAAGGTCTCCTTGTCCTTGACAAATGCGAGAATCAGGTGTTCTTTGCCTTTTTCATCCATCGGGATTTCATGTTTTAACTTGAATCCGCTCTTGAGAACGGATGCCTTCAGCATTTTTTTCGTCGTTTCCAGCGGCGATTTCAGCATGCCGTTGAAAGCCCATGTCCTGCCGCCGGCGTCTTTATTGATGACGGTCGTTCCCTTCGGCAATTCAAATGGATCGGTCGCATATGCCGATACCGAAACGAGAAACAGGACAATCCAAAATCTTTTCATCTTCAGTTCCCAATCCCCGTTATTTTTTCAAGTTCTTTTTTCATTTCGGAGATATAACTGCCGCTATCATCGTCATCAGAGGAGAACAAGTTGGATACAGCACTGAACATATCGACTCCCGTGTTTAATAAAGATTCTCCGGAAAACATCCATAATATGCGACGATACGGTAAATTCGGCCCGACGATGGCGGCCTGATCGGCCAGTTTGTCCATCAGTGCAGTAAAATCGGGCAGGCTGTGTCCTCCCCACAGATTGGCAAAAGCTCCGCTGGAATCCGGCACATTGCCCCCCGCTGCGGCATCCTTGTTTTCCCATGCCTGCGAACTATTCGGATATTGTGTCGCATCGGTTTCGGCGGCGGAGTCATCTCCTGGCAGACATATGCTGTCGCCGTTACCGGGTGCAGTATTTCCCGTAGTGGAAGCAAAAAAATCGCCGGACGGAGTACTGTCGGCCGTTACCGGACAAACATTTTCGCCGTTTTCTCCGTAATCACCACTATCTCCGGTCTGCCCGCTTAAGACTTGATCTCCTCCCGGGGTGTCTCCTGTTGATACCACATGATCATCCGCAGGACTCGTCGTTCCCGGATCATCACTCGAACCGAACAGCAAGTCAGAGATGCGGTCGCCCAGGTCGAAAATGCGACCGCCTAGGTCTTTGGCACCGTCTCCGGCATATTGCAGGGCTGTGGACAGGACTTCGGTAAACCCTGATGAGAGCCTGTCTAGAAAACTTCCTTCTGTTGCGGCTAAAAATTTTTGCTTGATATCTTCTGCCCCTGCTTTTGCATTGCTCATAAGCTCATTCGTCAGCTCCGTAACCTTTTCCGCCGCCTTGGTAAATTTCGATTCTTCCAGTTTTTTCACTGTTTCCGGATCCATCATATCCAGACCGATGCTCATGCCGATGTAGACGATATAATAACTCGAATCATGAAGAGTGCCCAGTAAATCGTATGCAGCCGTCAGCTGTCCCACGGTCGTAACATGTTCTTTGATATAATCCATCGTTTTGGCTTTTATTTTGCCGTAAGCATAAGCGCCGATTTCGAGCGTTACCAGTTTTGTCAGTTCGTCCCCGCGCACTCCGTCATTGTATGCATTGAGGATTTTCAGCGATCTTTCCGCAACGTCCGCCATTTCTCCTCCTTTGGAGGCAACATTCTTCAGAACTTCAATATTCTTGGCATCGGCGAACTTTCCCAACACGGAAAGTCCGTTTTTTCCGATATCCATCATCATTTCCTGAGTCAATATTGCAGCCTGCAGACTTTCATCATCGGCAAAACAGACGGAACGAGCGGCGCATATTGTCAAACTGACGATCAAAATGAACTTATACAACCTCACAGCCCCACCCCCAGAAGGATGCTGATGTCGCCGAGTTTGCCGTTGGACGGCCAGGCTCCGAACAGAATGTTCCACGTTTCGGAACCCGGTGCCAGCGGCGTTAACCGGTTGTCAGTGTTTTCATTGTCAGTGTTTTCATTGTCAGTGTTTTCACTTTCGCGTTTTTCACCTTCGCTGGTTCGGCGAATGATCAGCATTTCCCCATTGATCTTCGTCGTTTTGATCTTCGTCGTTTCGGTGCCTTCTGCAGGTTCTCCCTCATAGCGCGCTCGGGTAAGCTCATAGCGCGCTCGGGTAAGCTTGTAACTTCGTCCGTAAAGTGGCACGGTTTCCTGTCCGCTCGCGTCCGGCGACGGAAAAAGGACGCTGGAGACCCCAACCGCACCGATGTAGGTGGCGGAAACCTTGTCCATCGTCAGTTCCATATTGCCGGTATGGAGCGTCAAAAAACCGTTCTTGAGACATTCCTCGATCATACCTCCGATATTACTTGCCCACGGATTGTTGATATTCAATTCCACATCATTCTCTTTGAATGTATCGAATGCCTGACCCCAGGGCAGCGTAATTTCTTCCGCCGACTCATTTGTACTGCCATTTTGCTGCTTATTTGCTTCGGCATCTTGTTTCTTTTCGGCGTATTTGGCATAAAATGTCCCGAATCCCCACATCGGTTCGCTGGACATTTTCTGCTCCAGCGCATTCCGGACGTCATAATATTCCTTGACTTTTTTATAAAGTCTCTGATTGATCAGGCCCTGCGTATCGAAGCGGTCATCCTGAATCCACGCAAGATTGCGGTTCGCCTCCTGAAGATGAAGCCGCGCCATCGAAAGATCGAAGAGCAGGAACGTGCCGCCGAAAATCAGCAGATAGATCGGCAATACCAGACAGAACTCCAGCATTACCGACCCCCGCTCCGATTTCCGGAAATTGCGCATCTTCTCCCCCTTATAGAACCTTGTCACGGAAAATCGTGAAGACATTGATCGTCTTTTCCTCTTTTCCCGTGGGAATTTTGCTGTTCAGGTTCAGTCCCTTCAGCATGGATATGCCGGTACTGATCTCGTCGGGAATCAGACTGTAAAAGAGATTTTCCTTGCTGAAATAGTCATTGCCGGCAGGCTTCCAGTTGGCGTGGATGAACGGATTGTTGGTCAGCAATGTGGAGGTATTGTTGACGATGCCGTTCCACACCCAGTTTTTCCCGTTGCCGATGGCCATATCGTTTTTTTCTTTGTCGTTTTGCCCGTTCGTAAAGGAATAATTGTCCGGATTGGTAATGTGGATCCCGATCAGCCTTCGCCGTTCCTCGTAATTTGATCCATTGAACGGCAAGCCCTCAAGATTTCCGCCAGAACCTTCTCCAAGAAAAAGTTTTGCTTTCTGGCCCGCATAACGAACCGGGATCAGCGTCGCGTCCCAGTCGGTTTCGCAGAGATTCCACAGATTGCGGAACTGCGCGGCATTGCCGGAACAGGGACACCCGTTCCAAATCGGAACGTGCTGCTGCGATTCACCCGCCGGACGGTGGATGCGAGAGAGCGCATGGGGATTGTCCGGATGACTTCCCCCCCAGGCATCCGGAGTTGTCCAATGACCGTCTTCCGTCATGACATAAGGCCCGCTGTTGTAAGCAAGATTTTCGGCATCGCCGGTGGAGTCGTAGGTAATTTGATACTGCCGCGCCTGATCGAATGCTCCGGCGCGGCGGCGGTGACAGACGCCTGCGCGGGCGGCGGACATCGTCCACATATAATTGTTCTTGGGGATGTTGAATGCGGAAAGCACCGTCCTTTCGGCGTTCTCCTGCGTCTCCTGCCCCGTTGTGAAGTTTTTGTTGTTCTCGTCGCCCTCCGCTTTGGTGTTCCAGAAATTGAAGAGCTGGACCAGCGGATTGGTGTGCTTCATCGCCGCTCCGACGATGATGGTTCCGTCGCCGGCGAAGAAGCGCTCGTTCAGCACCCACGGCTTGCACCTCGCCCCCACATAGCGGTTGTCAAAGATCTCTTTATCGTCGCCGTAGATCCGAGAGTAACCCTGTAAAAAGGCAGCGGGACAGCTCTCTCCCAACAGCGGATTCGGCGGTGGCATGCGAATTCCGATTGCGCAGCTGTTATATTCGTCTCTCTTGAGATTGAATCCACTGCCGCTTACAAACGGTTTCATCGGTTTAACCATTTCCAGAAGGTCTAGAGTATTTTGCATATAACCGTGATAAGGCTCACCAACTCTTTCGTTAAAAACAGCAGGAATCAAAGCACCGGCTATCCCTGGAATACTGTTGCTGACACCTTGCTTACGACTGCCACAGAAATGTTTTGGGAAAGCCCAATGCCCATAACCATAAGATTTTAGCCATCGAGCTTTAAAATATCTGCCGACAGGCCCACGAATCCGTGTTTTCCATGTTTTTTCCTGTAGAGCAGCATCGCACCATATCTTTTTGAGATCCTCATGCAAGGTTATCGTAGTATACGTGTATGCAAGCAACGAACTGAGACAGACCCACTTGGCCGAAGCCCACTCATAGTCGGCATACAAGCCATATGTGTCGGAAACCTTCGAACACATACCATAATAATTGCGGTTCGCATTCTTATAATTGCCTGCGGATGCCTGGATATCCACCGTCGCTTGGGCGAGATAGGATAATGAAGCCCCAAAGATTTGCGAAACCATCGAAAATAAATTCGACGACGATGTGTTGGAATGGGCCGTATTGAAATTGAAAACATGATTTCCTCTGTCGACTTTTTTTCTTCCCAACATCAAAATTCCGGCCTTCGTTTCATTCAAATTCGCATCTTTGTATACACGGCTGATCCCAAGCTTACCTTCGTCCCGTACTGTGCTTGTTAATATAACTTTGCTTCCTTCATCAACATGTCCGGAAACATTGCCCCTGTATGAATTGGAGTCTTGTTTCAGATAACATGCCGGTTCATCTTTTTGATCATCTTCGTTGCGACGGTCACTATAATTGCCCTTCCCGCGGATAAACCATTGATCCAACCCATAAGCCAGATCGCCGTCGCCTAGCGTCTTGAAATGGGAGTGCAGGCTTCCGCCGCTGTTGTTCGCCGACTGCATGTTCAGAAAAAGCATCTCGTCTGCTTCGGTATTGCGCAGGGGGGAAAAATAGGATTTCGGGACGGAATCGGACCGTTCCATATCCTTGTACGGGTCTTCCGCTTCGGGAATATGGATGCTGATATAGTAATCCTTCAACACGTTCTTGGCATCTATACGGTTGTCCTTGAGCATGGATTTCAGCACACTTTCCGCCGTCATCCGCATGGAGATGGTCATCTGCCGGTTGATGCGATTCAATGCCTTGTTCATCCGGTAAATGTTTTTTTTGTCGTAATCAATCCATTCCCCGAGATAATAGCCCCATTCTTCGGGCTTATCTTGGTTTCCCTTGTCAAAAATAGTTCCGATTGGCCTCAGAGCGGTTTTGATTAGGTTGGTCGTGACGATGTTGGAAGACAGGACAGCGTTGCCGAAATTTGTCCAGCTGAGGGTGGGATCGATATTCAGATGGACTTTGTAATCTCCACCGCTAATATTGGGTACACCACACCACCATGTCCAACCTTCATGGGATGGACCATGATTTCCTTTCGCACAATAAAAATCAACGATTCCTGTATGCTTCAGAACTCGAATAACAGCCGCAGACGCAGCCATTTCCAACAAAGCGAAAAATCCGCTCTCTGGATCGCAAAATGCGAGCAGCTGGGCATCTTTTGCATATTTTTTCGCATTTTCTTTATCCTCATTGAACCGCTTGCATGTGAGTTTCAGCCAGCGGTAGGTGATGTAGTCCATCTGGCGGTTGGTCATTTGGACGTAACTCCAGGCCATGGCGCGGTTCACCACCGCCATGCGGCTCAGCCCGTCCGCCTGAACGACCGCGGCGGAGTAGGCGGCGGCATCGCAGGCGTTCTGCATTTTGATCCGCTGGTGGATCGTCTCGCCGACCGCATAGACGAATGCGCACAGAAGGAACAGAAACAGGAAAATCGCCAGCGTGGACATGACCACGAAGCCCTGACAATCCTGCCGCAGTCCGGCAATTCGATGGATGGCATATTGAAAAAACTGTCTGAACATCTTCAATTCCACATTCCCAAATATTCCTTGTCCGCCTTCGGCATCAAAGGATAGGTGTCGGTTTTGTACGGTTTCGCCATCGTGCAGGTTTCCTCCAGCACAATGTTGTAAAAACCATCCTTGTAACTTTTCTTTTCGCCTGTATCCGTTATGTATTCCCCGTGAATTTCAGTATAGTTTCCGCGCATAACCAGATTGTCATGAATCCAATTCCCGTTCGTCGCCTGAAATCCGCCGGCCGTGATGGAATCACTGGTGTCAATGCAAATCTGATCGTTGGCACCGAAAAAGTAGGCGACGATCTGACCGCCGAGCGGGATGAAGAGCGGACAGCGGAAACTGACCCGGCAGGTCACCGCAGGGAACTGCTCATCGATTTTCGCCGGTTCTTCCTTGCTGTTATTGGTCGCCTGTCTGTCCTCTTTATCCTTGATCTTCTCGAATTCTTTGACTTCCACAGCCACCTGATTGCGGATTTTTGAGGAGAGCGGGATGGAGTAGGTCCCGACACGGAAATTCATGAGTTCATTGAAAGTTTTATTGCGGTAATAATACAGTCCGCGCCCACCGGTCAGGTCGTATCCGCCGAGGGACCAGCTGATCCACGAGAGTACCGCGCAGGCGGCGTGATGCGCCACGCCGGAGCGGATCAGCCCGCCGGTCTGCCAGCTGCCGTCCTCCTGCTTCACCGCGCCGTAGTCCGCGGGATTGTAGACCAGCGCGGCCCGTGCGCCGCAGTAGGCGGCATAATAGGTCATCTGCTTCGCCACCCAGACGAATGTTATCTGGATTATGAAGAAAATGATTATTACGAATATGGGAAGCACCAGCGTTGTCTCCATCATGATGGAACCGCGGTCATCGGCGAGTTTCATAGGGGCTTCTCCATAAAATATGCGTAAATCAAAGTGAAAATCGTTCCCAGCGCGATCGCCACGCCGAATGGGACACGACCTTTCTCATCGTTCTTGTCCGGCAGTTCGACAGCACCTTTTTTGCGGTCATACCGCCAGTCGAAAACCGTCCGCAGCCAATGGATCAGCCGGGATGCTCTCGCCTTGCCGCAAATCAGCATGACAAGTCCCAGCAACAGACCGGTCAGCGAAACGAACAGCATTTCCGCACAGCAGTAGCGCAAACCGGTAAAGATACCGGCGGCGGCGATCATTTTCAGATCCCCGCCGCCGGCACCCTTGGTAAGAAAGGGTATCAATAAGAAAAGCGCGCAGACCAATCCTCCGAGCAATCCGTCCACAAGCCCCCCGACTCCTCCGAATGCCATTCGCCAGAGCAAGCCGAGCACGGCCAGCCCCAGCGTATAGGTGTTGGGCAGTGTCCGATAACGGCAATCATGCCAGCAGAGGATTGCCAGAAGCGGAACAACAATGCAAAGAGTCAAAAGCGGTGTCATGGATGAAATCTCCTGAATCGGAATTGGTCAAGCGGAAATGTCAATTTCCGGAACCGTTCCCTCCGGAACCGTTCCCTCCGGAACCGCTCCCCTTATGATAATCTGTGAAATCGCCGCCGAGTTTGTCGCCAGCCATAACCGCATTGGCATTTTGCGTCTTCAAATCAGCCTTCTCGTCACGGAGGTCTTTACCGGCAGCATTGACTTCCGTGACCGTGGTAGCGGCCAAGGTATCATTGGTCTTGGCAAACATGTTCCGCAGATTGCCGCTGAAAACCATGACCAGACCGACGACTGCCGCGGCGACCAGCAGGGCGATGACGATGTATTCCATCGCCACCGCGCCCTTTTCATCACCGATGAGCCGACAGAGGATGCGACCGCAAAGAGTTTTCTTTGCCCGACCGAGATGCAGTTTTTTCATCTTCTTTTCTCCATGTTTTATGGATTTGTATTATGGAATCGGCAATGAAATGCCGGTGAGCACCCGCTGAAAATATGCAACGAGCGGCTTGCCGACATCTTCCGTAAATCCGATTCCGGGTTCGAATATTTCCCGTGCGAAATACACAAAAACCGAGGCCGCCAGCAGCATGAGCGTGTATTCCAGCATCATGGAGCCGGTTCTGGCCTTCAGCATATTCCGCAGTGTGGGCATTATTTTTTCTCCTTGCCTGCCAGATCGGTCCACGGCTGTTTAAGAAAGGCGTCGCCGGGAATTCCTATCTTCAGGATCTCTTTTTCGTTGTTCAGCCGCTGTTCCGGCGTAGTGTTCTGTTTCTGCTCGTTCAGCTCCGCAAGCCGTTTGCGCAAATTCTTAAGCGAAGCACCGACTTTTTCCGCCAGATCGGCCGGTTTGAACTCCTTCCAGTCCTCCGGGATCAGACAGATGGCGATCCCTCCCGCGATAATTCCCCGTCTCGTGTCAGGCGCGTCCATATATGCGGAGCGCATCTTTCTGATCAGCGCATCACGCCTGGCAAGAATGCCATCGGCAACTTTGACATATTCACCGAACACGGTCTTTCCCTGATTTTCCGATGAAAGGCGCTTCATCGTCTTATGGAACGGCATACGCTCGTGCGGGCGGCAGAACGAAAGAAAAACGCCGAGATGATTGAATATCTCCTTGCTTCTGAAGAGATCCGGCTTGAAGCGTTCCTCTAAAATCGTCGTGTCAAACTCGCCGCCGATGGAACGCAGATACTCCCAGAACGCATATACTCCGAGCATCCGGTCATAGTCGCCTTTGGCATTCTTCTCCGAGTAGGTCGGCGGCGGAAGTTCGAGACAGTCGCAGGCAAGCACGTTTTTCCAAACGGAATCGTCAAAAACGGAATTCAGGAGCGATGACTTCATGTCCTGTGCGATGTTGTTATTACGGAAGAATGTCTGGAAATTCTTCAGCTGGACTGCGACCTGCTTCAACTGCCGGTTGTCCTGTTCCATTTCCCGTCGGCGGGCGGAAAGAATGGGAGACAGGATGCAGGATTCAACAGACGGCAGCTGTGGATCGTCGGCAAATTTACTGAACTCGAACTGCGCAACATGAAGATAATTGCCGTCGATGATCTTTCGGCTGGTCTGCAGTTCACGGAGCGTTTCCAGGAGTTTCCCGCAAAGAACAATCGTGCTCTGCGAATACGCCCGCCCTGCTTTTTTGCGCTGCTCCATGCGGGATTTCGATTCAGCCTGAATTTTTTCCAGCGCGGCAATCGTTTGATCGATCAAGGCGGCGGATGAACATTCGGTCATGACCTTGTGAATACTGCTGACTTCGGCAGACTGTTTCTCCATCTCACGGACCAGATCCTCCCCCCGGCTTCGAATTACGGCCTGATAAGGCTGAGGATTTTTCCGGCAGTCCGCCAAGGCTTTGGCGAGTTTCGCACGGGTGTTCCCGATGTATGAGATATCCTCTTCCGCCTGCCGCATACGGTCCTCCGCACCGAGCACGGCGGACAGCAATGCGTGGGTATCCTGAGCTCTTTTCATTTCCACGCTGGCATTGGAAACATTCCATTGCCAGCGTTCACGGTCAGCGGAGGACAGATTGGCAAACAGGTCATTCGCATCATAGAGGTCGCCGTCTTCAGGAGTTCCGGAAAGACGTTTCCGTATTTTTACCCATGTTTCCAAAGTCTCCTGCCAAATCCGGAGTTTGCGCATCAGGTCGAGCCGCTGGGCCGAATCGGATTCGGCTCCCCGTGCTGTAGTTGCCGACTGCAGAAGAGCTTTGGCCGCCTCGAAGTTTCCCTGCGCAGCTGCAGCTTCCGCTTTCAGACGTAGATTTTTTGCCGAGGGCGATATGGTCTGAAACGCGAAATATCCGCCGATCACAATGGCCAATGTCGCGGCAACGACGCCGATTTTAAGGAAAATATGCGAGCGGATATGGACAGCGGACTTATCCCAGAAACGGAAATCCAGATAGGCAATGGAAATAATGTCGCCATCCTTGAGCATCCGCCCGGTTTCCTTGTTTTCCTCGTTCAGCAGCGTACCGTTGACCTTCGTCCCGTTGCGGCTCTGATTATCCTTGATCCAGCATGTCCCGTCCGGATGATTTTCCAAAACCGCATGAAGATGCGACACCAGACTGTCCTGCAGAATGATCGTGCAGCCATCGGACGCGCCGATTTTCACGCAATCATCCGTCAGGCGGTAAACCTTTCCCCGATTTTGTCCGGTCAGCTGTTCCAATTTATGATATTGTTCCTGCCCGGCAGTCTTGACGTCTTCTTCATGATATTTTTCCACGATGAGCTTGCAGTTCCCGATACTGTAAAGTTCACCGGCGGCAAGTTTGTGTTCCTGGATCTTTTCACCCATGAAGTAGATGCCGTTTTGTTTGCTCAAGTTCTGAATGAAATAATTTCTCCCTCTTCGGAATATCTTTGCATGAACGCCGCTGGCATTCCGGTCTTCGGCGGGAACGCGCAGCGTGCATTGCTTATCCCTTCCGACAGTTATTTCGGAAGCCGTCATGTGCGAGGAAATTACCTCGCCAACCGTCTTGCCGTTGAATTCAAGACGAAAACTCAATGTTTTCCCTTTTAATAAACTCATTGCCAATCCTTGCGTTTGATCTTTTCGTATCTGGCGTCGGAATACTGAAATTCCGAAGAGAAAACCGACTCGGCCGTTGCCTGAATGGAGTTCATGGTCGATTTGTCTTCGTTCCTTGCCGCATATTGATACGCCAGCTTTTGCGTGTTATACCAGTCCGTCTGCTGTTTGCGCAATTTCAACAGCATTTTTTGCGCATCGGAAACATGGCCTTTGTCTCCGGCTACGGTCGCTTTGATCAATGCACTGCGGATCAGGTAGAAAATCCGTCCCCAATAGACCGGAGCTTTCCGCTCCATGAAATTGGCGGCCTCCCGCAGGTCGGAAGCAATGTCGGTGTTTTTACGATAGAAAGATGTTCCCTCCCAATGTTCCTCCGTTCTTCTGACGGCATAGATCGCCATAATCGTCGCCTGACTGCGCATGAACGGTTCCGAACGCCATCTTTCGCCAGTTGGAACCTCTATCATAAAGGTATGGATATTATCGGCATTCCGGAGAAACAGCGCATATCCCCAGAAGTCGTCGTTTCCTACGCGCCGGGTGTAGGATATGCAGCTTAACGGAACTCCTGAACCTCGTGCCTGATTCAGGAAAATCAAGGTTCGATCCCCGCCGAAGTTCAGAGTCGGCTCCTTGTCCCGCATTTTTTCCATCCATGAATCGAATGCATCGGGATGATCCTGCTGAAGAGTTGCCGAGTCCTTGAAATTCGAAACCAGAATATGAAGCCGGACATCCAGTTGTTTGCCGATCCTGGTGTTTATTTCGGTGATATTGTTGTCGGTCTTGATCGTGTTCCCCGGAACTTTCGGATAAACCACGGCCAAATATGGCGCGACTTGTTTGAAATCGTTTAGAAATTCACCTTGTTTATCAGTCGGCCATGAGACGAATTCCTCTGCTTCCGGGTTCAAATAAAAGTAAAGGAAAACAGCAAGAGCAAAAAACAAAAAAACGGGGAAGGCAATCAGAAATATTTTCTTGCGGTGTTTGACACGATAAGCCTTCTTGATGTTGTCCAGTTCATCATCGGATGCGACGCGGGTTTTGAATGCTATCGTCTTGTCGCCGTCCTCGGCGCTGTCGTCATCTTCGGCAGGGACGTTGGCAGAAGTGGTTTTGTCCATTGCTTCTTGTAGAATATCAGGCTGCCGCTCCGGGACCGTCCTGCTGTTTTCGTCATCTGCCGGAGACGATGCGGGGGGAGTGGTTTTCTCTTCATCGAAAGACCCCGTTTTCATTTCATCATCATTATATTTTTCGACGACAAAAACGGATTCGTCTCCCATTTGGATCGTGTCGCCCTCGGAGAGCTCCAGCATATCTCCGATGTTGACATCTTTTCCGCTGTGTTTTGTGATTCTGGAACTGAGGATCTCGGCCGAAACATTGCCTCCCCGACCGATCCTGAGGATAATATGGCGCCCCGATACATCCAAGGTCGAAATCCTGATCGTGTTCGAATGGGAACGCCCGATCGAAACCACCTGCTCCGGAATCAGCGGAAACGTTTCTCCGTTCCGTTCTCCGGCTGTAAATTTTATCTGAAACTTCATTCCATGAGTCCTCCCAAACCACTGCTGAAAACTCTTAACAGTACCGGTGTCCCTATAATGAGAAACATTGCGGGCATGATGAAAACCGCGATGGGAAAGATCATTGCCGAAACAGCACGTGCCGCTTTCCGTTCTGCCGCGTTGAAACGGACGCGCCGCATTTCCTCCGCTTGGATCTTCATGGTTTCAACAATGGAAGCCCCCACTTCCATCCCATGAATGACAGCCGAGGCGAATGCGGTGAAGGCATCGGTCTGGACCCGTTTTGTCATTTCCTCCAGAGCTTCAATGCGTGTCTTTCCCAATTCCAGCTGCCGAAGCAGTATTCCGAATTCAAGAGCGAGAGGATTATCCGGTTTTTCCGTCGTCACATAATATCGGACAGCTGCCGTAAAATCGATTCCGGACCGCATTGCCGAACCGATCAGATCGATGGAAAATGGCAGCGAGCGCATGATTTGCGTCTGCCTCGCCTCCGCCGCATTCATGACCGTCATGGAGGGAAAGACAAAACCGATGAAGCCAAAAACAAGTCCGGCAAGCAAAATGATTACCCCGTTCATCGTCATCAGCATAAAAAGCAGCGATCCGCCGACTGCCGCAATCAGACAGGAAAGTATTTCCGCAGCGAAAATGTAATTGGTATCCATTTTAATGTTCGCAACAATGAGGGCATTCTGGAACTTCTGCTGTCTGGCGGGCTGCAGACCTTCGGCAAAATCGCCGATGGACTCAGTAAAGTAAGAGAGGATTCCCCACATGACGCGATAATAGGGAGGAATGTTGCGCGATTTGAAATCCGTTATCCGTTTTGTCGGCCGGTTGATAAAAAAAACCAGAAACAGATAGGGGACAAACACAACGGCAAATACGACAAAGTACATCAGAATGTTATTTTGCATCACCGTCACACCTCTATCGTTGTTATTTTTTTCAGGATGTAATATCCGATCAGAACCATGGTTGTTGCAGCGGCAACCGCGAGCCAGCCCCAACCGGTGGTAACCAGCGGCCGCATAAGTCCCGGATCGATAAAATACAATATGATGAACGCAGCCAATGGCGCAAGAGAAATGGATATTGCCTCAAACCGCCCCTGCGCTGTCATATTTTTCAATCTTTCCTGAAAATCGGTCCGGGAGCGTATTGTTGAAACCATTTCTTCAAGCACCTCGACCATACTCCCGCCCGACCTCGTTGTCAGTGTGATAGTGGTGGTCAGCAAATGCAGATCCTCGCACGGCATGCGCTTATACATTCGCACGAAAGCCTCCGGCAAATCCACCCCCAGCCGGTATTCCCGAAGAAGTGTCGCAAGCTCCTCCTGCATCGGTCCGCCAATTCGTTTCGCAACAGATTCTATGGACTGGCCAAGAGCCAGTCCGGAGCGCATTCCGTTGGAAAGCCCCATCGTAAAATCCAATATTTTGCTCTCGAAGGCGATCTTCCGTTTCAGGAGTTTTTGCAGGAAAAACCAGTAAACCGCGAAAAAAGCAAGTAATCCGAACCCGCAGGCAACGGGAACAGCAATCTTCATTTGTTCAACTCCGAATGCGAGCTGAAGAATAAACATGCAGCACCCCGTTATCAAGGCGGCGAATATTCGGCTCAACAGCAGTTTTTCCGGAGAGATGAACCTGCGTAGAGCTTCATATTTTTCACTGGAATTCAATTCCAGTTTTTCCAGCAGGTATTTTGTCACCATGCGAATCAGGATAAAACAGAACATCCCTGTCGCAGCAAAAATCAAAATGTAATTCAGATACATTTTCTCCCTCAAACTTTCGGCACAAAAACGGACATGTCCAATTTCAGTTTACCGCTCTTTCTCAATTCATCCACAAATTGGGGTATATTGCCCGTTGCGGTATGATATCCCTGTACATGCCCGTTGGCATCAAAGCCGGTCTGTTCATATGTGAAGATATCCTGCAGGAGGATTTGATTCCCCTCTTTCCCGGTAACCTCGGTGATGCTTGTGATTTTTCTTGTGCCATCCGGCAAACGGGATTGCTGGACGATCAAATCCAAAGCGGAGGCAATTTGCTCTCGGATCGCGGAAGATGGAAGTTCGAAGCCTGCCATCATCACCATGTTTTCCAAACGTATCAGGGCATCGCGGGGGGTGTTGGCATGGGCCGTTGTCAAAGATCCGTCATGGCCTGTGTTCATTGCCTGCAGCATGTCCAGCGCTTCAGCACCGCGGCACTCCCCGACTATGATGCGGTCGGGACGCATACGCAACGTGTTTATCACAAGATCACGGATCGTGATTCTGCCTTTCCCCTCAATATTGGCGGGGCGGGCTTCAAGACTGACCAGATTGGGATGGGAGAGTTTCAATTCCGCGGAATCCTCAACCGTAATTATCCGTTCTCCCTCCGGAATAAACAGCGAAAGCACATTGAGCAACGTTGTTTTTCCTGAGCCGGTCCCGCCGGAAACAAGAATGTTTTTTCTGGCTTTGACCGCCTCCTCGAGAAACAACGCCATTTCCCGCGTCATGCTGCCGAAACCGATCAAATCATCCGTGGTCAATTTTTTGTCGGCAAATTTTCTGACGGTAACGGATGCTCCGCGCAATGCCAATGGCGGAATCACGGCATTGACGCGAGATCCGTCCGGCAAACGGGCGTCGACCATAGGACTTGCATCGTCCACATGCCGTCCCAATGGTTCGACTATGCGCTGTATGATGGAAAGCAAATGCTGCTCGTTGAAAAAACGGACTCCGCTGTTGAACAGTAAACCCGAACTTTCAACGAAGACGACATTCGGCCCATTGACCATGATTTCAGAGATTTTCGGTGAACGCAGCAGCGGCGACAGCGGTCCGAAGCCGATCAGTTCATCCAGCAGCGCCTGACGAAACAGAGTCATGGGTATTTTTGCAGGGATTTCATGGCGGCGTTCTTTCAACGTCAGGTCAAGGCTTTTTTCCAGTTTTGATCTCATGTCCGCCTTGTTCAAATCTTTGATTGCGTTTTCCGAAAGATTCAGTTTTTCCAGAATATCCTCGTGGATTGAACGGGTAAGAGCCATGATTTCGGGTTCGTAGAGAACCGTTGCATCGGCAAATTCCTTCTTGAAGTCGGGGGTAGGTTCGTTTACAACTTTCGGGGGGACCGATTTTGCAGGAGTACTATTTTCAGAATCCTCTGTCAGAGAAATGGTGTAATCCGCAATTTTTACGATATCTCCCATTGCAAATTGCGCTGCTCCATCAATTTTCTTTCCGTTTAACATGGTGCCGGCGGTGCTGTTCAGATCCTCGACATAAAAATGACCATCGCGAGCGGAAAGTTTGGCGTGACGCCGGGAGACGCCGTTCCCCGGCAAAACGACATCACACTCCGAATGACGGCCCAAAGTCATGATAAAATCCCCCTCCGGGACTCCTCTGGACAAAAAGCCCGCACTCCCTGAAAGAACTTTTATCTTTCTCATTACAGCACCCCGACCACTTTCACCATGAAAACCAGTTGAGCCAGCTGAGCCAGCCGCGATACCGTTTTTCTTCTTCCCGCCGTTCCTGACTGTCTCTTTTCGCATCTCGATATGTTGGAGCAGTCTCTTTTTCAACCGGGATGTTGATTTGAACATCCGGATTGAATTTAACCAACCTCGGGCAAGCGAGAATCAAAAGTCTGGACTCGGAACCGACATCGCGATCTTCGGAGACAAACCACTTCAGCACAGGCGTATTTCTCAAAATCGGCAATCCGGATTTGCTGGTATCCTGCGCGATTTTCTTCGACCCGGCAATTACAATAGTCTTGTTTAAATCGCAAAACACCGTTTGTTTTGTGGTGTCTTCAGACAAGGTGTAGGAATCCCCACTGGAGCCCAGCAGTGCGGAATTTTTCAAGTCAAGAGTCAATTTCGTGCGGCTGGGGGAAACCAAACCGCCGCTGACTTTGATTTTCAGCCCGAATTCAATATTCTGCAGACTTCCATTTTCAACGCCGTTGACCTTTACATACACGGTTCCACCCGTGTGAAGTGTCCCCCCCTGGGGGTCATTATTCGTGAAGCTCACATGTCCGGCGTGATAAGTCCTCGAAATTCCGTTGGCTGCAAGAAAACGTACCGTGGCGTCCATATTGCCATTGATAACAGCGGAACCGTTTCCTTTTCCAGCGACCAGATCATATATCCCCTGAGCGGAGAAATTGCCGACAGGGACGGTATTTGCTCCGGCGCTTCTGGAATCGGTAGTTTGAACTCCGACATACACGATATCGACCTGCAATACGGTCTCCACAACAGACAAATTGACAATCCCCTGAATTTGCCCGCGTGCCGGATCCGTTTTCCCGCCGACGACCAGCCACGATTGAGTTGCAAGTATCTGGTTGATGCGTTCAACTTCTTTCTGACTGTAAAGCTCTCCCGTGATTGTGATCGCTTCAGGGGAAAACCGCATGGAAAGTTGACCGACCGAAGGCTGTTCACCATTTTCACAGAAGGTGAATCCGGCATTCATGAGCATTTTTTTCAGGTTCAGAACAGTTTCCGCGGAAGGTCTGAATGTTGCGAAATTGACACATTTTCCGGAATAATTCGGCAATACCTTCATCAAATGAGTCCAATGCTCCGGATTGGTGACCGTTCCGCGGATAACGATTTGATCTTCATTTGTGGCAATGTCCAATTCTGTGAGCGTGTCCAGATCGTTTCTCAATTTTCTCAAAGTCTGGGCGAGATTGGATTTTACGGAAACCGTGTAGTTGTTGCTCATCCCCCCGCCGGAGACCAGCAGGTTTACCTCACCGATTGCCGACGCCATGATGCGGACATGGGATTCCGACACCTCCACCTTGACAATATCCGTCTTGCTCGGTATCAGTTTGTAACTTTCGATAATGAATGGCACTCTCAGACTTTTTGTGGTGCCGACAATCATGCTGATTTTTTCATCCTCCGCAAAGAGCGAAATGGCGGACAAGACAAAAAGCAGACCGACAAAAACTTTTTTCATGTGATATTCCTTCGTGGTTATTTCTTTTTCACCTCGGATGGGACAAGCGGTATCTCAATTTTCTGAAGTCCTTTGAGCATATCCACTAGGGCGGAATCTTCAAATTTCCCACCGTCCATCCGGCTCAAAGCGTTATCATCTTTTTTCTTGCGCAGAATCGGATAGAGTTTCGCCTTACGCTGAATAGCCGTCATCGCGATGGCCTGTTCCGGAGGCAGGGAAAGCAGCACGCTGTTCCCCTGGATCTCCAAAATGCTTACACGGGGATAAATCACGGCAGTGACCGTCTTCTCCACCACTTTGGCTTCCGCGTCGGCATTCTTTTCCGTCCGGATCCTGTCCCGATAAACGAAAGTGCCGATAATGGCTATGTCGTCGCCGGGCTGCAGCATTCGGATCAGGACTCCATCCGCAAAGGTAACGGGGACACCCCACTGACCATCCCCCAAAGCACGGCTTTTACTCTGATCAAGTTCAATATCAGAATAGAGGATATAATCTCCTCTGGCGATTTTCCGTTTTGCACGTTGATTGAAGGTGAACGCCTTGTTGCTCTCATCAATGCAGTTTTTCGGCGCGGCGCTTCCCGGAATAGACTTAACGCCAATGCGGCTTTCCTGAATCTGTTCGCCGGGCATGATCTCCCCGGTGACGATGAGGACATTCCGCATCTTCTCTTCCGGCTTTTCATTGTTCTTCATGGTTTTGCTGACCGCAAAAACCGCCGCCAGACCCAGCAGAACTGCCGTAATCAGTGGGATAACGTTCTTCATAGCCTTTACTCGTCCTGTCGATGTTTATTTACCAGCCCAAGGTTCCTTTTTCCTTCATAAAACCGAGTTGCTTGGTAAATTTCCATATAATCAGCCCTGTTTGGATGTCTGCCATCTCCATCACAAAGATCCGGGTCACCGCTTTTCTGTTTCCATCGCGGACTACGTTCGAGACGACCTTGGGACGCAACACCAAGCGGGCGGCCTGTAAAGTCCCCCGTTTGGCTACGATTTTTTGATCAAAATTTTCATCATCCTCAAGATTGCGAGACTTGGCGATAGCCTGAGTTCTGCCTGCTCCTTCCGCCATAGTTACGTCCACCTTACCCGTGTTGATAAGTTCCTCACTCAGCATGTCGGTCATCTCGGATTCATTCAGATCCGGATCATCAGTATCATTAATAACCTTATCCAGTTTCAGGACCGGAATAGCATCTTGATCATTCATTTCCTTTTTGTAACGACGCAGAAAAGCCTGGAATTTTGCATTGGTCATGGCTCCGTGAATGGCCGCCCGGGTGACCTGACGCATTTCCCCGCTGGAAACACTCTCTTCCCGCCGGATGTTCGTCTGGGTTGACGCTGGATCGTAAATGGTGGTGGTTGTTCCGCAAGCGGAGAGCAGCAGCATGGCGGTGGCGGACATTCCTGTGGCAAGGACCTGTAATTTCATTTTTTGTACTCCTATATGGTTAGTTTGCCTCTTTAAGGCTGATTTTGAAATCGCGACATTCCTTTGTAGGCGCGACAGACTGCAGATGGACGGTTTCTCCCGGAATTACAGTTGTATCTTGCCAATCCGAAAGCACTGAACTGACGGCCATCCCATCTTGCGTGAACCAAGTGAATTTGTAGCGGATTTTATACGGGTTGTCTCCCGTAATGCCGCTCCAAGTCTGGGCCAATGCTCCGGTTCGGACGTTGACCGCTTCCAACTGCACACGCATGAAGCCGTCCTGTGTTTTGGAAACATTCACGCTTTTCAATGCAAGCCGGTCTTTCAGAAATCCGTCCGTAATGAACCGGGTGTCGTTAATCGTGTTCGGGGTCATCGTCTTGTCAGTATTTTCCACAGTGTTGACTGTGTTCTGACAGCCTGTCTCCGCAAGTATGAGTGCGCAGAGGCTCATGAAAGCAATCTTGTTCATCGATATCTCCTATTTTGATTTTATCGGCAAAACATGGCAGGCAATATTCTGCTCACTCGGCGCACTGACGAAGATAATGGCGGAACGGCAGTCTTCCGGAAGCTGCACCGTTTTTTCAGTACTGCCGTTACCGATCAGATCAAGCGTGATTTCCCGGTTTTTCGGCATGGGGAACTGAGTCAACTGAAATTCCTTGGGCAATATCTCCCAGCTTCTGGTGTCGGCGGTGTTCATCGCGGTGCGATATGCCGCGCCGCCGATAGCCACGGACAACAAGGTGATTGCCTTGACTAGCGGGTTCATATTTGACTTCCAAATAGCCGTCAGACCACCATAATATGCGGCTTCCTTGATCAGTGTGCTGAGGACGATGCGCGTGATAATGCCCGGCAGTCTTTCATTGAATTCCTGCGCGAGAATTCCATCCATATCGGCCAGAATGAGAGTCGAGTGTTTTTTGCCATCGGCCTGTACCTGCATTTTTTCAAACGGCGCGGTATAAAATTCACACATCGGCCATGCTGTCATGATCGGGAAGTAAACTGCAATCTGCTTGAACGCCGCACTTTTCCCGTTTGCGAAAATCACATAGACGCAATCCCGCTCAAGAGGGAACTCAAAGGGGGGAACTTTACTCAAAATTCCGGGAACAGGTCTGCCGCTCTTCCGCAGTACCGTAACGTAATACCGTTGCATCAACGGATTGTTCGGCATGGCTTCATACAGCCGCTTGAAGTCAACGCGGGCATTGTCGAAGTTTTCGTCCCGAACCGATCCCAGGCCGGAAAGAAAGATTGCCGCAGGATTTAAAAAATTGCCATATCCCTTGTTCGCGATCTTTTTTACATCTTCCAGTCCTGCGTTGAATTCCGTATTTTGGGCGTTGCCTCCGTTGGAATTTTCTTTCTCCGCCTCTTCGGTCTTTTTCGCAGCTTCGGGGTTGCTCTTCTTTTCCGCATCAATTTCAGCTTTTTCCTTTTCAAAGAATTCCCGGTAATCATCCTGAACTTTCTTCTGTTCGTTGCGAAGGCGGCGCAACTGCGCGCGGAATGCTGATTCGTTGTCGTTGCCGAGATATGCCAGCGATTTATAAATGGAAAGCGCAATTCGGTCGCGGCAAAAACCGCGATATGGTAGCGTATTCAGATTCGTCACCGCTGTTCCCGCTTCCGCACCGGCGTCCCGGACGCTGACTTTGGCCCGGTCGTCATACTCATGAATCAGCCGTTCCGCGATGGAAAACTGCTCAACGCTGTTCTTGAAGTTTCCCAGATGAAAGTTCATACTGCCCGCTTCCAGTCGCCACATAATCTCATCCCCGGTGTTTACGACGGATGAATTATACCACTTGGGTTCGCGCAGTTTATGGTCGATCTCCTCTGTGACGGCGGTATTATTCCCATATTCATAGGCTGTCATCATGTCGGCCTTCTGACGATGGGAATTTACTACCGTGGAACATCCGCTCAACAGCATTCCCGCCAAACAGAGGAGCGGAATCTTTACTGATAGGTTTTGAATCATGCTCGCACCGTGCTCATTTGCCCTTGAGTGCCGGGACTTTGAGAAGTTCAGGAACAATTTTCTGCGGGATAACGGTCTTGATCAAGTATTTCCCATAGTCCCTCTGCGTCCAGTCTCTGGTCATTGAGCGGTCGAGACGGCGGAAATTCACCTGCTCTTCGAAAGGAACATTTGCGAGGACTTGACCATTTTGCGCAGAGACAATTCTTATATTCCCTTCGAGATAACCGATATAGCGGAACCCACGTGCACCCGTTTCTTCCACGTTATACGGAATTGCGGCAATCTCAAAGCGGGTTATAAGTGCCTGAATCAGCATTTGAACTTCAAGAAGTTTTCCGACTTTGACGAACATTTTCGGCTCCAGCTCGTAAAGCCCGTCCAGATTGTTTTTCTTCAATATCTTTTCAACAGACTGGAGGTTCTGAAGCTTGACTCCATTGTTCAGGAGGGCGTTCTCAAGCCGGGAATTGAAATCGGTCACCAGATAATCCGGATATTGAGGTATCCGCACAATCGGATGGAGAATTGCCGACATCTGAAGTTGCTTGTTGTCGGACAGCAGAGTTTGCAACGTCGCCTCGATTTTATCCGCCAGCTCGTCCAGATCCTTGACCCGGAGATTGGCGCTGCGGGCCTGATCGATTTCTCCAGTCGAGGAGTCAAGAATCCTCATAGTGCAGTTAACTCGGGTACCGAATTTGCTGACTTCCGACACCAGAATATACTTGACGGTCGCAATCTGGCCGAGCTTCGCTTTCTGCGTCGAATTGAGATTCATCAGATCGGAACTGGTGGTCAGCCCGATTTCCGTCATTATCTGTTTCAGCGCCGCCCGTGAAATGAGTGTGTATTCATCAGATTTTACGGAAGACTCAAGGATTCCCCAGAGCGCTTCGATTTCCTGCGCATTCATTCCTCCTTTTGCAATCGGCTCTGCAATCGCCAGTTTGTCCGCGCCAAACGAATTCAGAGCAAGCATTGCTCCAAGAAAACAAATTACTGCATGTTTGATGCTCATATTGTGTCCTTACTTTTCGAGTGATGTGTTGATGACTTGATCGCCGGATATTTCAACATCGAATTTTTTTACCTTGTAACCCGGTGCTTTGATTTCGATGGTATGCTTTCCCCCGGGGATAAGAATCTGACTGCCACCGTTTCCTGCGAGAACTCCATCAACATGAATTTCGGCTTCGGCAGCTTTGAAGAACATGCCTCCTGTCGGGTTGACCGTCACCATAAACGGGAGCGGAGTGACCATTACCTTGTTTTTCCGGCCGGGACGGCAGACATCATACAAATCCTCCGCGGCCTGTTCCAGCGCGGATGTCATCAGGTTCTGGAAAATATTGTTGTCGAACTGGGTCCCGCTGATCGGGCGCTGTTCACGATAATTCTCCGTATACACATTGCTGTAAACCGTATGCTGGGCAACCAAATCGACCATCTTGATAATGACATCCAACTGGTAATTCGTCGTTTGGGTTTCAATACCGTAGCCCTTGAAAGAATTTGATTTCGTGCGTAAATCGGAGACCGTGCCGTAAATCAAATGCGTTGCACCGGTTTCCTTTGCCAGCCGAAGCATGAAATCCCGTGGAAAATCCGGAGCCTGCTGCAGTCGATTCATTGCGGCGGCCATCCGTGAGGCATCAAGACAGGCGAACACATCGTTGTGCTTGCCCAGATATGCCGTCAGATACTCCGCTCCGATCACCATCGGACGGGCATCACCTTTTACGACGGTATTGTAAAGTTCGAGAGCCTTGGCACGGCTGAATGAATTGTCCTCGACCTGGGCTCGACGATTTGCCGTATTGGTTTTTGTATTATCCCATGCGTCGATCATGCGAACAAAACCCTGCATGACGCTGTTCATGGATTTCCGGTCTGCATCGTTCAATGTGCACTGCGGGGGGATGATAATCGGCTTGTTCTGCTGGTCAAGGAATCTTTTCTGCCCTTGAATATCCAAAGATGAAAAATCCAGCACGCAGACCCGAAAAGGCTGCCATTTCATTTTCGTCTTTTCCTTGATTACTGTCGTTGTGATGACCGTCGATGTAGTGACCTCCGTTGTTCTCTCGGCAGCGTAGACCGACATGACTCCGGCGATACCGATGATGGCAGCGCCAATACGAGGAATTTTGCTCATAATAAATCCGTCTCCTTATTTTACGTTTATTGAACAGTTCTTTTCAATGCGCCTGGCATCAAAGTCCGCGTTATCCATAAGAACAACACTTTCCCGCAAACTTATGATGAAACTTTCATCATTTCTCACTTGCCGATATCGAGATCTGCAATGAGGACATATCGCCAGATGCAAAAGGCAGGCAAGCCGCCCCTGCCAGTCCAACCGCCCCCTGAGCAAGCTGTCAAGTTCAAATTCATTTTTCTCCCGCCTCCGGCTGTGCTTCCTTCTCATCTTTGACGGTATCCTGTTTTATACGCAATCCAGCCAACTGTTGGTTCAAAGTCTTCATTTCATTTCGAACTTCGCGTTGGACATCCAGTATGGAAAATGGAATTACTAAAAATTCCAGGACCAAATGCACCAAAATGGGGCCAATAACCACAAGGAAAAAGAAAATCATCGGATTAATATTAAAAACGATTTCCCCGTCATATCTGTAATATGCATGTTGAAAAATAAAACGCTCCCACCATATCACAAAAAGGAAATAAACAACAGAGACGAGTATTGGGAATAAATGTAGTTTAAATGTAAAAAAATCCGCTAGGGAATTTGGTGTTGCTTTTTCAACATGTGGCGATTTTTGTGAAACGATAAGCTTTGTTTTTTGTTCGGTCGCCTTTTTCGCTTGGTATTTTTTCAGATTTTCGTAGGCCGTTACCGCTACTCTTGTTATCCATGCAACAGATATTTCGACTGCGTGACCAACGACCTTGCCAATCTTTTCATGTAATGGTTTTTCCGACTCATTCATTTTTGACGCTCCTCTTATTGTGTGAATTGTTTATCGAAAAACAAAAAGCCGCGATAATCCAAAATCTGGATTTCGCGGCATAAGGAATGCATTCTGTCATGACGGCAAAAATCTTCCGTCACAGAGGTGGAAAGCGAGTGGGAATGGCGACCGGAAAGATTTCGGTCGGATAGAAGCACGCCTTTATTTAAATAAAGGCTTGCTTGCTTGCTTGCTTGCTTGCTTGCTTGCTTGCTTGCTTGCTTGCTTGCTTGCTTGCTTGCTTGCTTGCTTGC
>Ga0208297_1000623_pt1 | contig 60147 bp, 51 predicted proteins | sample LMS_cellobiose_e_FD_187367 | JGI IMG/M metagenome (GOLD analysis project Ga0208297, IMG submission 187367) | Rumen-fistulated moose microbial communities from Alaska, USA - LMS_cellobiose_enrichment (SPAdes) (version 2) | ecosystem: Host-associated > Mammals > Digestive system > Stomach > Rumen...
AGATCAGAATCTAATTGGATTATGACACCGTAGGGACTACGGGGATGAGCTTGGGGACTTGCCCTCAATAGAGGGAGGAATGAACCAAGAAGCCACTCAGTCTTTAGCTGAGTGGTAGTTCACAAAATCCTTACTTCCTGCAGCAATTCCGCCAAGCAGGTCTGCGTGTCCGCCTATATATTTTGTACAGCTGCTAAGGGAAAGGTCCGCCCCGAGCTCAAGAGGTCTCTGGAAATAAGGCGTTGCAAAGGTATTATCCACAACACAGAGGGCTCCGTTTTCCCTGGCTATCCCTGCAATTTCTTTAATATCGCATATGGTAAGTGTAGGATTGGAAGGACTTTCAAGAAAAACCATTCTTGTCTCGGGTTTGAAGGCTCGCTTTACATTTTCAGTTTCAGAGGTATCGACGAAGCTGACATCTATTCCAAGCCCGGGCAAAAGCTGAGAAAAAAGGCTGTAGGTACAGCCGTATACCACGTCTGTCGAAATAAGGTGATCTCCCTGTTTCAGAGCAGTGAGCGCGATTGCAGTGATCGCTGCCATTCCTGAGGCAAATGTCTGTCCTGCTTCCCCACCTTCAAGCTCGGCAAATTTTTCAGCTAAAACCGCATGTGTGGGGGTATTTGGAGGAATCCTGGCATACACATATCCTGCTTCCTCTCCTGCAAACCTTGCTGCCCCCTGCCTCGTATTTTCAAAAATAAAAGTTGAAGTCTGGAATATCGGAGTCGTATGCGCCCCGAAAACCGTGTCCGGCTTTTCTGCTGCATGTACACATTTTGTTGCGAACTTTACTTCTCTTTTCATCTCCCCAAACCCCTGTCAAAATTAATCTCCGGAATAAGTATTTGCTTTTCCGATAATTATTTATTTGCGGCAAGAAGTATCCGCATTTTCCTGTGTTTAATAAAGAAAGCTTTACTTTATTTCCAGGAACTATCCGGGTGTCAGAAATTTTAAAAATAAAGTGGTTATATATGTGCAGCTAAAAATGCAATTTAATAAAAGTGAATAAAAAGACAAGTTTGCTTTAGAAATAATCTAAAACGCTACAGGAAGACCTTCAGTGATACAATCCATACTCGATAACGATCTTTATAAATTCACCATGCAGCTTGCAGTGCTTGAGCTTTTTCCTAAAGCACAATCCGAATACCGGTTTATAAACCGAGGTACTCAGCGTTTTTCTACGGAATTCGTAGAAGAACTGAAGAGGGTCATAAACGAAGATCTCCCGAAGCTAGCGCTAACGGAAGAAGAATACAACTGGCTTTCCGAGCACTGTCCTTACCTGAAGCCCATGTACCTTGAATATCTTAAAAATTTCCGCTTCAAACCATATGAGGTAAAAGTCTGCCTTACCGAAGAAAAAGATCTCGATATCCGCATAAAAGGTCCCTGGCACAGCACAATTCTCTGGGAGATCGTACTTATGGCTGCGGTTTCAGAACTCTATTTCACGATCATTGAAAAAGCATGGAAAGGGGATTCCGAAAATGGCTGCACTTCCGAATCCGTTCTAGCTGCTTATGAGAACAGGATCCTTGAGATGGGAAAAATCCTTGAAGAAAACAACTGCCTCTTTTCGGAATTTGGAACCCGCAGGCGAAGAAGTTCCGAACTTCATGACCGTGTGATAAAAACTCTCACTGATATAAAAACCCTTATGGGAACAAGCAATGTATATTTTGCAAAAAAATATAACCTGAAACCCATCGGTACAGTCGGGCATGAGTGGATTATGGGCACGTCAGCGCTTGTGGGGTTAAGATATGCTAACCGTTTTGCTTTTGATAACTGGGTAGATGTCTATAACGGTGACCTGGCAATTGCATTAACTGATACATTTGGCTCAAAAGCTTTCTTTAAAGACATGGATCTGAAGTTATCAAAAATTTACGACGGTTTCAGGCACGACAGTGGAGACCCTTATGACTTTGTGGATACTGTGATAGAACACTATCGGAAAATGGGTATTGACCCCATGAAAAAGTTAATCGTTTTCAGTGATGCCCTTAATACGGATATGGCAATCCAGCTTAATAAATATTGTGAAGGCAAAATTAACTGCAGTTTCGGGATTGGCACAAGCCTTACCAATAACTCTGATTTCTTCCGGGAGAGCCCTCCTCTTAACATGGTGATAAAGCTGCACAGCATTGACGGCATTCCTGTTGTAAAACTGAGCGATTCCCCTGAAAAGGAAACAGGAGAAAGAGACGCCATTCGGGTTGCGAATTACATTTTCGGAAGAAAAGGGCTTGACGAATAATTATGCATTAAATATTAAAAGTTAAAATATGCATTAAATATTAAAAATTAAAATGAAGATAAATTAGAAAGGAAAGAAAAAAGCAGAAAACGGGAAATAGGCATGGAATAAAAGCAAAATGCATAGAAAGGGAAAATTAAAGAAATAGACATGCATAGCCTGGATTTTTTCACGACATTCTTTTTGATCAGGCTTCCTTTGGGATAAATTTTTACGCTGCCGCCTGTTCCTTCCACCTTTTCAATCTCTCCGCAGTCAGGAAAAGATACCCAGATATAACCTCCACTTGAATTCCCCCTTTATTTTTTACGGTTATGGAAAATGTTGATAGCCCCACTCTCCATGATTGCACTCGCAGAGTCGAATTTGATGCCCGTAACTTCCGGCAAAGGAGAGATTGCAGATGCGTTTTCAAGCTTTATAACAACAATGTCTGAGCCATTAGTTATCGGATTATCTGAAACATTCTCTATATTGGAGTCTGAACTGTTTGTTACGGAATTACCCGTAGTATTCTGCAGATTATGTGCTGTAAAGATGATTTTTGAGCCATCGGGACTCCATCTGGGAATCGAATCAATTATTCCGATGTTGTCTGTAAGTCTTGTCCTGTAGTTTCCCTCTATATCCCGGATCCAGATCTCAGGCTTTCCCCCTTCATCAGAAATATATACGATTCTTTTTCCGTCAGGACTAAAGGAGGGATTCCATTCTCCATACGGAGTATCGGTAAGTTGAGTCTGGTTTGTCCCGTACCAATCTATTACCCAGAGATCAGGCTTTTCTTTTGAGTTTCTGGCACTGTAAAGGATTTTTAAGCCAAGAGGACACCAGTCTTTTCCCATTCCTACGTTTTCGGAAGTCCCGAGCCGAGTTTTATTGCTTCCGTCCTTATCAACTATCCAGAGCTGTGAAGGGGAATCCCCGGATTTCTGGGTATATGCGATTTTCTTTCCCAGACGACACCATGCCCCCCAACCTTCAGACTTATCAGGATCATCTGCAATAGGGCTTACTGTCCCGTTTTCCAGACTTACTAGGTAGAGCCCTTGCTGGGAATTAATTGATTTTGTTATAACCAGTTCTGTCCCACTGGGATTTATATCGTTAAAGCCAGTAAGGTTCCCTTCCCCTATTCCTGTTCGCTCAATCTCGCTTCCATTTGATTTCATTACATAAGATTCATTATTTCCGGTCTCATCCCTGTAAACTATATACATGATATTATTTCCATCGGGAGTCCATGTAGGGAATAATTCCGATTCCGGGCTGTCAGTAAGAAAAGTAATATTTTCTATAAAGTTATCTGCATAGATCTCTTCTCCAATGCCTTCTGCCTCTCCGGTGGCAACGCAAACTAAACCCGAATCAGAATAGAAGTAATTATGTGAAGTATTCTGCGTTGTGTTCCATCCCGGTTCCCCAGTAAAATTTCCGTGATCGGATACGTCAATAGGTCCTGCACCTGCAGGTAGGGTAAGAAGTACAAGAGCTAAAAACGAAGATAGATATCTACACATTATTTTCATTAATTATCACCGTTAACTTAAAAAAATTACTTTTATCAATATAAATATCTGGTTAAATAATATATAGAAATCCTAGTTCATATTATACATTCTAAGCCTAATTTAGAATTAAGTTTATATATTAAATATCTAATTCTAAGAGAATTAGCCGGTGAATTCTATTTTTGTCAGTCAGGGGAAGGAATCCGAAAGCAAAAGGAAAATTTACCCGGAAAGGAAAAAATACCTGAATTCCGGGTAAACATCGGGTTAACTAAAGTTCTGATTTTTACCAGTTGATTTTCCTTATTTGAACTAATTGCTTTCTTTGTTTTAATTAGTTTATTTTTTATCTGGATCTTCTATGCTTCAAGGTCATCGTAATTATGAAATTTCGTTATAACCCTCGGCAAGGTGGACATTTACATATACTACAGCTTCGTTAGTATGACTGTATGCGTAATCATCGGTAACCTCTGGCAGCTTATCTGCTTCGGCCTGCGAAGTGACAACTGTACCTGCCGGGATATACCTGCCGTCAGGAATGGTTACGCCAATTGCTGCCGATCTCGGCTCAAGTACGCAGTTGTTCCCTACCTTTGATTTGAATACGAAAGCCTGCATACCGATAAAGGTATCATCGCCTACTGCCGCCGGACCATGAACCTGGGATTGGTGAGCAAGCGAAACATTTTCTCCAATATAGACCGCGTATTCCTCGCCATCAACTTCAACAATGTTGTCTTCTATAGGTTCGCCCTCTTCATTTATTGTCTCAAGGGCATGAAGCACAACTCCGTCCTGGACATTGCTTCTGTCTCCTACGAAAATTGGCATTCCTTCGTCACTCCTGATAGATGCCATGGGGGAAACCATAACGTTGGCACCTATTGTCACCTCTCCTATGACTGAAGCCTGGGGGTCAATATAGGCGGTGGGGTCAATCACAGGTGCTGAAGGCTCGGGGCTCCATGGTGTTACCGGATTTTCCCTGATATTCGAAAACTCATTCACGGTTATTTCCTGTGCTACAAAGTTGGCCTCTGCTCCTTCACCTTCTGAGATACACCCGCTCCCTGCGAGGGACAGTGAAAGAGAAAGAATAAGAATTGTAAAGATCTGCTTATTAAACATCATAGAGTTCCTCCATTGACAGTATGAAGATTATGAAATATATAGACATTTCTATTTTTATTTGGGAAAATATAAAGATATGAAAAGAGGTAAATACCAAAGTCAAGAATAATATTCTGTACTCAAACTCTGTAATCTAAAAGTCACGTCTGATAAATTTTGCTGGAAAACACTCAGAATACTCAAAAGAAATATGTATTTAAAAGATATTTGATATGTTATGATCCCTCTGTTTCAAATCTCATGGGAAACTATACGGGCAGACCTGCCCATATTTGCGGTCCTCTCAGTTTGGAACCTGTTTGTGCTTCTGGTTATCTCAAAAAAGGTATATGAATTTGCTTTAAAAAAGGGTAGATCAATTAATTCTTCAATGTACTTCTCAAGAAAAGTTATTCATTTCCTGGCTGGTGGATTGACAGCAATGCTGCTTCCTTTTATCGCCCATGAGCCGATATTGCCAGCAGCCACTGCTTTTGGACTTGCTCTTATGACTTATCTGCCTCATAAACTCAACAGGAGGATGTACTGGTTTCAGGACCCTGAAAACCTTTACGATGTGGATTTTACATTGAGCTGGGGATTGGTAGTGCTTTTCACCTGGTTCATTGACAGGAGCTTCTGGCTTGGAGTGATTCCGGTGCTTTTCATGGCATACGGAGATGGGATCACAGGCATAATAAGGAATCTTAAATATAACAAGAGGACAAAAGCCTGGGAAGGCACTGCAGGCATGCTCGTGCTGTGTGTAATTATCGGTGCAAAAATGGGTTTTGCCGGTATTTTTGCAGGAATTGTCTGTTCATTTGTGGAAAGGATAGAGAACATAGACGATAATTTCACAGTTCCGGCATCGGGACTGTTAATCCTACTCGCTGCTCAACATTACCTCCCTTCGCTTACAGTCTCTCTTTATTGAAATCTGCGGTAAAAATTCTTTACTTATCTTTTTCATTTTAATTTATCTTACTTTTTAATTTTGTGATTTTTAATATCAGAGTTTTCCTTTTTATACTACCTTCAAAGCTCCCATTTTTTAGAATAGCACTGCAGCCTTATAGTAATCTACAGTTATATATTATTTATATTGACAAACTAAAAGTTTTTATATGTTTGGACGTAATATATTTAAGAATGTAGGATGTTAGGGTTGAGTTTATAGCGTAAAGAGGGGGTACATGCAATTTTTCAGGCCCGAGTTCAAAAGCTCGGTTAAGCTGTCTCCGAATTGTGCGATCAGCATGTCAAAAAAAATCCGGCAAGAGTGTCGGTTTTAGATTAGCAGACCTAACAACGTTCTATTTATTTTAAGTCCATCGGGCTGTATTTTATTAAATATTTTACTTTACACAAGTCAGGATGAAGCTTTACACTGATGGGGGATAAAAGAAGAATGGATGAGAAGATAAAAGATCTGATTAAGAAATTGGAACGCTCGGTTTTTGCAGGAAATAGAGCGGCTGCTGCCGAAGAGCTTGGAAAGTTAGGAGACACTTATGCTTTACCCGCGCTGATTAAAGCGCTGGATGACTCAAACCCAAAGGTAAGAGCAGCCGCCGCGGAAGCCCTGGGAAAATTCAATATCCCTGAGGTTGTTCCTAGCCTTGTAAAGGCACTTGATGACCCTCAAAGTCCTGTTAAAAAAACGGCCATTGCCTCCCTTGAGAAAATAGGCACACCTGAGGCTATTTCAGGTATCGTTAAAGGATTCGGGGATGGGGACAGATTTGTTCAGAAGGAGGCAGTGAAAGCTCTGATGAGGATAGGTTCCATAGAAGCAATTTACGGTCTTGAGAAAGCTCTGACTTATCCTGATGACTCGCTGAAAAGAATTTCAATAACAGCTCTCGGAAAAATCGATACTTATGAAGCTGCTCTCTGCCTGGTAAAAGCAATTAAAAGCTCGGATACTAAAGCAAGGAAGCATGCATCCGAAATTCTGGGAAAAAGAGGAAAATCAGATGTGCTTGACGAGCTGATGGAAACCCTCAAGGATCCGAGGCAGCCTGTGCAGGAAGCAGCATCCGAAACTCTTTGTAAGATCATAAATGTGTCAACATCAGTACCTGAGCTTATCAAGGCTCTCGAAGCTTCGAGCAGGGATGTTAGGAAAACTTCTATTGAGACCCTCTGGAAGATAGGAACGCCTGAGGCTGTCTCGGGGCTTTTAAAAGCCCTGGATGACCCGGACTGGTATCTAAGAAGCAGGGCTGCTGAAGCCCTTGGAGATATTGGTTCTCCTGAAGCAGCCCGTGGGTTGATTAAAGCTTTCGATATCTATGAGAACTCTGTAAGGAAGGCGATTACCTATGCCCTTGGAAAAAACGGGACCCCTGAAGCCGTAGAAGGGTTGTTGAAAGCTCTTAACGACCCCGACAGTTCAGTAAGGGAATCGGCAGTTGTGGGTCTTGGAAAAGCAGGCACTAATGAGGCTATATTAGGGCTTTTGAGAGCCCTTAAGGATCCCAAAATCGCGGTTAGAGAAGCTGCAGCTTCAGCACTTGGGGATCTCAAAGCGCAGCAGGCTGTTCCAGAGCTGATAATGATTGTTGAAAATCCTGAAAGTCTAATACAAAAAACCGCGATTGGATCACTTGAGAAAATCGGTACCCCTGAGGCAGTCTCAGGACTTGTCAGAGCCAGTGAAAATTCAGATGCCTGCGTAAGAAGGGCTGCATTGAAAGCTCTAGAAAGAATTAATAAATCCAGTCCGTTACTGGCAAATGCTACGGAAAAGGCCGAAATCCCTGATGAGGAGCCTGCCCTGAAGGACTGCCTGAAAGGTTGTAATTCTGAAACTCGGATTGAAATTTCAAAGCTTTCAGGCAATATTCATAAAACAAGTTCTCTTAAGAAGCTTGAACTCTCAATTTCTGTTGAAGGGAGCGGATCCAGAGCCCATCAAAACCTCGTTTCCGGAAAAAGAAAAGGTGTCGGGCTGACCTGCCCTTACTGTTTAGGAAATTTGAATCTACTCACTGCTCCTAATTTCTGTCCTTTTTGCGGGATGAAACTGAAACTGAAGTGTTGAGAAGTGCCGTCTCATCGGCTGTTCGTAGGTTGACAGACCTGAGATGGTTGACAGACCCAAGATTTCAGAATTTTCCTGCTTTACAGACTTTTCTGTTTTGCAGGTTTTTCCCTGTTTTTTGGCAATTTCCTCCTTAAATATCTCTTTATTTTTGTGCTCTCTCTTTTGAGCCGTTCTCCTGTTTTCTAAAATATTCTTCTATCCTCTATAACTTAGAATTAAGAACAGATTTGTTTAAATTAAGAAGGTTGTTCAAAATAAGATAAAGCTACCCATTGGAGACTATTAAGAAGAGAGTAAATACTTAAAAACCGAAAATTACAGGCTATAAAGGATTAAATTCAAAAACAACCTCTCTTTAACTTTGAATGTTAAACTCAATCCATTAGTCTTACTGAGAAAGTAAGTATTCTTTTATCTTTAAATCCAGATATAGCATCTTCAGCTAGCAACATTCGAGCAGTATCATCCACCGATAACATGTTCCAGAATAGATTACTCTACTGCTCTTCAGCTAGTAACATATCGAGCAGTACCATCCACCAATAACATGTTTCAGAATAGATTACTCTACCGCACATGTAAACCAGGTAAAGTATTGAAGAGATTATGCGTACAATCTTCGACACCACGTACAATCTTCAACACCAGGTTGATGTCCCTGAAAGTTTTTTCAAAGTAATTACAGATTCAAAGTCTACAGAAGATTCCATTGACTCCGAGAAAACTTTGAAGATAACCAACATTAAATATAAGGACTTGAATAAAAAGTACAGTCCAGCAATCAGTTCTTTCCACAGGACGTGCTAGTATGAAAACTAAATTTCTGTCCCTGCTCCTTATACTTGCAGGAATTATCGTGATCTCAGGCTGTGTGGATGCAGAGAACCAGTATCCTGCTTCCAGAGCTTCAGAAGAGCTTTACAGGGCTATTTTTTGCCCTTATGCAGGGCTTCTGAACCATGAGGAACCTGGGATGCCGGACATGCATCCCCATGATTTCCCTCCAGGCGGACCCTATCCAGGCTATGAGTCCGCCCATAAACTGAGAGATGCGACATCCCTTCTTGACAGCAATATCGAGAAGGCAGAAATGATCTCAGTACGGCTCGAAAGCGTAGTTGAACGTTATAAAGCCGAAGGAGAAGACGTTAGCAGACTTGAAGCCCTTGTTGAGGAATACAACCTCCTTGTAGAAGAGGCAAAGCAAAACCGAGCCCTTGCAGATGCAGCTGCAGGTGAAGAAGATAACAGCTCAGTTACGGATTCCAATGCATATAACGGTTCGTCCGAAAACATGGAAAGGGAGTATCTTATCAGGTCTCAGGAAAGCATGATCCAGGCTAATTATATCCTGAAAGATATTTTCGATGAGATGCAGTTGCTAATGCCCGGGAGTGAAGAGCTCAACAGCACGTCCAGGCTCAGTGCAACAGGAGAAGGAAAAGCTATCCTCATGGGTAGTTTCACCCTTAATATGCACCTGGAAAAAGGGAAAATGGCAATAGGTGATCTTTCCAGCGACTCCGAAATTGATATAGAGGGGGATTACACAATTGAGGAAAAAACCGATATGCATGACAGGGTATTCCTATATCATATCAATTCTGCTGATGTAAAGGTCTCCGGCTCTCGTAAAACAGTAATGTTAAGCAATGAAAACATCACCCTTACAGCAGAAGGTGAGGGTTATGCAGCTTTCCAGGGTAATGGCACATACAGCGTTCAAGAAGAAGGGGGAGAAGTAAAGGAAGATGTATGGGCAAAACCTCTCTTCGAACAGGGGATGGGTCACGGAGAACATGGGCCAGAAGGAAAGGACGATAATTAGAGGACACGGGCCTGATAGGAAGGTTAACAATACAGGACGTTGACCTGACTGAAAGGAGAATGACGGTAATCGGGCATAGGTTAAGGAAGTACTATTACGGACACCAAGAGAACTTATCCGGAAATAGAAAGCAGGAGACACTTTCTTCCGCAGAGCCCATAAACCTCTAAGAAAAATATTAAAAAGCCTTGAAAGATAGAAAACCAAAATGCAACTCTGGGTTTATTGAAAATGAATCTGAGGCTCTTTATTATTTGTATCGCTGCTGTACTTGCTTTAGTCGGACCTGCCTTAGCGGACAGCACGGCTACGATCCACGGTGCGGTATACGGCTGGGACACCTTCGAGCCTCTTGAGAATGCAGTAGTTGAGGTAAATTCCACTCCCTCGCAGTCCATGGTGGCAAAATACGGCATGTATTCTTTTGAATTGGTGCCCGGGGACTACGCAATTACAGCGAAGTATTATCAAAACAGCACCCTTATTTATTCGGCAGAAGAGACTGTTAAAATTAAGGATGAAGGAAAGTATGTACTCGACCTCCTGCTTCTTCCTGTCTATTCTGACGAACTCATGGACAGTTCCGGAGTAAATGGATCATCAAGAAACACGAACAAAAATGCAGAAAATTCATCCTCGAATAATGTAAACCCTGTAACCGACACGGCAGCAGGTCAGAATATAAATTCCGGTACGGATAACTCAAACAATGCTGTTCCTGCCAGCGGAGCTTATCCTTTAAGTATGAGTTATCTGCTAGCAGCTCTCTTACTTTTCCTCTTTCTTGTAGCAGGCTACAGGTTTGCCAGAAAGGATAAGAAATTAGAGGAAAAGCCTGAAGAAAGGGGACATATAACCGGAAAAGGGCATACGACTGGAAATCTTTTCGAGCCCGGTAAGGTATCCGAACTCCTGGTAAAAACCCCTGATAAAACAGCAGAGCTTTCCCATAAAAGCTCAGAAAAAAGAGTAGAAACTGAAAACCTGTCACCCGAACTAAAACAGGTTTCTCAGACACAGGAATCTCAGGTGAAGCCTTCAGAAAGTACATCTGAAACAGAAGAGGCAGATCCTGTAAAGGAGCCTGTGAATGAGCCGGTAACACAATCTCCGAAGGAGCCATTAAAAGAATCGGTAAAAGAGCATATAAGAGAGCCTGTAAAGTCGCCAGTAAAAAAATCATTACTCGAGATTCCGGAAAAAAAAGCTCAGGCAGAGCCAGCAGAAATTAATGAGGGATCTAGTGTAGATAAAACCAGATCGGCTGGGTCTATCCCGCAGAGAGAAAAAGAAGAGATTCCCTTTGAGGAATCTACGGACAAGCCTGCAGAAAGTCCTGTAATTGAGCCCTCTGCTTCCAGAAAGAAGCACCCGCTTCCCGCAGACCTCCAGGAGGTCATGGACATAATCCGAGGTCAGGGTGGCAGGATTACCCAGAAAGACCTGCGCAGCAGGTTGAAATACTCCGAAGGAAAGGTCAGCCTCATGCTTGCAGATCTGGAGAGAAGAGAACTGATCGAGAAGTTCAAGCGAGGGAGAGGAAACGTTGTAATCCTGAAAGACGAAGAGCGCTAAAACTCAGGTAAGATACTTTTTTCAGCCTCTTAAAAACTCACGAATTTTCAAATAACCGACTCCTTTTCTCCATTAGTGTGTTTACTTTCCTGTATTGCCGTATCTACTTTTTTCCAGCCCTGACAGCTTTTGTTTAAATATCTATTTTCGTTAATATTCCTGCTTTTGGCCGGATTAAAACGTGAACCAGGTTAAGATCAAACTGCCTCATAGTTGCTTAACAGAAAAACTGGCACAAGGAACAAGCCGGCTTTACGATCTTGAAAAGGCAGATTTACGATTTAACATGATGCAACCCTTTAGGAGGGATTTAATAATATTTTAGAGAGCTTTTAAAGAATGAAACGGAGTTAAAGCTCCTGGAAAAGCTTCATTGATAAATATATCTCCTAATCTCTCTTTTTGCGGTTAAGTATCCTTTTATTATTAAATGTCAATGAAGGGGTTGACTGCCTTCTCCTGAGAAGCTGGTAGTTGGGGATTTCCTGTGTCTGCAGGTGCCTTAATCCATCAGGGTTCTTGAAACAGGATATGCAGGAACGAATATCTCAAAACTTGAGTCAGGGTCCTTCAGTCGATATTCTGTTTACCATTTGATGAACGAATGGGGGGAGCAGCCAAAAAACCTACACACCACAACAAGGGGCATCTGCATTTGCAGGTGCCTCAAAAACGTGGGATACCACAGTAAGAGCGTTTCAGGCTAAAATCGTAAGGGGCTTTTAAACTGGAGATTCAGGCAAAGTATGAACAGAAGACTGAATTATTAAAGCCGCCCTGATGAGGCGGAACATGATTTAGAGGAGTATAATGACACTTACAGAAATCATAGGGGTATTTAAAACGAAATTAAATGCCTCAAATCTTCTGAATTCACTTGAAAAAGCTGCAGATTTCTACGATGAATCTGACATTGATTCTGAAATGGACGACACGGGGGAGACTCTAAAAAACAATCCTTACAGCAGTTCAGGCAGTGCTTCTGTAATTAGTGCTTTTGTCAATAACGCTTCAGTCAAAAATCTGAATGCAGAGAATGTCTCCGGGAACAGGGAAGTTCCACTTATCATACTGACCGATGTCTGGAAAATCTACCAGATGGGAGAGTCCGATTTTGCAGCCCTCAGGGGAATAAATCTTGAAATTTATGAAGGAGAGTTCCTCGTAGTCCTTGGTCCGAGCGGAAGTGGAAAAAGCACACTTATGAATCTGCTAGGCTGCCTGGATTTGCCTTCGAGAGGCACGGTTTTCCTGAACTCAGGTGATATCTCGGAACTTGAAGAATCCGAGCTTGCCAGAATCAGGGGGCAGATGATAGGTTTCATTTTCCAGAGTTTCAACCTTATTCCCACTCTGAACACTCTGGAAAACGTGCTCCTGCCTCTGGAATTCCAGGAAGAAGACCCACATACAGCCCGAAAAAAAGCTGCATACCTGCTTGAGATCGTAGGACTTTCAGATAAAAAACATAACCTGCCTTCCCAGCTTTCAGGCGGGCAGAGGCAAAGGGTAGCAATAGCCCGCTCCCTTGCAGTGAACCCACCTATAATCCTGGCGGATGAGCCTACAGGAAATCTGGACAGCAAGACAGGCAATTATATTCTGGAGTTTCTTGACGGTTTGAACAAAAAGGAAGGTAAGACGATCATCATTGTGACCCATGACCTGGAGCTTGTAAAGTATGCTACAAGAATTGTGTACATCAGGGATGGTCAGATAGAAAAAATAGAGGAATGCACACGAGATAAACCGGAGGGAATAATATGAAAAAATTTCCTTTTTTAATGTTCTTGATTTTATATTTATCAGTGCTGGCGCTGGGAGCAGGAACAGCTTTTGCTGCAAGTGGATTGATAGATTCCTCGTCCGTTCAGGCAAACGTTACTAACCAGAATCCTGATGCTGCACGTCCAGGGGAACCGGTCGAACTTACTGTCAGCATACAGAATGTAGGAAGAAATGATCTGAAGAATATTAATGTCGCGATCGAGCCTCAATATCCTTTCAGTAAGGTTTCAGGAGAACCACTTGAAAAGCAAATCTCCTATCTGAATGCCCGGCAGGAAGATAATGATGCAGCCGTTCTTAAATTCAAGCTAATGACCGATTCCAATGCTTCCGAAGGCACATACGACCTCAATATCGTCACAAATGCCAGAGAGGACGGATCTTCGTCAAAAACGGTTAAAACCACAAAGACTATCCAGCTCGAGGTAAGGGGCAAAGAGTACGCTCAGATTGTTACCATAAACAAAGCAAATATTGATCTGGCAAAGGAAGAGCCTCTGGAATTCATAATAACGAATACTGGAAATTCGCCCCTTAAAAATATGGTAATTTCCTGGAAAGATCCCAAAGGGGTTATCCTGCCGGTATATTCGGATAATACAAAGTATGTCAAATATCTGGAGCCTGACGATTCTGTAACTGTATCTTACCTGGTCATGGCAGATGTAAATGCTAACCCTGGACTTTATACCATGGATGTTAATCTCAGCTTTGAAGATTATGAGTCCAATGCAAAAAGTATCCAGACAACTGCAGGGCTCTTTGTAGGCGGAGAAACCGATTTCGATGTTTCTTTCTCGGAAAGCGACCCTGGAGAGATTTCCCTCTCAGTTGCAAACGTGGGCAACAATATGGCGTATTCCGTGAAAGTATCCGTTCCTGAACAGGAAGGCTTCAGGGTAACAGGAAGTTCTTCATCGATTGTTGGAAATCTTGAGAAAGGAGACTATACAATTGCGTCTTTCAATGTTGCGAGCACACAGGCTGCAGGTGGGGAAGACTCGCCAGGCATTGTAAAAGCACGTGGGGCAACAGACGAAAGTAATAAAAGTTCGATTTCAAAAGCATCTCCTCCGCTAAAAGTTCAGATTGAGTATACCGATGCAAAAGGGGAAAGAATAACGGTTGATAAGGCTGTTGCAGTCCAGATGTCCGCACCAGAGGGTACTGCCACTGAGACTGGCCCGCGAGCACGCAGTAGTAGCCTCGGTTCATACACACCCTATTTCGTGTTAATATTGGTTGCAATAACTGGGCTATTCATATACCGCAAGAAAAAACAGGCAAAGGGTGAGAAAAAATCCAGAAACAAAGGAATTGGGGACCAGAAATACGACTCCGGGACAACAAGAGACTAAATGCAGCTATCTGATAGAGAAAGGAAGGATTCAGTATGCGAAACTCTACTTACGCGAAGATGGCTCTGAATATGCTTCTGCACAGCAAACTGCGAAGCTGGCTGACCATTGTAGGGATTGTTATAGGGGTCGGGGCTGTCGTAGGCATTCTTTCCCTGGGGGATGCTATGGAGGAACAGGTTCAGAGCAGGCTTTCCGAGATGGATCTGACAAAAATAGCTATAACCCCGGGGTATACCAGAGCGATGTCAAATATGCCCGGACATCCTGGAGGAGGCGATTCAGTTATGGATTCCGAATTGACAGAAGATGATCTTGACGCACTTCAGGGTATAGAGGGCATACAGTATATAGCGGGGGAGATTTCAGGCAGTGAAAAAGTGGATTATGCTGGAGAGAATGCTACACTCTCGATTACGGGTGTGGATCCTCAGGTCTGGAAATACATGACTACTCTGGAGACGCAGTCAGGAAGATTGCTTGAGCCGGCTGACAGGTATGTAGCAGTTATAGGGAGCGATGTTGCCAGCGGAGTTTATGACAGGGACATAGGGGTCAATCAGGTAATAACAATAAATGGTAAGTCCGTGCGTGTTGTCGGCATCCTGACAGAGGAAGGCGGTTTTGAGGACAGCAATATTTACATGCCTATTGATGGGGCAGTAGACCTTATCGAGGATGCAGAAAAAGGCGTTTTTGATACGATCATGGTAAAAGCACAGAGTGAAGACCTTGTGGATACTGTAATGGAAGATATTACAGATAAGCTCATGGTTTCGAGGCATGTTATGCGGGAAGATGAAATGGACTTTTCAGTAACTGCGTCAAAATCCATGGCTGAGTCCGTTACTGAAATGACGTCCTCCATGACACTTTTCCTGGGAGCGATTGCTGCGGTATCTCTGATTGTAGGAGCTGTGGGAATTGCAAATACGATGTTTACCTCCGTCCTTGAGAAAACAAAAGAGATCGGTACTATGAAAGCGATAGGGGCGAAAAACAGTGACATCCTTATGATCTTTGTCTTTAACTCTGCAATGGTCGGTTTTGTCGGAGGGATTTTTGGAGTTATGCTTGGAGCTTTTATCTCAACTCTATTTCCGATACTTGGCATGACCATGATGAGATCCGGAGGGGACTCAGGCATCTCGCTCTCACCTCACCTTATGCTCTTCGGCCTTGTCCTTGCCATTGTTATAGGCATTGTCTCCGGAGCTGTTCCAGCTTACAGGGCTTCCAGGCTGAAACCTGTAGATGCCCTGAGATATGAATAACCTTTAACTGATAACCTGTTAGCTTAATATTAGAGAAAAAACTCAAGCCTGGGGATTGAGAATCTGACTTGTTTCCTCAGAATTTATTTTTTAACCGTATCAGTCCCTGAATTTGGCTGTACCTGATATGAAGCATAAGGATCTGATATGAGGCATAAGGATCTGATATGAGGCATAAGGATCTGATATGAGGCATAAGGATCTGATATGAGGCATAAGGGTCTGTGGGAATCGGTTCCTGTTTGCAGAAGTTCTGGATATTTTCACTCTCAATTATATTGCTCTTTTTCCGTATTATTCTGCAAGCCTGTCCTCTTGATTCATGTAGAAATAGTCAGCAAACCTTATTACAATCCTGAGTTTTTTTTGAAAAACATCATAAAAAGTGTTTAAGTTTACGATAACTTTGTTCCCTGGTTATCTACTAAAAATATAAACGATTTTCAGCCAGGATAAATCAGTTTTTTTATAGCTCAAATTTTGAAAAGCAAGACAAATATCAAAAAAACTTAATAGTATATACATCTTTCGAATGTGGAAATCAAATATGGTCTTTACTCCAAAGCCTGAATAGTTCTTACTTTTTAGTCCTGGCAAAAGAAGCATAAACTGGGCATAAATGTAAATATCACTTGAGAAAATTATTTTATGTATCTAGCTTGAATGATAGAGGTTTTCAGGTTGATTTTCAAGAAAATTCCTATGAAAATTTATGAAAACTTCCATAAAATGTTTAGCGGTAGTAACCAGGTAACTTTTAATATCTGCAGGGAATGCGGGGGAGCCTGCGAACATAATAAAATCGGTACACTGCTGCCCGGTGAGGAAGAGTATATGGCAGAGAAAATGGGTATAAGCATAGCGGATTTCAAAATTCGCTACCTGGATGTACTCAAAATGGATGATGGAACTCAAATCCAGGTATTAAAATTAGGAAAGATGTGCCCGTTTTTAAATGAAGACGAGGTATGCGAGTGCCGGGATTTTAAGCCGATATTCTGTAAGATCTATCCTGTAATCTTTACGATTAAAGACGACAATATAAATTTTGCGATAGATAACTGGTGTAAATTATCGAAAAAAAAGGCATGCAGGCTTTATTTTGAAACTGCCATACCACTTTTATCAGAGCTTGCAATTCCGATAGAATGGTTAAGGCATGTAACTAGCTACGATAATCTCAGTTTTGATTACGATCAACTGGAAAAATGCAGACGAGGGAAGAATAAGTATGCAGTTTTTTCGCTGGAAGAACTGTTAAGTTTGCAGGAATCCGAGACAGAGACATCCAATCTGTGTATTGATTTTGGTCAGAAAGCTGAAGAGCCCGTTTTTTAACTTTATGCTGGAAAAATTGAGTTCAAGCACCTGCAGGACATAACTCACCTGCTGGCAAAAGGATAACCAGTTTCAGTTTTTCCAGTTACCCTCTATTTTAACCTGTATTTTTCCTGCCTTTTATTCTAGTTCGCTTATACGTTCGGTAGTATTTCGATCCTGTTTTTATTAATCTGTATTTTCACTACCGTCTCTCTTGCCTTCTATCGGAATTGCGAAAGCAAAGGTGCTTCCCTCTCCAGGTTTGCTCCTGAACCATATATACCCGCCATGTAATTTGACAATCTGCTTAACCAGCGAAAGTCCCAGCCCGGTCCCCTCGTATTTTTTGGACAAAAAGGAATCAATCTGGCTGAAGGGCTTGAAAAGTTTGCTCTGATCTTCAGGTTTAATGCCAATTCCTGTGTCACGGACTGTTATTTCCACCATATCCCCTTTTCTTCTTGCTCCTATTTTTACATGCCCGTTTTCATAGGAGAATTTTATAGCATTATCCACGAGGTTATACATTACCTGAACGAATCTGGCTTCATCTGCACAGACAGTGGAAAGGTCGCTATCTATATCGATTTCAATTTGAATATTTTTTTTATCGGCTATGGGAGACACAAGGCTTTTTATGGTTTTAATCTTGTTTGCGAGTTCAAACTGTTTATAATTCAGCTCCATCTTTCCTGCTTCTACTTTAGAAAGATCCAGGATGCTATTTATCAGATTAAGAAGGTGTTTTCCGCTCTTAGAGATATTCCCTACAGATTTTAGCTGTTTTTCATTCAATTCACCATATACCTGTTCATACAGCAGGTCAGAGAATCCTATTATCGAATTAAGCGGGGTTCTCAGTTCGTGGCTCATATTTGCCAGGAACTCACTCTTGGTACGGTTTGCAGCTTCTGCGATCTGCTTTTCCTTAAGAAGTGTCTCTGCAGCTTTATTTTCCGTAATATCTCTACAGGTTTCGAGGACTCCTATTATCTTTCCGTTATCTTCGGTTACAGGGGTCGCCTGAACCAACCAGACCCTGCCGTCCATAGAAGTAAATTCTACTGATTTTTTTCTGCCTTCTAGGAAAATTTGCTCAAGCTCCAGGGAGTCGGACAACGGGCTATTTATACCGGAAATATCCTTAAGGGGCATTCCAACTGCCTTTTGAAGCTCCGTTTTCATATATTCAAGGGCAGCCTTATTTGCCCAGATAATCTTATGTTGAGGATTTATGAAAACAACCAGTTCATTCAGGGAGTCAAGAAGGACTTTTTTTTCCCGTTCCTGTGCTCTTAATTCCTGTTCTGCAAGATTAATTTCATTTAACATCCCGTTGATCTCATTTGAAAGGCGATAAAGCTCATCGTTGTCTTTAAGCTGCAGGTTTCTGGAAAAATCCTTATCTGACCTGATCCGAGTAACGAAATCGTCAATTTGTATTATTCTTGAGACGAACAGCCTGTCAAGTGCAAATTTAACTCCTATGCCTGTCATAAGTCCAGTTAGTAAAAGGAAAAAATACATATTATCCAGGATTCTCTCGCCATTTGAATAGAGCCTTCTGGGGAAATCTGCCTTAATAATAAGGGCAGGCTTGCCTGAAATATCTCCTAATTCGAAGAAACCTGCTATTTTCTCATCGTTTTCAGGTATAATGATGGGATTATCTGGAAAATCCGAAAAGTTTTTAATCTGTGATCTTACGTCAACAGGCAATTCTTCATAAGTTCTGTACATTGTAAGGGAATAGCAGGTAGCGTCTTCAAAAGAAGCTAGAAGTGCCTCATCAAAATATCTTCCGAAAATCAAAGTGCCCCTCACAGGTCCCTTTGAATTTGACTTAAGGATTGGATGACAGGCAATAAACATAGGGCTTTCGTTGAGTAACACAAAACCGCTTATGGTTTCATTTTCTGTCCTTGTGAGAAGAGTTCCGTCTTCTACCAGTCTAAGAAGCTCCTCCGGAAACTTGGTTCTTTTTGATGTATTAGCATCTATTGATTTTGCATAGACCACATCTCCGGATTCATTTACAAAAATCATCACATTAATCTTGATTCCTGCAAGGGTCTGGTCTTGTATGTTTTTATACATATATTCCAGATTCCTGTCTTTGATAAATTTATATGTATCATCCCAGCAGGCCCAATCATGTGTCGTACGATCAATGTATCTCTGTTCAGTTGAGATCGCATTCTGTATTCTCTCTACATTCTCCAGTGTGTCCACATGCTCAAGTTCCAGGAATTTAGAATGCTGCATGCTATACGTGAGAGTAAAGGCAGCCGCAAGAACTGCAAAAATTAAAAGGGTTACTAAAAGAACCTTTTTACTGATATCTATTCTGGACACCCCAAAGAGTCTAGATACTAGAAAGAGTTCGAAAGTAATATATTAGTATATTAAAAAGATGAATAAGTATATAAATTTTAGCAGTCACTTCAGGCAACTTGAGACCAGTTAAAGCCTGTTCCTTTTATCTTTACCACGCTACTCCTTCAAAAGAGCTAATTTGAATTTAAACAGGTTTTCAATATAAATCAGCTTCGTTACTATTTTCCAGCTATACCATTCCGGGCGTTCAGATAAGACTGTTCAGTAATTTCTACATTTCCTTTGAGATTTACAACTTTCATGCCAAAGGTGCAGGCAAATTCTTTAACATTTATATCAAATTCCGGATCATTCAAAATCCCACTGTCAATTTTTGCAGCCAGGCAATAGAGTGGATTCTTCAGGTAATGTTTATTAAAGTCCCGGCTCCCGGTCTTTTTCTCCAGCCGCTTCCAGCTTGAAGCCCACATAGGAGTCAGGTAAATTGTTCCCATTCCCCGGAATTCTGCCATTGTTCTGGCATAAGCCTCGTTTCCTCCGAGTGCCAAACTGATGCAGTCTTCTATGGTTTCCCCATTTTTGTCTTTGAGGAAAAAAAGAGGACACTGGAGATCTGCCAGGTCTTCTTCCAGTTTTCCAAGTGCATGCCCACAGGTGCCGTAAAAAACCAGGATCCTATCCGAGAAGGGAGCCATCTCACGAATATTCCTGTGTACCTCTTTCTTCAAAACCTCAAGGTCAGCATGAAGGTCAAGGCTTAGCAGATTCACAACAACGCTTATTTCTTCCCCGAGTTTCCTTCTCCTGCAAATCTTTCCTAATAACGGAAAACGTGAAAAAAGCCTTGCAAAAACTCCGAAACCAGGGCTGAATTGACCCTGAAGGATCATTGGGACACGGTCAAGGAAAACCTGCCTTGGAGTGCAGTTCCTTGCTCTGAGCTTACGAAGAAAACCTGAGCTATTCCGGTTTTCCACGACAATTAACTGCTTTAACTCTCGATCTTTTGATAATACATGTACAAGCTCATCTTCGAGCATTCCGCAGGCAACTATACTCAGTACAGGCATATTCAGGATACTCTGAAAATTGCTGCTATAACTTATTTAGTATATTATGGAATTATATTTGTAGTTCATTATAGCATTGCATTTATTTCTGATTCCTTATTTCTTTTTGCCGGTCTGCTTTTGTCTGTTTTTCCTTGAATTTCCAGGGAGTTTTTTATCAGGAGTGACTCCGTAATACCTTGTCCTTGCTGCTCCCCAGATGCAGCCGTTTTTCCCGAAGATTTTCAATTCGATATTCTGGATAGCTTTGCAGAGTTTATTTCCCTCTCTTGCACCCTTGCAAACTATACAGTACTTTTCACAAAAAACAGGAGGCTTTTCCTTATTTTCCACCATTTCGACACTTCCTGCCATATTCTTCTCGTATCCAGATACTTATGCGTGCTTATTAAGATATTGTCTGCAGGCTATAATTTATTTGTGAAGTACAGATTTATATATTTAAGCGTCAGAGTTGTGTATTGAAGGTCGGATTTGTGTATATTAGTGACCTTCAGAAACAAGTTCAACTACAACTAAGTAAAGCAGGGGAAAACTTTGAGATTTCACGATAATATAAGAGATCTGGGAGTTGAAATACTCGAAAAAATAGACTCCCAAAAAGAAAATATTATTAACTGGAAGAGCTGGCTGCAAAGATACGATTTCCTTCCTGAATACAAGGATGATTCTTATGCCTGGCTTACGGTCGTTCTTGCCCTGAAGTCCGTAGATTCAGGGAATTACGGGGTTGGAAGTATTCTGGTCGGAACAGATGGCAGGCTTGTAGCTATGGGTCATAACCGCGTGTATTCACCTTATTTCAGGAGCGACCTGCATGCGGAGATGGTAACTGTGAACGATTTTGAAGAAGAAAACTCGCAAATTACCACATTAAATGGATATACCCTTTATACATCTATGGAATCCTGCCCAATGTGTCTTATAAGGCTGATATCTACTGGTATAAAACGAGTCATTTATGTCTCCCCTGATCCTATTGGCGGAATGGTAAATGCAATTCCCCTGCTGCCTCCTCTCTGGAAGGAACTTTCAGGACTGCAGCTTTTTACAAAAGCTTGCTGTTCCGAGGAGCTCTCAAATGCTGCAACTGAGATAATGCTTATCAATGCAGATGAACTTCTTGAAATCCTGAGAAAACGCCGCATGTAATCATCTTTTAAAAATTTCTGTAACCAATCTATGAAGAACAAGTGCTATTTTTTGTAAAAGGTACAGGTAAATCGGCATTTCAATTTATAAATTTCCTTCAGATTAGCCGCTCCGAACTGTAAACCGATAAGCAGGGTTTTCTGAGAGTATTTAAGGTTTTTGAATATCTCAATGACGGATATTAGCCTCATCAGGCTACATGAAAATTAATCCTAGGTGGCTTTACTATCTTCACTTTTACAGATGCTTTCCTGTAAAAACAGATAAGATTATATAAAAAAAACATATAATGAAATATAAAAATTTCATCATAAGTATATCTTTTAAATATATATTTGGGGGGAAGAGATATTAGGAAATCTGGAATTCTTGCAGTTTTACTTTTATCAGGAATGCTATTTATTTCCGGCTGTGCAGAAAATGCTCAGGACAATGAGACCGGTCCCGTGGAGGAAGGCGTAGCTCCGGCAGAAAGTGCAACCCCTGCTGCAATGGAAGAAGTCACGGAACCAGAAGTTGGAGCTGACGTAGAAGGGTTAATATCCAGTCACGAAGAAGACTTCCTTATTGGAGGGGGAGAAGTCACGATTCCGGGCGAAGGGGAGCCCGAACAGGACAATGAAACCTTTGCTGAAGATCGGGCTCAGGGAAATAATCAAACAATTATTCAGACTGCAGAAGGAGCGGGATATGCTACATTTGCTTCACTTGTGAGGGATGCAGGACTTGAGGATACATTTAATAAAGGAGGTTACTACACGGTTTTTGCTCCTACTGACATAGCTTTTAATAGCCTTCCAGAAGGCATGCTTGATGATCTTCGTAATGACAGGGAGAAATTAAAACGTTTACTGACCTATCATGCAGTCAATGGGGAATACAGGGCTCATGCTCTTGAAAACATGAATTCTCTTACTTCCCTGGAAACCGGAGAGCTCGCTGTGAATGCCACTGCTGACGGAAAGGTAATGATAGAAAATGCAACCATCGTAGAGCCTGGCATCACTGCAGAAAATGGAGTTATCCACGGAATTGATCAGGTAATGATTCCTTCAGGAATCTGAAAATAAGAAGCCAGGATTAGAAACCAAACGACATACGTTTTTGCTTCTTTCATTCTTTTTTACTTCATTTTAAATTTTCGCCCTGCCTATCAGCTTCTATTCTGTTTACCGGTCAGCCTCTTATTCCGCTCTGCTACTCACAAATACTAAGACAGTTGCACAGGAGGTATTTAGTACCTCCTGCAAGAACGAAAAAATGATCTTATTAGGGTATTAACGATTATTTGAACCGTTTTTTTGCAAAAATTAAACAAGGGTCTCAGAGATTAACCTGCTCTCTGTGCCCGAATTCAATGCTGTAATCCAGGTAATATATGACTTCTGGCTCGATTTTTATCATGATACTATCCGGGTCTGGTGGCATGTCTGCAGCAACCGGAAATTTGGCTACCATGATTTCCCCGATTTCTCGCAATTCTTCTTCATCCGTAATTATTGATGCTTTGCCTTCAACCTGAAGAGCCTGCATATCAAACCAATCGGGGTCATCCTCATCTACGGTATATGCCACATAAGGGTTCTGCATAATATTCTGGACTTTTCGGGTATTTTTATTGGTAGTCACATATACAACCGCGCCTTCGGATATGTATGCCATTGTATGGGCCATTGGCCTGCCCTGCGGGCTTACTGTTGCAAGGTTCAGGTAGTAATGGTTTGAAAGGTACTCATAAATCTTATCTTTAAGCTCTTCTGCCATAATCCCCACCAAAATTTTATAACTTTCAATGAAACCCCGTTTGATTGGGTTCTTTACACCGGGTTTGCCAGGTTGCTACAATTTCGAGCAAAACTACCTGACCCGTAATATATTTACCAATCCATGATGAAATTTTTCCAGTTTTCCTGATTCTTTAGTCCTGTACTATAAAAGGGAAAATTACACTATTCTGTCTTTCCCCCCATACAGTTTATAGGGACAAAATTTATAAATTTTACTTATATCTTCAGTCAGCAGGAATATCAATAATTATAATTTCGTAATTCTCTAGTGGATAAAACAGGAAAATAGTAACTCCGACTGAAAGAAATTATCTGATAGTCCCTATGCTTATATCAGTTATATTTTTAAGTTTCTTTGTTTTATTCAATCAAGTAGACCATTATTCCTTTTGGGCATGCTTCAAAAAAGAATCAAGGATAATCAAAAGAGAATTAAATGGCAATTAAAAAGGATAGCTGCTATTAAAAAGATTAAGATTTATCAAATAAGACTAATGTCTTTCGAAAAAGCTGAACGGTTATAATAGTGTTCTTTTTTAAAACTTTTTCTCCTTTATACATTCTTTCAGTTTCTCCTCAAGGCGGATACGGGAGATAAAGGCTCCAAATTGGATCGCAATGGTTTCTATAACAGTGCGCACGCTATCCGGAAACTCGTATTCGAGGCTTGAGGCAAGATAAAAAGCTGCGATAATTTTTTCTCCTGATCTTACCGGGATAATTGCGGCAGCCCTGAGGTTTTCATGCCTTAGTGCATCATCTCTCGAGGTAAGAAGAAGGTCTATATGCTGTTTATAAACAGGCTGCCCTATCATAACAAGTCTGGTGTTCGGGGAATTCGCACTGTAATGGGAGCCATACTCAACAAAGTTAGGTGAAAGCCCGCGGTGAACAGCAAGCGTCATATCTCCAGTTTTTTCGTCTATTAGATAAATGCCTCCGGCATTGATTTCATCTATTTGAAGGCAGGAATCCAGCAGTTTCTCAAGAGTCTCGTTCAGGGAGCTGGAAGTGCTGAGGGCAATGCCAAGGTCTCTCTGAATGTAGAGCAGTTTTTCTTTTCTCTTTCGCTCAGTAATATCCAGAATTATTCCCTTAAGGTACTTTACAACCCCATTCTCATCAGCTTCAATAAACGTTCTTTCATCAACCCAGCGTACTTCTCCTGATTTTGTCAGGATGCGGTACTCCTGGGAAAAATCCACATAATCCTCATCAATCCTTCTTAAGAGTTCTCTTTCAACCCTTTCCAGATCATCAGGATGTACAATATTGCCATAAAGGAGTTTTCCGGATGTAAATTCTTCTACAGTGTATCCAAATTGCTTTATATTTTCTGATACAAACTCGGCAGGCCAGTACTTCTCCGGTCTCCAGAGGAAAACCGTTACAGGAACCTTATTAATTACTGATATCAGCTCCTTTGCCATTTCCAGAGCATTGCTTAAAGCTACCTCGTTAAGGTATTTACAGGCTTTTTGCCTGCCATTTCCATTCCTGGCCGAGTTCGAAAACGCTTTAGACATTTTATCCCCGTATTTAAAAAAACCTCTCAAAGGAAGCCCTGAGAAAGTTTCGCATATTTACATTTTTTGCTTCTCAAACATAGAAGTACGCAATAAATTAAAAAGTTTGTGATTTGAGTTTTTAAAAAGATCAGAATGCAGAGGCTTGGAAGTTAAAATCTAGCAGGAGAAGATATGAAAAGGAATCTATGACAAAAATAGACGACCAGGGAAAAAATATATAAATAAAATCGGGGTTTGCTGGTTTTTAAAAAGTAAAAATATAATTCTCAGGTCTTTTTAAAAGTATTATATTCTTTTCTGCTACTGCCTGTATCTTCAGGAGCCATAGCATTCGACCGAAACCAGTTATTTAGGGCGTTTCGATGAAGCCAAAGTGCTATTATGCACATAACTATGCTTACCACTAGCAGAAAAGGTGGGTCAAGGATAGCGCTTGAGACTAATCCTGCTATCAGGAAATAAGCATGAAATCCGAGAGGCACAAGAAAGACAAATGCAGCCTGGGGCTGGGTCGAGACTTCTGGGCGTAATGCTAAAATCAATAGCAGAGCGCTTCCTAAAACTGCAATAATAGTAGCATAATGTATCAATTCATTGGGAATGTTGGTAATTAGCTCGTTGGTAATAAGCACACCCGTAGTGCCGCAGAAAATAGCTCCTGCAGGGGAGAACCAGCGTCCCCAGAATCCAGGGAGCTTTGATAACAATCGAAGGCTTGCTGAAAATGAGAACACAACCCAGAACCATGCCCAGAAGTTATTGTAAGGAACGCCGAAGTACTGATAATCAAGACCTTTTCCCCAATCCCACATGCTCAGGCGGATGGCTATTGCATCTATGGAAAGATCGATGTTCAGTGCCATGAGGGCATCGAGCACAGGTCGTGCCCATTCTGGAAGGTTGGTTTTATCGGAAAAGGAGCGAACGCTATAAATAATAGTTCCCCATGCCACCCCAATGACTACAGGGACAGGCCCGAGCATTACCAGAAAGCTTCCGTATTCGTAAGCATTGAGCTGCTGGATTGTAGCCCATTCCAGAAGCAAGCCGAAGAACACCCCGGCAAGAAGTTGCCAGGCTACCCAGAAGCCTCGTTGACATGCATATTGCAGACAGACCAGAAAGAAAACTAAAACCAGAACCTCGAAGGTAAGAAAGTATAGGTTTATCAAAGGCATAATAACCGTAGATAATTTTTATATTTCATTTTATCAAATATTGTAATAAGCTTCTTTCATTGTGATATTTATCACAGTTTTCATATATTATAAGTTACTATGGTAACTTATGAATATTTTAAGAAGCTTTCGGTTTAATTGTTTTAAGAAGCTTTCGGTTTAATTGACAGACCTTAAAACTTTTTATAATAGTATATTTGGGATTATATTAATGTAAGCGATGATGTTTTTTAGATAAACTTATAAAAATTAATAGAGGAGTTTGAGCATATGGACGACCTTCAAGGGGTATTGAAAGGACAGAAGATTGCTTATTTTTCTATGGAAATAGGGCTTAGCAGTGAAATTCCGACTTATGCGGGAGGATTAGGTGTACTTGCAGGAGATACTATTCGCTCGGCTGCAGACCTGAACATTCCGCTGGTAGCAGTAACGCTGGTTAGCAATAAAGGCTATTTCAGGCAGATTCTTGATCCGTTTGGAAATCAGATAGAACATACCGAAGAGTGGAACCCTGCCCGTTTCATGACGCTTCTGGCAGAAGAGGTGAGCGTTAAAATCCAGAACCGGGACGTTAAAATCAGAGCCTGGCTGTATAATTGCAAAAGCCTTACAGGAGGCTGCGTACCTATCATATTCCTTGATACTGATGTAGAGGGAAATGAATGGGAAGACCGTAGAATTACAGACTTTCTCTATGGGGGAGATCAGCGCTACAGGCTAAAGCAAGAAATAGTACTAGGCATAGGGGGAGTACGGATGCTTGAGACCCTGGGTTTCACAGTCCGGAAGTACCATATGAATGAAGGACATTCTAGCTTGCTTGCCCTGGAACTCCTGAAGCGCAACGGCACAGATCCTGTGAAGGTTAAGGAACTCTGCATTTTTACCACGCATACTCCTGTAGAAGCCGGGCACGATAAATTTGATTACGGGCTTGTCGAGGAACTTATTCAAGATAAAAATGATTTGGATACCCTCAGAAGATTTGGAGGAGCAGATCGTTTCAACACAAGTCTTTTTGCTCTTAACCTGTCCAACTACGTCAACGGAGTCACGAAGAGGCACAGCCGGATCTCAAGCCAGCTCTTCCCTGGCTACCAGATCCAGGCGATAACAAACGGCATCCACTCATATACCTGGACTTCTCCTTATTTCAGGAAATTATATGACCGCTACCTGCCCGGCTGGGCAAATGAGCCTGAACTTCTGGTGAGGGTAGACGGAATCCCAGACAGTGAGATATGGGAAGCTCACTGGAACGCAAAAAAAGCTCTTATTGATGAGGTTAACCGGAGGACAGGCGTGGGTATGGACTATGAGACTCTGACGATCGGCTTTGCACGGCGCATGACCGCATATAAGCGTGCGACCCTTGTCCTATCCGATCTTGATATGCTCAAGAAAATAAACCGACGAGGCAAAATTCAACTTATTTTTGCAGGCAAGGCTCATCCTCGTGACGAGGCAGGGAAGCAGATTATCCGTGATATCTTCAAAAGCATGGAAATCCTGAGGGAAGACATAAAAATTGCCTTTCTAGAAAATTACGATATAGATCTTGCTGCAAAAATGGTTTCCGGAGTCGATCTCTGGCTGAACACCCCGACCCGCCCCTACGAAGCCTCCGGCACAAGTGGTATGAAGGCTGCCCATAACGGTGTTGTAAATTTCAGTGTACTTGATGGCTGGTGGATAGAAGGCTGGATAGAAGGTGTGACAGGCTGGGCAATGGGCCCGCAGCCCGATGAAAAGCTTTCCGAAGAAGAAGCAAGAGCAGCCGAACTTAGCGACCTTTACAATAAGCTGTATTATATTATAGTTCCCATGTATTACGAACGCAGGGATGATTGGGTTCAACTAATGAATAATTCCATAGCCATGATAGCTTATTATTTCAATAGCCACAGGATGATGCGGCGTTATGTGACACATGCATATTTGTAAATGGTGGGGTTTGTTATGAGAGGTTGTGAGCTGAGTCCTATTCTTTAAATTGTTTTTTGAGACAATAGATATCATTAGATATCCTCAAAAAACTCAAAGCATGTGCAAGAGTAATGCACAACTTATTTTTTGAAAATTCCCTTGATTAAATTAGCTCCTTATTTTTTTATATGTTTTAATTATGCCAATGTTTGGTATGTCTCGTAATAGCTCTAACTTTGATATTCTCTTCGCAAGGCTCACCTCCAAAGAAAGCTTGCTGGAATTGAGAAGAATTATAAATAACAATGAATAATAAGATGGGAATATATTAACGAACTGTTAATGGAAACAAATATTGCTAATACAAAGGAAATCCAGATTAGATTTTAAGCAAAATAAAGCATCGGAAGAAAGGCTTAACATTATATCAATGAAAGGAACTTGAGAAAAACCATTCTCTCATAGTAATAAGGTAAAAAAAAGCATCTGATGATAAAATTACACCAGAAAGGTCAGGATTTTTAAGGAGAAGATAGGGGCTGAGCCTTTCTGCAGAATTCGAGCTTATACTCCTGTGATCAGAAAAAAGGCTTGCCATTCTAAAAACTGGCTTACAGTAGAGAAAGAGGCTAGCTGTTTCTATAACGGTGTTCTAGCGGCTATTTACAAGGCTGTCTACGAAATAGAGACGGTTATTGCCCTATGTAATTCCTGCCTTAGTTTACCCACTGATTCAGGGGGACCCTTAACTAAAAGTGAGTGATAAAATGGCTTGGAGACATTCCAGGGATGCGGGGAAAAACTGGAAAAAAAGAAAGTTTTACATTATAATTTTCGTTTTCTTGATTGCGCTTGATGCACTTATTGTTTACATCCTGATTCAGTCCAATCCTCCAGATGTACCGTCAAACTCGATTGTTTGGGTAGCTGGTGATGGAAGTGAAAACTTCACATGTGATGGGATTGATGATCAGGTGGAAATAAACCAGGCTCTTGCCTATGTTGCAGAAAACCCTCAGCTCACGACGGTTTATTTGAAGGGTCCCAATACTTATGTTCTCTCAGATACTGTTTTCGTTGGAAATGATACGATCCTGGAAGGCGATCCTACGGCTGTAATTAAGCTTATAGACCACGCGGATTGGTCGGTGTTTAAGCCCATGATAACACAGATAAACAGTACAGGGATCCATAATGTTACTGTAAAAGGATTTGAAATTGATGGAAATCATGACAATAATCTGGATAAAAAGAAAGGATACGGATATTATAATATGATACACTTCCGCAATTGCAGTGACATTCGGGTTCATGATATGTATATGCACGATGGGCATGGAGAAGGATTGAAAGTAGACAATGGTTATAATATCACGTTTTATAAAAATCGTATATACAAGACGGGGCATAACGGGCTTTTTGCTGAAAATTGCCAGTACATATATGGCTGGGACAATAATATAACCATCAGGACTGACAGCGGTTTCAGGTTAAGAAACTCAAACCATGTAAAAATCTATGATAATGAGATCGACTCTTTTTATCATTGGAGTGCAGGCGGCGCTGGAATTCTGATTGAGAAAACTACAGGTATTGTTAATGATATAGAGGTATATAATAATACTATCCAGAAAACATACGGGCCTGGAATCTGGTTGATAGGTTGTTTTCAATCTTATCCCAGGGATGACGCGAAGAATGTCCATATTTATTCCAATATGTTCAAAAGCACGGGTACAAACCCGACTATTGACTGGGTTGGAGGTATAGTAACAAGCGGATTTTACGATACTCTTATCGAAAATAATACCTTTGACGAAGTTTATCACGGTGCAGTTATTCAAATGTATCCTACAGGTGGCACTCACATTTATCCTACATATAATAACTCAGGTCACATTGACCTCTCACCTAAAGGTACAGGATATACAACAATTGTCCGCAATAATATTATAGCAAACACGAAACAACGTAGTAAAGATCCTGCCGGAACAGGGTATGGAGTAATAAATTATCTCCCTGAAACACACACCATTGTGCTGGATAATAACTGTCTATACAATAACTTTGCAGGTAATTACCTGAACTGCACATCAACTACTGATATCTATATAGATCCCCTCTTCTTAAATGAGGACATTGGTGCCGGATACTCTCCAGACGAGCATCCGAAAGATATCAATCAAACTATCATAACATCCGCTTTTAGAAGAATGTGCTAATAAATTATCTGAGGCTATGCCGGTAGTGCGACCTGAAACACAGCTGACTTTTAGTGTGAAAATTTTCGAGGGATTAATTGAATCAAATTTTTATTTCAGCCGACGAGCGGAAGCCAAACAGTCCGTAAGAAGGGAAAGGTAAAAGTACTCCTCCTGAAAGGATTGTTCGGTTTGAATTTGCGAGGGTTTCTCTAACGGTCAGGCGGGTTCTGTGACTGTTTTTAATGTACAAAGATGGCTTCAATAAACATTTTTCAAACTTATTAATATTAAAATTTTTTAAAAATTCGTGCTAAAACCCAGGCGATAATTCATAGCTAGATGACCAAATGTATTCCTGAAGGCTTCTCATAATTATTAAAATAGTAAAATGATTACTCTACTTCAGTACTTCCTTTATAATTATTCAACTATTTTTTCTGCATTCCTGATCTGGAGCATATAGAGGTTTCTGGGTATATGAAAAGCAGTGCAGCTCACATCCTGGAAACGCAGTATCCAGAAAATAGTCTAAAAGAAAACAAATCTTTTATACCTATCTATATCTCTAAATAATTATATTCATAGCTTAAAATATTTTATTTAAATATGGTAATGGTAATATAACTTAGATAATATATCATATAATAAGTAATTTAATACTCAGATTATATTAACAGATCATCTTAGATTCAAGATTTGCTCCTTAAAATTATAATTATTTTAAATTGTGGGGATATGATTGGGGGAAAATATGTTTAGAAATGCCCGAAAAGAAGACCAGCAGAGAAAAGCCTCTGAAAGGTATTATAGCCGGCAGAAAGCTGCTGAAGTGGAGGGACTGCGCGAGAGATTCAGATGTGAAATCTTCAGGCCCTCGATAGAGGCACAACCCTTAGAGAAGCGCCTGATCTTTCTTAAACCAGATGATGGACTTGCCCTGGAGAGGATCATGGGAAAGAGCGATCTTGTCGGCATCTCTTATCTAGAACTTGGATTGCTCGCTGCCAGACCAGTTTGCAGGATTCAGGTCGTGAATCCCTTAGGCAGACCAGAGGGTTATGGCACTGGCTTTCTTGTCGGCCCAAATCTGCTTCTGACGAATAATCATGTACTCTATACAGCAGAGCTTGCAAGGAAGAGTTTTGCCGAGTTCGAATTTGAACAGGATATAAACGGTCGACGAAAGGTATCCAAATCCTTCGACCTGCGACCCGACGAAATTTTCGTCACCGATCCGGAAATGGACTTCACACTTGTATCCGTGGCACCAGTTTCCACAGAAGGGACAGAGCTTGCCGATTATGGGTTACTGCGCCTCGTGGAGGACACAGGCAAGGTTCAAATCGGCGAATATGTCTCCATCATTCAGCATCCTGAGGGTGGTCTCAAGCAATGCTGCCTCCGGGAGAACGAGGTTGTAGATATCTTCGATAACTGGCTGCACTATGTAACTGACACTCAACCCGGAGCCTCAGGCTCGCCCGTATTCAATGATCAATGGCTGGTTGTGGGCCTGCACCACTCAGGAGTGCCGATGAGAGACGACCAAGGAAACATCCTCAAGATAGACGGTCACCTCTATCGAGAAGGCATTGATGATCCCAGCACCATAGCCTGGGTGGCAAATGAGGGCGTGCGCATCAGCCGCATTTTCCAGGCACTGGAATCACGCAGTGAGAACGAGCCAATGGTGGCTGAAGCTTTGCGCAGGCTTCGCAGCCATGGCACTGGTCCGGTTGGACCTGCGATCATAACCGCCCCAGAACCCATTCCCAGCATAGCAACGGAACTGGGAGAACTGCCCGCAGAACATTACCGCCTGGCAGATGGTTACGACCCTGATTTCCTTGGTTCCTTGCACCATCTGCCCCTTCCAAGGTTGGCTGATAATCTCCGGTCCAAAGTCGCAAAACTCAAGGACGGGAGCGAGATTCTTACCTACCTGCACTTCTCAGTTGTGATGAATGCTGATCGAAGGCTGGCATTCTACACCGCGGTAAATATTGACGGCAAGAAACTGGAGAATATCAAACGCGGTCGCGACAAATGGTATTTTGATCCTCGTCTTGACCTGAAGTATCAGGCTGGACCCAAATTGTATGAAGGCAATCCACTTGACCGTGGACATCTAGTTCGCAGGCTGGATCCCTGCTGGGGACCAAGTGCCAAGGAAGCGGGAGAGGATACGTTCCATTTTACGAACTGTGCGCCTCAGCATGGGCGCCTCAATCAGCGTGATTGGCTCGAAGTAGAAGATTACATACTGAAGACCGCAGATAATGCCGATGCGAAGATATCAGTATTCACCGGTCCCGTCTTCCGTGAAGATGATATGATTTACCGCAATGAATACCTCCTGCCTGCCGACTTCTGGAAAGTGGTGGCATTCGTCAATAAAAATGAAAAGCTCAGCGCCACCGCCTACCTGCGCACGCAGAAGAATTATCTGGAGAGTATGGAGTTCTTCGACGATGAGTTCAAGACATGGCAAGTACCGGTAGCGCAGGTTGAGTCGCTTACTGGCATATCATTCGATTTGCCTGCGGATGCCGATCCTATGGCACGGGCAGCAGCCGGAAAGGGTCTGAGAAGTCAGATGAGCAATATCCGGAGGATTCATTCTGCTGCGGACATAATGCTCTGATACGGCTTCTTGATGGTTGTTGCCTCGGTAATGCTCTGATACGGTTGCTTGATGGTTGTTGCCTCGGATTAGATATGCAGCACAATCTTGCCATGAGTTGACAGAATTTCAAACAAATTTTCTTTTGCTGTGAGCTTGCCTGTTATTGTAAAAGGTGAAAATCCAGGGTCTCGGCTGTGAAATACAGGTATCTGTTATCTTCCCTGAGCAATATAGCTGGAAGTTCACTCCTTTTTTTTGTCATCATACCTGTTAAGGTAATTGAAGTCCTGTCAACGCCTTTCTCTGAATCCAGGATTTGTCTACTTTGAAACATATGACTGCATTTTCGAGATTTTCTTCATCACTTCCATATCCGCCATTTAAGTATTGCGCGACGGGTTGCTGGGATTATAGCGGAAGAATACCTCAAATGTAATTTGAGGATCAGCAAATGCCAGTTGACCATTGTTGGGTATTGTTATTCTGCTTTGTTCATTAAAATGTCTGTCTTTCTCCCCTATTGGCAAAATAAAGATCGTAGTGCCGTTGTTTATACCATCAATGTTCTAAACAAATGGTCGTACTAAAAATCAACATAATTTTATTGGACACACTATCAGGTACAGCCAAATTCAGGGACTGATACGGTTAAAAAATAAATTCTGAGGAAACAAGTCAGATTCTCAATCCCCAGGCTTGAGTTTTTTTCTCTAATATTAAGCTAACAGGTTATCAGTTAAAGGTTATTCATATCTCAGGGCATCTACAGGTTTCAGCCTGGAAGCCCTGTAAGCTGGAACAGCTCCGGAGACAATGCCTATAACAATGGCAAGGACAAGGCCGAAGAGCATAAGGTGAGGTGAGAGCGAGATGCCTGAGTCCCCTCCGGATCTCATCATGGTCATGCCAAGTATCGGAAATAGAGTTGAGATAAAAGCTCCAAGCATAACTCCAAAAATCCCTCCGACAAAATAGAAAAAATTATATATTCTCGGGTAAAAGCACTTGCATTAAGCTGGCTAATATTATTATAACTGCTGCCAATATGAAAAAAACGAAAAATCCGTTAAGTGAGCCTGGTAGAATGAAAAAACGCGGATAGTAGTAAAATTAAGTTTTAATCGTGAGATAAGTTTTAATCGTGAGATGTTTCGCGATAAAATATTTAACTTGCTTAATGGGGAGATTTATTTGGATAGAAAGGTTCTTCGTAATACTGTCATATTTATTATTCTTGTTCTTCTCAGTGGTTGGATAGGTGTTCTTGTAGACTCTACTCTTCCCGAGCAACCAGATGGTGATTCTCCTGGCATGGGGATATGGTTAGTATCGCCTATGTTGATTGCAGTTGTAATCACTATGTTCTCAAAGGGCAGCTGGAAAGATTTCGGTTTTAAACCTAATATCAAAGGAAACATAAAATGGTACTTGATTGCTGCTTTGATTTTTCCTGTTGTAACAGCATCTGTTCTGATAATCGGAGTTACAGCAAAGTGGATTGACTTATCAACCTTCGACCTCAGGACTCTAACCATAGTTTTTTCCAGTACTCTATTATTTAATTTTATTAAAAATATTTTTGACGGTGCCCCTTTACATAGTTATCTAACTTCTCAACTATTAAAATTAAATCTGAATGATTGGAAAATATATCTTATTGTTGGCGGTACCTGGGGAATCTGGCATCTTCCATATTATCTTGTCTTTTTACCTGAAACCGATCTCCAGGCAGTATTACCGGGCAGCCGAGCTACAATTACTGTTTTCATGATTATAACAATGGTATGCTGGGCAGTGATGTTTATTGAGCTTTTCAGGGTAACAAAATCGATCTGGCCGGGCGTTGTGTTACATATGGTAGAGGATTCGCTAATAAATCCTTTAATTATATCAGGTTTTATCAGTATTGCAGCAGGAAAAGAGATTCTTATTTCCCCAATCATTGGAATTATCACTACAATTCTTTATTTGTTAATCGGACTTGGGATAAGAACTTACAGATTACAGGAAAACAAAATGCTTCTAGTTGACGGAGAATCAGTGAATAAAAAATCAGTTAATGGATAATAATATTTGTTAATTTAATGCGTTATTTTTGTCTTTGTGAATTAAAGGGGAAATTTCTTCCTTTAATTTTGTTTATTTGAAATCCTTTATCTAATAGAGGCAGAAACAAAATTATGAAAGAGGCAGAAACAAAATTATGAAAGAGGCAGAAACAAAATCTATGAGATGAGTATTCTTTTTACTTCTCAATTCCTGGAAAATTCACCTTTCCCCGAAGCCAGGTTTTTAGCCTTCGCGCGGGCTGTTTCAGCCTTTTCTTTGGCTCCCTTGCTCTCCCACAGAGCAGCTGCGATCTTAAAAGCGTTTTCCGCACCCTTCGGGTTGTCAAGCTTCAGAAAAACCCTTCCTTTTTCATACCAGGCATCTGGAAAATCCGGTTTCTGTCGGGTTGCTTTTTCAAATGCGTGCAGGGCTGCTTTTTCCGAGCCGGTTTCTAATAGTACTTTTCCCCCGAGATGCCAGGCTTCTGCATTCCCGGGCTTATCCTCAAGGGCTTTCTCAAAAGCCTCCCCGGATTTCTCAAGCTCTCCGAGCTTTAAATGCAGTTTGCCCTTCTCGAACCAGATGCCTGCATCCTCAGAATTCTTTTCCAGAGCTTTTTCAGATTTCCTCAACTCTTCTTCGCACTGGCGCATCCGGACAAGCACGGCGTCTTTTCCTTCCCAGGCGTTTTTCTGTACCGGGTTCAGGAAGATAGATCTCTCGAAAGCTTCAAGTGCCTGCCTGAAACGTTCGAGCTTCAAGGATACAAATCCTTTATTGGTCCAGAGACCTGGATGATTCTGATTTATCAGTGAAGCTCTTTCAAATGTTTCAAGAGCCTCTTCATAGCGTTTGAGTTTCAACAGGGTATTTCCTTTATGAAAAAGGGCTGGAAAATGCCTGGGATTTTCGGAAAGAGTCGTATTAAAAGCCTCAAGTGCGAGCCTGAGCCTGCCCTGCCTGTAAAGAACTACTCCTTCCTCATAGAGACTTTCTGCGCGTTCCTGGCAGCTTTCTCCCGGAGTTTCGTCTTCAGGGCGATTTTTCCGAAGCCTGGTTTCCGAAAGGTACCTGAAATCCGGTGATTCTTCAGAGCCAGGCCTGGCATCAAGGTATATAAATTCCTCTTTCGGCATAAAAGCCTTGCAAATCCATTCGGGCTTAACTTTCCTGTTTGTAATAATACAGTATCTGTTAACATGCTTGGAACAGATCCCACAGCAGTAAATTCGCCTTTCCAGCCGGTACCTGATCTGGTCAAGCTCAGTGGTAACCAGCCCCTCGTTCAGCCGCTTTTTGAATGTTTCGTATGGAATATTTTTTATTTTGACATATACTGTTGAAGGGGCAGGAGGGTCCCATTCTGGGGAATTTAAGGGTTGCTTTCTGCAAATCATATCCTGGCAGGTCTTCTACTTACTTGTGTTTTTCTTACTGGAATTGTGTATCTAAATCTCCGGCATCCTGCAGGTTATATATTTAGTATAGGTTATATAACCATACTGGGTAAAATCTTTTAATATTGCTCATACACCGGGGTTCATTTGTAGTTGAAATTCCACCAGCTGCTTTTCTCACTTTCCTTACCATCAGAACCGACAGCCCATACACGCCAGCGCCCTGGTGCCTTAACCTGAGGCGCAAATGAATAGCTTGTTCCTGTTATGCCGGATTCTATTCTGGACCCGGTTGATTCCGAAAGCCATAAACCGGAACCCGGGTTATATTCATCGATTTCTACCGTATAGCTTGCCGCACCTGGAACAGCTTTCCATTCTAGTGTAATCCCTGATATGGAATCATCAAATACGGTACCATCAGCAGGCGAAAGTTGCTCTGGTTTTGAAATGAACTCAGGAGAGGGCGCAGAAACCTGTTCCTCAGGAGCAGGTGCAGAAGCCTCCTGTACAGATACAACTCTGGTTGCATCCACGCTCCCGAACTCATTTGTGGCTGTCAGGGTATAAGTCGTGGTTTCACCAGGGGAGATACGCTGGCTTCCAGTGAGACCTACAGTTCCTATTTCGGGATATATCGAAACTTTTGAAGCACCGGATACACTCCATTTTAGAACTGAATTCTCTCCCTGCCTGATAGCATCTGGAACTGCATTAAAAGAGTCTATGGATGGCAGATTTCCTTGAGATTCCCGATTTTCCTGAGGTTCTGCATTTTCCTGAGAAACAGAGTTCTTTCCTGGTGCTGGATTCTCTGGTAACGGGTTCTCTCCAGGCGCTGGACTTTTCTCAGATACCGAATTCGCCTGAGACGCTGTATCTTTCTGAGGGGTCAGGCTTTCCTCCGAAGATGGAAGCTCTGACGAAGGGACATTCTCGGAGGATGAAGCGTTTTCCTCAACAGCAATGGTACAGTAAGCAGTATCTTCTTTATCACCGTTAGAGGCTGTAAGCTTGTATGTAGTGGTACTGGCAGGGGTTACGTTCAGTGTTCCTGTAGGTTCAGTAACTCCGATATCAGGCTCTATGGTAACTTTTGAAACCCCGGTAACGTGCCAGTTCAGGACTGCACTTTCGCCCTGTTTGATGGAATCAGGATTTGAATCAAATGAGCTAATGATTAAGGGTTCTTCCGAACCATTACTAACCGTTACCGTACACATAGACACTTTTTCCTTTCCCTTATCAGTAGCTGTCAATTTATAAGCTGTAGTTTCGGAAGGAGATACAGAAAGGGATCCATTCGAACTTACAGGACCTATACCAGGCTCTATTGTGATATTGTCCGCTCCTGATACTTCCCAGCTCAAAACTGAAGATCCACCAGGCTCGATAATTTCTGGGTCTGCATTAAAACCGCTAATTTCTAGCGCAGCTGCGGGGAAAAGCGCCTTAAGAGCAATGGCTATGCTCAGAATTGTAGCAATTAATCTTATAGTTTCTGGAAATGAGGTCCATATGTGTTTTACATGATCCCACATTGATTTTTTACTGTCTTTTTTATCCATAACCATACTCCATACAACCTGTAGATTAGAACAAGCAACCATACCGTTGGCAGGTTGGAATGTTTTTCAGGAAAGTTCGCCTGAAAAGCTAAGTTAAACTTGGTTCCTTTTTTGGATTGCAGTTAAAATATATCCGTAGTTTAATAGTATAATATATATTAATTTTGGGATATATTTTCAGAAAGTTAAAAAGAAAAACCCGAGGGTCAAGCTATTTATATGCGCTGCTTAATAATATTATTTTGATTGGAATTATAATAGGCGCATAATAGAGGCGATTACACGAACGTCTACTGCAAGCAAAAACACGGTGTTCCCGCCCTATTTTCTTTTTTCGTCCCGGGTCTGGGACAGCTAGTAAAGGGCGATGTAGCCAAGGCTGTTGGCATCTGGGGAGCCCTGATAATCTGTGCATTTATGAGCATTGTAGGAATTGGATTACTAATGGGCCTCGTTGTGTGGATTGCACAGGTATACGATGCCTATAATACATGAAAACAGGTAATGCATGAGGAAACAGGTTAACAGGTAAAGAAAGTCGTTTTACAGGGATCTTTTTAAAGGAGAGTGATTTTTCTAAGTTAATTACTCAAATTACTTAAATTACTTAAACTATTGAATTACTTAAATTACTCAAATTATTTGGATTACTTAAATTACTCAAACTATTGAATTACTCAAATTACTCAAGTTGTTTGAATTGCTCAAATTACTCAAACTATTTGAATTACTTAAATTACTCAAATTACTCAAATTGTCTGAATTACTCAAATTACTTATATTTCACTTCTATTAAGCTTTTGAAAAGGTAAGCTCTATGAACTATTACTGCAAGAAAACACACGGAATTCCAGCTTTATTTTCTTTTTTTGTCCCTGGGCTTGGTCAGCTTGTAAAGGGAGATTTGCTCAAGGCGTTGGGCATCTGGATAGCCTTCATCGTTACCAGCGCCTTGCATATTTTCGGGATTGGATATTTAATATGGCTGATTATATGGGTCTGGCAGCTTTATGATGCCTACAATGCGTGAATAATAAAGGTTGAGAGACATTTGAATAGAATATTATTAGAATAAGATCAATATCTTCGTACCATCTCAGCCTGCCATTCCGTTTCCGGCCATCCTCTAAAACCCCTTGATTTGTTTATCCTGTCCAGGTAATCTATTACTTCATCCGCGGAAAAACCGAGATCCTTGAGCACACACCCAATCACTGTGCCAGTCCTGCCTATCCCGCCCACGCAGTGGACAACAGTGCCTTTTCCTGCTTCCATTTCTCTTTTTACAACACTAGCTGCTTTCCTGATAAGCCATTCCAGCGTATCAGGGTCACACGGAGCATTACCATAATGCAGGTCTTCCAGTTCCGCAGAAAAAAGTACTTTGAGAGGGTAGGGGTCGTAAGATACCTCAGAATCACAGAGACATACAACGCCTGAGAAACCTGCATCACCTATTTTCTCCCAGGGTGTGTGCATGGCTGGATAGGACATGCCAGCCAGAGGTGCAGGTTCCTTAAGCACCACGTAGAAATTCAGAGGGATTCGGATGCCTTCGATTATGGGCATTGCAAGAGGAGTAAGTAATGAGGAAGACATGATAGGAGTATGGGGTTTGGAGATATAAAATTTAATTAGTCAAGTTAGAAAATCTGAGGAAGAAAAGAGCTCAAAATGTTAGAATATTAAAATTGGATTTTTTCATTTACTTATGGAACAATTCCTGGGTCTCTTATCTCCGCAACGTTACTCTATTTCTGCAACACTACTCTATTTCTATGTCTTTATGGCCTATTTATTTCAGGAAATTCCAACTATTTTACGGCGCTCTTCCAGATCCTTAAATGTAGAGGACACAAATATACAGGCTATCCAGTTCACCTATCTTACAGCTAATTTTTCTAGAAACAGATTAAAATACTAGAAGTTAAATATTTTGAATTAATTTGATCCTCATAAAAGAAAAAATCACTTGACTGCTTATAATTCCTTATCCCATACCTTTTAATATTCCCACTACCGTAACTATGAGAACTACTCATGCCAATCATCTTCAGGTGACTTTATCAATGTACTCTGACCGAATCAATGCATTACCCCCATACCTTTTTGCAGCTATAGACGAAGCTAGGGACGAATTAATTGCCAGGGGAGTTGACGTGATCGACCTTGGCGTGGGAGACCCTGACATGCCGACGCATCCGCATATTGTAGAGGCTATGCGGGAGGCGGTTTGTAATCCGAAAACGCACCAGTATCCTTCTTATGCCGGGATGGAGGATTTCAGGAAGGCGGCGGCTGACTGGTGCAAGAAATACAAGGGAATTGAGCTCGACCCTGCCACTGAAGTGCTTTCCCTTATAGGGTCAAAGGAAGCGGTTGCACATATTCCGCTCGCTTTTATCAATCCGGGGGATGTTGTGCTTTATACCGATCCGGGGTATCCGGTTTACAAAATAGGGGCGCTTTTTGCCGGCGGAGAGCCGTATCCACTGCCACTGACTGCCGAGAATGATTTCCTGCCTGACCTGGACTCGATTCCGGAGGACGTCCTTAAAAGGGCAAAGCTGTTTTTCTTTAATTATCCAAACAACCCGACGGCTGCAACTGCGGACATGCATTTCTTTGAAAAGGTCGTTGCGTTCTGCAAAAAACACGACATCATTGCCGTGCACGACAACGCTTACTGCCAGATTACTTATGATGGGTATGAGTCCCCCTCTTTCCTTGCTGCCGATGGGGCAATGGATATTGGTATGGAGCTCTATTCGCATTCCAAAACCTATAATATGACAGGCTGGAGGCTCGGGTTTGCGGTTGGAAATAAGGATCTTATAAAGGGGCTCGGTAAGGTCAAATCCAATGTGGATTCAGGCGTCTTTGATGCCATCCAGATAGCAGGCATTGCAGCACTGTGCTCCTCCCAGGCCTGTGTTGAAGAATCAAACAAAATCTATCAGGAAAGGCGTGATGCTCTTATCGAAGGGCTCACGGCTATGGGGCTTGAAGTAAAGCCGCCAAAAGCCACTTTCTACATCTGGGCACCCGTCCCGAAGGGCTTTACCTCAATGAGCTTTGCTAAACTCCTTCTCGATGAAGCCGGAATCGTTGCAACCCCTGGAGTCGGGTTTGGAGACGCCGGCGAAGGCTACATCAGGTTTGCCCTTACAAAACCGGTCGAGAGAATTAAAGAAGCTGTCGAAAGGATGAAGAAGCTGCAGTTCTAACTGCTGAGTTCAAAAGATTTAGAGAAATAACTCTGGCCAGACATATGGGATACATGGCCAGAAAAAACTCTTTTTATAAAGTGTACCCTTTTTTCTTAAATTCTGAAACATCTTCTAAAAGGCTTTAATCATCTTTATAAGATCTTAGAAGCCTTTTAATCATCTTTATAAGATCTTAGAAGCCTTTAAAACTCTCATTTCCTATCAAAAAATATATTTTTCCCGGTTATACTGAGCGGAATTCCAAAAACAACATCTGCATCCATCAAGCACGCCGTCCTCGCAGCTGCGCCAATCGAATACATAACCCTGTTGTCTATACAGAGATCTTTAGCTTTTGCAGCTGCTGCGCCGATTGCAATTCCAAGGTCCACATATTTGAGCATGCAGTTAGGACCCCTGAACTCCACTTCTACTTTCTGCCGGTCCAGCATCTCGGCACAGGTTTTAAATCCGCAGGCTCCACAATCCAGGCCTGCAGCACCACTGGTTTTAACCCCTATGAGAATTGCAGCCCCAGCATTTCGAAGATTTGCAGCATCTCTTTTCAGAAAAGCAAAGCTTGACCCTTTTTCATCTGCCAGCCTTTCCATTTCCGAGGCAAGCCCTTCAATGTCTTCTTTCTCAACCAGGGCAGTTACAATATCGTCTACTCCTTTGGCTTTCGGTGCAGTCCTTGCAGCCAGAAGGATGCTCTTTGCAAGTTCTTCAAGCACTTCGGATTCAGGATTGAGGATCATGCTCAGATATTAGAACTGTCCGGGTTTAAATATTTCGCAGGTTTTTAACGGCTTTTTTCTCGCTTAAAAGCTAAAAGTATGTCCGTTTGCAGGTGCATACGCATCCACACCGATTTCTTCCAGAATCCATTCTGCAAAAGCTTCGGTTCTATCCCCATGCATTACAAAGACTCTCTCAGTGCCTTTTTTGCAAAAATCCTTCACAACCTTTTTGAGCTCGTTATCTCCGCTGTGGGCGGAAAAGTCATACTTTTCTACCCTGGGCTTTAGAGTAAGGATATCTGCTGTGGTTTCGACAAACCCGTGCTCAAGAGCCAGCCTGCCGTTTGTGCCCTCAACCTGGTAGCCTGTAAGCAAGACTTTTGATTTGGGATCTTTGTAAAGCCGGCTCAGGTAATACAGTACCGGGCCGCCATTCAGCATCCCAGCCGTGGTAACAATGACTGAGGGTTCTTTAAGGATAGAGTCCCGATGCTGGTCATTTACGGGAGTAGCACGTCTGAATGCCCTGTCAAGCCGCCCCGGATCTTTCAGATATTCGGGATACTTTTTAAGGATCTTGTACACATCCCTGCCCATGCCATCCACATACGCATGAATTCCGTGGGCATCAAGCAGCATAAGTATTTCCTGCGTCCTGCCTATTGCAAAAGCAGGGATAAGAGCAGTGCCTCCCCTGTCCACAGTATCCAGTACCGATTCTATAAATCTTGCTTCGGTCTCCTTTCGCGGGACATGTTCCTCCCCGAAATACGTGCTTTCAAGAATAAGCGTATCAGCTTCGGGAAACTCAGCCGCCCCGGGCACTAGCCTTGTTTCCTGAAGGTTGAAATCCCCGGTATAAAACAGACTCTCTCCGGCTTCGGATTCCAGGAGGATGCCGGATGCCCCAGGGATGTGTCCTGCATTGTAAAAGCAAATACTGTATCCGTGGCTTTTGAAAGGCTTGTTATAGTCTATTTTCTGTGTCCGCCTGCCGAGCTTTTGCAGGTCATCCGGATCAAAAGGCGGTACGCCTGACAGTGTACTCTCTGCAAGCTTCAGGGTGTCCCTGCCGAGAAGAAAAGTAAACTCTGCCGTCGGCGGGGTCATAAAAACATCAGGATTCTGGTACATCAGGTTGGGCACAGCCCCGCAGTGGTCAAGGTGCCCGTGTGAGACAAGCACAACCTTCGGTTCCATGCTGTTGAGAGGATATTCCGGGATATCGCCTGCCTTTATCCCGTAATCCAGCAGAACCTCCCCATTAACAAGAAAACCCGAACGTCCGACTTCCCTGCATCCGCCTTTAAAGGTAAGCTCCAGAATAAAACCTTCATAAAGTTTATTAAAATTTTACTATAATATCTGATATAATATTTGCTATAATATTTGTTAAATTCTTCTGTGAGCTCAGGCAGTTAGGAATTTCATCAATGTCAGAAATTGCCTGGTTGGCAAGGATTTAGATAGTGGTCCTATATACTAAAAATCACACAATTGAGAGCCCATAAAAATATAAAGAATGAAGAGCAAAACAATCAATTAGAACTGAAAAATAATATTGTTTTGTTCTATTTCGGAAGAATATTTTCAATGTTAACAAGATAGAGTTTCGATTTCTATACTTAGCTCTTTACTATTATATCGCTTACTGATAGAAAATTGTTCCTGACCTGTGTGAAATCCGGGAGGCGATTTAAAAGAATATAGGGTGAGACACAGTGCCTGATGTCATCAGTTCCGATACTGTTAATTTTGATACGGTTGTAGTTGGAGGAGGTATAACAGGTCTTTATACCTGTTATAAACTAAGACAATTAAAAGGCGCCAACCATACCATTTCTCTGTTTGAAGCTACATGCCGCTTTGGAGGTAGAATTGAGACTGTAGAAATGGGCGGGTTTTTAGCAGAATATGGTCCGATGCGATTTGAGAAGCTTGCACAGCCCCTGCTTATGGGTCTCATAGCTGAACTTGGGCTGGAGACAAAGCACTTCGTTCCTTATATGGCGGCAAAAGATCCTGATTCTTTTTTTGATTTAACTTTTGATGAATCCGGAGGTAAGCTCTCCGGGAATAAGTTGACAACACTTGATATTTTAAAACTGGGAATCCTGCGCCTCTTAAATGCAAGTGGCGGAGATATGAACGACCCTGATGACCCGAGACACAGGGAATGGTGGGCAACGCTTGACGAAGAGTATTACAGCTATGTGCGAAATAAGGCGGCTTATAATGGAAAATATCTCTACCAGATGGGCTTATGGAACGCACTCAGTCTTGTTCTGAGCCACCATGCAGTGAATAAGATCATCCATCATGGGACATTTTACCATTTCATTCATTTTAACCCAAATGCAGCAGAGTGGATTATTTTCTGGCTGCGTGGGCTGCATCCAGATGATGAGATGGTTGGCATAGCGCAGGGTACAGAAGCCCTTGTTCATGAACTGGTTCACAGATTGGGTTCCAGACCAGATAATTCGGTCTCGTTACACCTTAATCACAGGTTGACAGCCCTTTCTCCTCAGCCAGACGGTAGAATTTTATTGAAATTTAAAACCGGTAATACTGCGGTCGAGGTGCTGGCAAAGCATGTTGTGCTGGCGTTACCTCGTTATCCTCTGATGCAGATTCGTTCCCAATTGCCCGAACATATTGGAAAACTGGTGGATTCTGTTATCCCTATTCCACTTGTAAAATGTTTCTTTGTTAATGAGAATCCCTGGTGGGATGAATTCACATCTCCACAGACACGTGCCTCATCCACTCCCGCAAGAGAAATTCATTATGGTTTCAGGAGAGATGGGAGCAGTAAACGTGGGATTGATATGGTTTATGGCGACCCACCCAGTATGTACTACTGGACTCCATTCGTACAGCAACAGGAACATCTAAAAGCAGAGTTAAACCTGGATCGCCGTCTTGTTGAAGGCTACCTTCAATATTTAAGGTCCAATCCCGACAACACGAATATTAAAGAAATAGAAGCAGAGGCGGAGTTAATAAGTTGTTTCGGCATAAGAGACTGGAGCCGTGAGCCTTTCGAGGCTGGTTGTCATATCTGGAAAGCTGGCGTTCGTGCAGAAGAGGCAATAAAAGAGTTGACTGCATTCTCATTAGAAGGCAGTTCATCAACAAATAAGAATATCCATATATGTGGTGAGGCTTACTCAGATTTCCAGGGTTTTATCGAAGGGGGTTTGCGCACAGCCCTGCAAGTCATAAAACACATTATTTGAATGTTTATTATTTCGGCTCTGTAGAAAACCTACTTAATCGTCATTAATAGACTTAAAGTTCTTCAGCAAAATTGAATCAGGCAATTCAGTTTTAATTTGTTAAGATTTGTTATTTCAGAGGATTTCTACAGAGCCATTATTTCGGGAGCGTGGAGGACAACAAATACTCCGTCCTTTACAGACTGTTCGACAATTACAGTCAATAATAGTCAAATCCATTCTTTTCTAATTTAAAGGTTTTAAAATTTTTTTCAAGTATTGCTCTGAATTTAATCATCGGACAGCCTATCTATGATGAAGCGACAGCTATAAATTAATTTTTTAACATATAACTATAGTAAAAATTATAACAAAATTTTTGAAGATTATACACAAAATGTATGAAATTAAAAATTTACAAACATCGTTTAAATCTCACTTACTAGAAAGTATAATTTCAGTTTTGAAGTATTTGAGCCTCCCTTATCTGCCTATTAAGAAAAGAGAGAAGGAAAATGAATGATAATAGGAATAAAGTTTAGAACATATATTTTTCTCGCTGTAACACTGCTAACGAGTACCTTAATTCTACCAGGAACAGCGCTGGCAACTGATTCCAGTTCAGATATTTTAGAAAATATAAGTTATGATAAAAATTCTCTACGTTTTGCCGAAATACTGGATAATTTTGAGACAGTTACTTCAAATCCTAATGTTTTTCTAAACGACGTTGCCGATGGTAAAGTAAAGCTGAAATTGCTTGGAAAAGAATTTGATCTGGAGCTTGAAAATACTCACATTTTAAGTGATGATGCTAAAGTTTTCATAGAGAACGAAACTGGAACTTATATTATACCAGCAGCAAAAATTAATACATACCGTGGAAAAGTTGTTGGAGAAGAGAATAGTAGTGCAGGATTTGCTGTATCGGACGAGGTTGTTATCGGACAAATCGAGATAGAGAATATCTGTTATGCAATTGAGCTAACTAACAAAACAGTAGATGGAAAAGTAGTTCTTGTTGTTTATAGTTCTGAAGATGTAAAAAAACATGAAAATGAGGAATTCGTTTATTGTGAAGTTGAAGAACAACCATCTCTTAACGGAACTTCCCCGATAAACAGCAATGAAGCAGACTATAATAGTTCGAATAGTATAGAGTATGAGACAGATAGCTTTAGTAGGAAGAGTATATTAGACAACATCAAAAATTCAAATGGTAAAGAAAATATTCATGTTGCTGATCCAGAAAACAATACAATAAATGGTTCAACTCAAAAATTGCCGTTTAGAGGCTTTGTACTATCAATTATTGCAATTACAACTATAGCTTTAACTTTTGAAAAAAGAAGGTATAAGTAATTGAGAAGTTCAATCCTAAAATTGATTTAAATCTGGTTTAGTTCCTGCTGCTAAAATTACAACTTCTGGGTAATAACATCTCTCTGATTTCAGATTATGGAAGTGCACATTTCCATGATCTATTCAGCTAAGGAACCTTTCTATTGTGCTTTTTTTCTCTATTTTCTGTAAAAGCCGCTCTCCTTCGTCGAGCGTGATAAAAACGACCAGATAAGGCAAATAAGGTTGTACGGATCAAGAATTAAGGTTCAAATTATAATCGGTTGAATTGAAATTCGAATTTATAACCCACTCTGAAAACAGCCAACAGTGAAAAAGCTGACGTCAAAGACTATTTTCACGCGTCTTCAATTGCGCTGCTGTCCTCAACAGTGCCGGTGTCTTTAACTGTGCCGTTGCATGAAACCTGCCAGTTTTTAACCTTTTTTACGCTGGTCTTGATTGTTTTTGCAAGTTCTACAGGATCGGCTTCAGCCAGGGCTTCCACGCTTGTAATTCCGGCTTCTTCCAGTTTCCCGGCTGTGGCTTTTCCCACGCCTTCGAGATCCTTGATTGATTTCGGGCGCTCTTTTTTCGGCTGCTGAGCCTGCTCTTCCTCCTGGGTTTTTTGCCATTCTATGAAATTGCACTGCGGGCAGCCGAGATCCCAGGGGCGTTTACCTGAATTGATTATGCGGATGTGGTGCAAGCCATGGGTTTCACACATCTTGTCAATAACCACGATCTGTCCGCTTTTTGGCAGGGGAAGGGAAAAGGTACAGTTTGGATAGTTGCTGCAGCCTATAAAACGGCCTCCTCTTTTCGAACGCCGGATCATAAGTTCGTTTCCGCAGCCTGAGCAGATGCCTATAATCTTGTCTTCCCTGAGACCTGCCTGGAGGGATTCCACGATTTTGTCCCGGTTTTTGTCAAGTTCCGAGAAGACCTGCTTTAACATCTCCCGTGATTCCTCAAGCACCTCAGCCTCTTTGATCTCGCCCTCGGCAATCCGGTCCATGTTTTCTTCAAGCAGCCTTGTCATGTCCGGCTTTGTGATGGTAGGGGAATATTTCTCAAGGGTGTCCACTACTGCAAAAGATGTATTCGTGGGCTGTACCGGATTTCCGTGGATGTAAGCCCTGGAATAAAGCTTGCTGATTATCTCGTGCCTGGTGGCTTTTGTCCCAAGCCCTAGATCTTCCATAATATTAATAAGTTTTCCCTGCCCGTAGCGGCCCGGCGGCTGGGTTTCTTTGTCCAGCATCTCTTTCTTTATAACTTTCAGGGAATCGCCTTTGTGGAGTTTGGGGAAGAGCCTGTCTTCAGGCGCATTGTAAGGATAGTACCATCTCCAGCCCGGCTCTACAAGCCTTGCCCCGTTTGCTCTGAATTCCTCCCCCTGAATATCAAGTTTCAAACGCATGGTTTCCCATTCGCTCGGTCCGGCGAAAGTTGCAAAAAACCGCCTGACTACAAGCTCATAAACCTTCCATTCTTCCTCTTTTAAGTCGGCTTCTTTTGCAAGGGAAACCGGAAAAATCGGTGGATGGTCAGTAGTCTCTTTCTTGCCTCGCGTGGGGATAAGTTCGGCTTTTTTAAGCAAGGCGTTTGCGTACTCTTTAAAAGGCCCCTTCCTGAAAATCTCAATCTGGGCTTTCAGATCAAGGGTATCAGGATAAACTGTATTGTCGGTTCTCGGGTATGAAATATAACCGTTAGTGTAAAGGGATTCGGCTATGCGCATCGCATTTGCGGGGCTGAGCCCGATTGAATTAGCTGCGCTTATGAAACCTGTTGTATTGAACGGAGTCGGCGGCTGATCCGTCTTTTTCCCTTTCTCAATTTCTTTTAACTTCGCCTGTTTTCCCAGTTTCTTGAAGACTTTTGCTGCCTCCTTTTTATCCAGGAAGCGGCGGGTTGAGTGCTGAGCTGAAAAAGTCTCTCCTTCAGCATTTTGAAGTTCGACATGAATCTCCCAGTAAGGAGTCGGGACAAAAATATTCCTTTCTTTTTCCCTGTCAACAATAAGGGAAAGCGTAGGCGACTGTACCCTGCCTACCGAGAGGAACATTTTCCCAAGCCTGCCTGCGGCAAGAGAAATGTAACGGGTAAGGGCTGCACCCCATACAAGGTCGATAACCTGCCTTGAATGGCCTGCATCCGCGAGATTGAAATCTACATCTGTTGGGTTTGAAAAAGCAGCTTCTATTGCTTTTGGGGTTATTGCACTGTAGCGGACCCGGTCAAAAGGAACATCTGGATTTACCTTTTTTATAATATTGAGTGCTTCAACTCCTATCAGTTCTCCTTCCCGGTCGTAGTCAGTGGCAATCGTAACCCTGCTTGCCTCTTTTCCCAGGCTTCTCAGGGCAGTTACAATCTTCCGGTTAATAGGAGTTGTTACGATTTCGGCATCAATAAGGGCTTTAGCATCCACCTTCTGCCAGTTATTGTACTCCTTGGGAAAATCTATCCCTACTATATGTCCAGACAATCCTACTACTGCAGTCTCCTGCTTCTTCCCATCGGAGGACACGGTCTCGTACCGGTATACGTCCACTCCGCTGACTCTATCCTTCTTCGGGTTCTTTGGAGCCAGAATCGCAGCTATCCTCCTTGCTGCTATATTTTTTTCCGTTACGATAAGGTGCATCTAAAACTCCGGTATAACTTTATTGTGTTCTAAGTAATAATTGGCTTACCCCAAAACTCCTGCCAGTCTGAGACAAAGCCTGCCTCTCAATCCATGAAGTTTCCTTTTGTGATATAAATTTTTGGATCGGCTTTCAAGATATGCTGTCATCCGTAATTAAAATTAGGCACATAACTCTTTATCGCAAGCTTTTTAAAAAAAGGCTTGAGCGAAAATCATTTCTCCACTATAGCCTCTCTTGGGTCCTTTTCCAGATATTCCCTTTTAATATCTTGAGCTTTCATGGATTTCTCTCAGGCAATCTTTTCAGCTTTTACATTACCTTCAATCAGCCTGAAAACGAGTTCTACAGCTTCTTCAGGACTTTTCGCCCTGTGAACACCTTTGATTTCCCAGTTTGGCTCAAGCACGACCACAGGCTTTCCCATTTTCAGGCCGAGAGCTATCTCGGAAAGTGTTCCGTATTCCCCACTGACCGCGATCAGAGCATCCGAGGATTGGGCTATGAGCGCGTTTCTGGCATGTCCCATTCCACTGACGACCGCAAGATCTATCCAGGGATTTGCTTCCTCTCTCAGGGTTCCAGGCAGAATTCCAAGAGTTATCCCTCCTTCCTGCTTTGCTCCGTATGCTGCAGCCTCCATAACTCCTCCCAGGCCTCCGCAGAGTAAAACTGCCCCTCGCTTTGCTACTTCTCTCCCTACCATTTCTGCAAGGAGCCTTGTTTCGCTGCAGCAAGCTCCTGCACCTATAACTCCAATCTGTTTTCTGGTCATTATTTTCACTGTTGCTCCACCAGGCAGATGTCCTTCAGGGGTAATCAAATATAATGGCTCTGGATTTCCACAATCTCAGCGCTATTCTTCGCGGCTGCATACTCTTCGAGCGGCTCTTTATTAAGCTCGAGAAAGCTATGTCCCCAGTTAAACTTGGAAAGAACTCTTTCAGCCTGTTCTTTGTATCCCAGGATGTAGAGAGCTGCTGCAAAGGCTTCAGCTGAATTAAGCTTCAAGGGTCTTCCAAAATTCACAGGATTGCCTGCGAGCAGGTAGGGGAGGGCTCTATGCTCAAGGTTCAGTTTCCCAAGCTCGGGAAAAACCCTCTCTACCTCTTCCCAGGAACAATCAAGCACAATAATTCCTTTTCCTGGATCATCGGCTGGGGAAAGGGCTTTTTCAGCAGTCGGATCCAGAAGGATCGCGGATCTGGGCAGCTTTGATATCCTGTCGTAAAGACGGGCAAGGTCAAAACGAGCCAGTTTCCTTCCTGTACATTTTTTAGGGTCACACTGCCCGGCATGGTAGATATAAAGGGGGATATCCTGTTGATTTGTCGATTTCATGCTTGATCTTCTGAGATATGGAATCCTACTTAAATGGTTTCCTTATTTACAGGTTCTTCATGTATCTGTTTCTTTGCATATATGTATCAGAGATTTATCCTTAACTTAATGTTTTTTAGAATTAATCATAAGTTAATTTATATATAATTGTTCGTATATATCTATCTATACCACTGCTTCGTCTTTTCGGGTGTGGGAAGAGATATTTCGGCGTGGTTTATTCAAGGTAGATTATATAAATATAAATAGATTATATAAATTACAGTAAACCTCATTGATGAATTTAACAGGGACGAGAGATTGCCTACTTTGTGGAGGGGGAAAGGCTATACTCTATTTGACTCTGGTCATTCCTGAATGAAATAAGTCATTCCTAACATGAAATTCTGTCCGGATAGAATGTATGCTTAGCTGTGCTCAAGTCCTTATTCTGGCTGCAGAAGGGCTGCAGAAGGTATGAAGAGCTAGTAAGCTGGGGATAAGCTGGGGATGAACTATATGAACAAATAACCTGGGGAGAGGAACTATATGGAACAAATAACCTGGGGATGAACTACATGAAACAAATAACTTGGGGAGATGAACTATATGGAACAACCAGTTGATGTTACGGAAGTATCGTTCGATCCTGATGACGAGATGGGTTATGCACCACTTGAGTTACCCAGGTGGATTGTCCTGCTTGAAGGTATTATTGCTATTCTTATAGGCTTATTTCTCTTATTCAGGCCTGCTCAAACCACTACTTTTCTCATACAGATTTTAGGTATTTTCTGGCTGGCAGAAGGAATTCTTTCTGTTATAGGAGGGCTGATATACTCTGGGAACAGGGTATGGAAACTGCTATCGGGCATCCTGAGCATTATTGCAGGAGCAGTTATACTGATGTACCCTATCTACAGTTCCGTTATAGTTCTTACTCTATTCGTTATTTTTATAGGGATATGGGCTGTTGTCACCGGAGTTGTGAAAATTGTCCTTGCCCTTAAAGGAGGAGGAAGGGGTATAGGAATCATCGGTATCCTAACCATAATTTTAGGCCTGCTTCTCCTGGTCAACTTTGCGGCAGGAGTTCTTGTTCTACCGTGGGTATTCGGGCTCTTCCTTATTCTCGGGGGGATCGGGACACTTATTGAAGGATTTAGAACATGAACCTGATGGAGGACTTTTCAAGTTAATTATAGGAAACAAGGAGAAAAATAAGGAGACAGGAATATGGATAGACCTATTGGTGTTACCATTCTCGCTGCCCTGGCTGTATTGCTGGCAGTTTTAAACGCTATTGCAACGCTTCGTTTTCTTGGTTTTTTGCCCTTTATAGGACCCCTGGATATACGTATTTTTAATCTCTGGTATGCTCTGCTATACGGTCTGATGACCTACATATGGGCATGGGTGGCTAAGATGCTCTGGGATGTAAATCCGTCGGGTTGGATGTTTATGGCTATTATTGCTATATTTAACCTTTGCCTGGATTTCGTGATTCTGGTCACAGGCGGCTCGTGGTTTGACGTTAGTTTCTCAGTAATTATTAACGCCCTTATCCTCATCTATATGATGCTGCCTGGAGTGAGAGAGGCATTCGGGACAGACTAAAACATGTTTGTATCAGAGAGGCTGGGAATCCCTGATATCCCATAATCCTCTGCCTGCTCCTGCTAACCAGCTCTCTAGCAGGAGTCTTCATTTTTCCGTGGGCACCTGGGTTTTTCCTTATTCTCGGCTATTTAGAGCTGTCATCGTGAAGCCAAAAATGCCAACCTGAAAAGTAGTTTTTCAGGACAAATATAAGGAGATAGGAGAATGGACAGACCTATTGGTGTTACTATTCTAACGTTTATGGCTGTACTGCTGGCATTTATAAATGCCATTGCAATGCTTCGGTTTCTCGGTTTTCTACCTTATCTGGGTACGACTATTGGAATCCGTGTTTTCAATCTCTGGTATGCCCTACTGTACGGTCTGCTCGCCTACGTATGGACCTGGGTTGCTTATATGCTCTGGCAGGTGGACAGACAGGCCTGGATATTCCTTGCAATATTACGATATTCAATCTCTGCCTGAGTTTTGTGGTGCTGGTCACAGGCGGTTCATGGTATGATGTAAACTTTACAGTTATCGTGAACACTCTTGTCCTCATCTACATCATGCTGCCGGGGGTAAGAAAGGCGTTCAGGACATATTAAGGGGTGGAGATGCAGGTGGCATGGATTGCGATTTTTAAGATTCATAAAAAGGTTCGGGTCTCCTGTTCTTATCCCCGGAGTGCCTGGCGTAAACGGGAGGGTTGAGCTTCTTGCCACAGGTGCTGTGCCTTATATTCACTTACAGGAGGCGGTGACATAGAGAGAAAGACCGTACTGCTGCACCCGTGCTTGCGATGTTTATACTCGTTATTGACACAACAATTATGAACGTTTCAATTTCGGCACTTATAGAGGAGTTTAATACAAATGTTGCTACTGTCCAGGCTGCCATTACCCTCTATGCCCTTGTAATGGCATCATTTATGATCACCGGGGGAAAGATCGGAGATATTATTGGCAGAAGAAAGGCATTCAGGATGGGACTGATTATCTACGGTATTGGTTCTCTCCTGACTTCAATCAGCCCGACAATGGCTGTACTGTTTTTAGGCTGGTCAATCCTCGAAGGTTTTGGGGCAACCCTTGTCATGCCTGCTATCCAGACGCTCGTGACCTCAAACTATAGCGGAAAGGACCGTGCCCTTGCTTACGGCATAATAGGAGGAATTGTTGCAGGCGCAATTGCCCTTGGACCTATTATAGGAGGCTGGCTGACAACTGCGTACACCTGGAGGTATGCTTTTGCCGGAGAGGTTGTGATTGTGATTCTTGTCCTGTTTTTAAGCCGGTATATTCTGGATGCGCCTCTTGAAACTGAAAAGAGACCAAAGCTGGATATAGTTGGCACAATAGTCACGTCATTAATCTAGGAAAGATGCCGCTCATAAGGCTCGATGTGCTCAGGGACCGTGGGGTTACTTCAGGCGTTTTTACTCAGATGATCCAAACCCTTCTTTTTGGAGGTTTCCTGTTCAGCATGGCTCTCTTCTTTCAGATTGCTCTGGGCCTTAATGCGATGCAGACTGGCTTTCTCTACCTCCCCCTTTCCATACCGCTTTTAATTGCTTCGCTTGCAGCATCCCGATTATCTGCCCTTATAGCCCCAAAGCGCATCATCCAGGCTGGGCTATTCATACTTATCGCAGGGCTTTTTCTGGCTATAGCAACCATCAATGTGGAGGTCAAAGGTCTTGGCCTGTTGACCGGGTTTGCCTTAATAGGTATAGGTGGGGGGCTTATAGCGTCCCAGGTAATGAACTTAGTACTTTCGCAGGTAGCTCCTGAAAGAATGAGCGAGACAGCTGCCCTTATGAGCGCTTCCCAGAACCTGGGCATGTCTATAGGGACTGCCCTGATGGGTTCCATCGTCATTGGAGGTCTGATAGTAGGAGCCACTGCCCTCATAGATGACAGCGCTGTTATTCCGGAGGATATTAAGCCCTCTGCGATATCTGCAGTAAAGGAAAATGCCATCTTTTTGAGTGATGAAGAACTGATGGCTATCCTGAAAGATGCTTCTCCTGAGCTTTCACAGGAGGTCTTGAGGATCAATGAAATCGCCCGCATTGAGGGGATAAAAGCTTCCCTCTGGGGGCTTGTAATTGTCGCGGTTTTGGGCATAATCATCTCAATCTTCCTGCCGCCTGAGATTCTGATGCCTCCGCAAACAGAGCAGTAAAAAATCAATAGTTCGGAAAAGTCTGAGGTTTAGGTCTGGATCAATTTCTCTAGCTCTATCTCAGGGAAAAATGCTTTTTATCTTTTTCACTTCTCTTGTTGAGGGTAGAATTTATTTACCCTTTTTTGTGTCAGTTTTATTTAAAAAACTGAGTCTGCCTGCCAGTTAAAGATTTAAGCTAATTTATTAAAAGATTTTTATATGAAAATGAAAAATTATATATCTATCTTTTTTTACAGTAGAAGTGATGAGATCTTCTCTGATCACAGTTCTTCTCTCTTCCGAAAAAAGGACCGATCTGCTTCTCCTTCTCAAAGAGAAACCCCGGACAATTGATGAAATCAATAGTGAGCTTGGTACGAACTCAGTCGCAATCCTGCCCCAGCTAAAAAAGCTAAAAGAAAATGGGCTTGTAATTCATGAAGATAAGGTATACGAACTTTCCCTGCTCGGCAGAGTTATTGTTCAGAAAATGGAATCCCTTGTAATCGCCTTCAAGCAGCTTGAGAATGATTATTATTAAGCCCATTAGATGGATGAATCTCTTATCTGAGAACTTTACAGAACCCTTTTTCCTGATGTCGCGAATCCAGCAGACTGCTGAAATGTAAAGAGGCATTTTTGAGTTTATTTCTGCTTTTCAAACTTTTCTTGAGCTTTTTCCCTTACTTCTGAAAAAATATCCTTTCCTTTTGCATCAATCCCTACTATAAGCGGTCCGAACTCTTCTACACTGAGCACCCATACAGCTTCAGGCATTCCAAGATCAAGCCAGTGGACTGCTTTTACCTCCTTGATTAACTCTGCGGCAAGGGCTGCACATCCGCCTGTATAAGCCAGATAAACGCATTTGCCCTTCAGGGCATCAGTTACGTCTTTCATACCGCCTTTTCCAATAATTGCCCGAATTCCGTGAGATCTCAGGAGAGGTGGCGTCATTTTTGACATTCTGCCGCTGGTTGTAGGGCCTGCCGAAATTACTTTCCACCCTTTCTCGGTTTGCTGCATAAGTGGGCCACAATGATAGATTACTGTCCCTTCAAGGGAGAAAGGAAGTTCCTCTTGCTTTTCGTCCATTTCAAGAATCCTTGCATGGGCTTCATCCCTGGCTGTCAGGATTTCTCCCGAGATATAGACGATGTCTCCGGCGTTGAGTTTCTTGATATCTTCGATCTCCAGTGGGGTTCTCAGGTGATATTCCATTATTCTTCCCCCCCAAAAACAATCGAAGCATGCCGGTTTGCCCAGCACTGGATATTTACTGCAACCGGAAGGGATGCGGTGTGGCAATAAGCAGTTTTCACGTGCACTGCAAGGACGGTTGTGCTACCTCCCAAACCCATGCAGCCTATCCCGAGCGCGTTTACAGCCTCAAGGATTTCTCTTTCCAATCCTTCCATCTGGGTGTCAAGGGGTTCAAGCAGAGCTTCTTTTGCAAGCCTGGCTGCTGCATCAAAAGAACCCCCAATTCCGACTCCTATGGTCAAAGGAGGGCAGGGCATCCCTCCGGCATTCACTACGGTCTCGAGTACAAAGTTTTTGATATTCCCGATCTCTGTCGGGTTAAACATCCGCAAAGAGCTCATGTTTTCCGAGCCTGCGCCTTTGGGAGCAACAGTAATTTTTAAATGGTTTCCGGGAACGAGCTTCCAGTGAATATCCGGAATTCCAGTCCCTATATTGTTCCCGCTGTTTTTTCGGGACAATGGATCTACAGCATTCGGGCGGAGTGGAATTTTAACCGTCGCAAGGATTACAGCCTCCCGAATCGCAGCTTCGATGTCAAAACTTGGCTGAAATTCGTTCCCTATTTCTGCAAAAAAGATCATTATACCCGTATCCTGGCACATGGGAACTCCATGCTTTTTTGCAATCTCAATATTCTTCAGGATTGCCTGGAGTTGGGATTTTGCAACAGAGTTTTCCTCGGCGGTTTCGGCTTTTCTGAGTGCATCCACCACATCTTCAGGAAGTTCGATTTCCGCTTTTCGCAAAAGGTCTGCAATAGACTGGATAAAGGTTTCACGGCTGATTTTTGAGGGCAAGAGATCACCAAAACAGATCTATATAAAAGGTATGAGAGAACAGATTCAAATCTCCCATCGCCTCGCAGGCGGATTCTGTATTTTTTTTAGTAGAGCGAAGGAGAATTTGCGCCTTCTCAAAGGTGGGACGGATCCGTCACCTCTCTCATAATACATCCTCTGATTATGTTTTTTAACTTATAAACCTATACTATTGTCAAGATTTGTTCTGGAAGCTGCGAATTTTATAGAAGCCACTTTTCTTCGCTATTGAATTGTACGAACTGTCACAGATTGATCCAGAGCACAAGCAGTATGTGAACTCCAGCAAAGGCAGGTACAAGAATTTTGAATATGGGCTTCTGGGTCTTATGCCTGAAGTGCTGCATCCCGAGCAATGCACCTATCGGACCGAAGAGAGAAGCAATCAGCAAGTTCTGCTCGGAGATTTTCCACCGTGCGTTTTTCGCTTTGAATTTATCCATTCCATACAGTGTAAAGGAAACTGCATTAAGAACAGCATAAAAAATAGGAAAGAATATATATATAGTTTCTGTCATGAGAAAGAATTCTCCTTAATAATAATTAAAGGCTGTGATATTTTGCTCAATTATATTGTTCTGAGAAAACTCTATACTGGGGGTTCCAGAGGCTTAATTCTGCAGCACCATTATACTTTCAGGTTTCTGAGAATTTTAGACGAGATCGCAAACCCCATGCAAGTATCCAGGGTTGCCGAAGTCATTATACCTATTACTTTCCCTCCCTGTACGATAGGAGAGCCGCTGTCTTCCGGAGCCGGCATGTCATGGCACTGGAAGCCCAGGAAAAGCAATGAAGCCCCAGAATTAGCTACCCTGCAGTAATGGATAGTACGGGTATCATTAATGAGCTTAGCCAGTTCCAGTTCAGCCGGGCTGCCAAATTCCGTGATTTCAGCCTCGCTGCCTGGAGGAAGCTCTATCAGGGCTAAGTGATGATCTTTTAAAATTCTAGTAACAGTGAGTGTCTTTCTATCAACGGTCAAGCGGTCTCTTTCTCCCCCGAATATATGTGAAACTGTAACCGCATAAAGCACTCCTTTGAGCGAGATAACTGAGCCAATAGTACCGCGTTTTCCATTGTGAAAAAAAGAACTGCCTGCTTTTATCATAAGTTTCCATCAACCTGCAGATTTTGTTCTGACCTGATTTATTGGATTTCCAGGGCTTATAAAATACTACGTTAAGGTCTGCTTAGGAGCAAAGCTCTCGATATTGCGTAACGAGTTATAGCCAGATGCCTGAGAAATAGATGTTGCTCTAATAAATTTTAAACGTTTTATAGACTATTACTTAAAGTAGAGAATTTTCTTAAAACTTTTTATTACATAACTTATCCATAATCCCTAATTATGAGCCTGTAACAATTGATAACAGTGTTAAAGAATTTCTCTTTGTTCTAATCTTTTAAAAAGAAAAATAAAGCATTATAAAGCTTTAAATTTGTATTAGGATTTTTATTTTATTTTCTAAAAATAAGTATGTTTATATGATAATTTTTCCTGTTGTTTTTACTTACCGATTTCTAGGTTAAAGTAAGAAAAACAGGAGGAAAAAATGAAAAATAATAGGAAGTCTTTATGGAGAATGACAGCGATTGTTCTCATCACGCTGTTGATGTTGACTTTATTGTCTGAAGGAGTCTATGCAAAAATTACCGTGACCCCCACCCCCCTAGGCTCAGGGACTCCTCCAGCGACAGCCCGTATATCCTGTTGTAAGGATCATCGTATTGATTATACAGCGGTAGCAGCTTCAAGTAGCGATCCACGAGTAGTGCAGTTTAAAGACCTCTCAAAAGGTAAAGAGACATATATTAGATGGGACTTTGGAGATGGAACTTCTCTTGAAGGAACAAAAATAACTCCAGCATTGAAAAATCCGGTACACAAGTATAAAAAAACTGGTTTTTATATTACCTGTATGACTATCAAATGTAAAGGTTGCACTGGTAAATTGTGGGTTCACAAGAATGTTGTTATTAAGTAGATTTGAAAAAAATTTAAAATCTATTAATAACTTCTATTTTTTATCTATTATTTGGCTCTGCAGAAATTCTCTAAATTCTGTTTTTACTCAGAAATTATAAAAATAAAATTGTAAAAATGCTCCTTATTTTTGTCCCCACAAAAAACAAAGGAGGAATTGCTATTGTCATCAAATAAGTATATTAAATTTATTGATCTCAGTCTTAAAACGGTTCAATCTTCCAGACTGAACCTTTAATCCTGTAAATCTTCTAAACATGTTTATACTCAACATCAGTTTCTTGTTCTTGTTTTACTGAAAGAGTATATAGGTACAAACTACCGTGATTTTGTAAAACTTATTGATCTCATGAACGATATAAAGGAAAAACTTGACCTTGATAAGGTTCCTCATTACACTACTCCTCAAAAGTTTACATCTAGAGTCCCTCATCTTTACTTGACCATATTCAATCAAGGATTCTAAAACTATTTACTCACATGGAGAAAAGGTTCTCATTTCTTCAATTGATGCAACAGGATTTACGAGTTCTTATGCCAGCCATTATTATTCTCGGAGAACAGGGAAGCTCCTTCAGAGCTTTCTGAAAACTTCAATACAGTAGATACGATAAAAAAGGTAATAATTGGATGGAAAATTAGCCAAAAAATAGAAGGAATATATTAGAGACAATAATATCTGTAGTAAAAAGGAAATTTGGAGAGACATTAAGAGCAAAAAAGTCTAGAAATCAAGTAAAAGAAGTAAAAGTTAAACTAATAGTATATAATATAAACAAAAAGTAATAGAAACAATATGGATTAAATTAAGGATTTCTACAGAGCCGAATAAACTTGGGTTTATAAGAAAGTTAGAGACTTCAGCATGATACCTGAATGGCGCTTTTTGATTGTGGCCCAAAAGGCCAGGGTACAGAAATAATTCATCATGTGCACAATGCCAAAATACAGGAAGAAGCTGAAGCAAAGGGGAATCTGAACTCATAGATAAAACCTCAAGATTTGATGTTCAATGTCGGTGATTCTATCAAATTGATAGGTAGAAAAAGAAGTGTATGTTTTCGATATTCTGACAGCTAAACAAGCGCATAAGAAGTATGGCAGGATATGAACTACCAACATTTCCACGATCTTTTGTCTGGAACTCCAATGGCCTTCTTATTAATCAATGTTTGAACCGGCAGAAAATAATTATTATAGGTGGTCTTGATATCCTCTTATCGCTCTCCGCTTACTCCATCTCCTTCAGTGTTTATTTATGCTTTTCTATCTCTTTGGATCTGATCTGCAGGCGGGACAACTTTGTTGACTGTCCTATGCCTGTTTCACTATAATAACTATCCATGAGATCCTTTACCAGTTGCTCCATTCTTATATATCCTCGCTAAAATAATTGAACTTATTTTTTCCCTCGTCTATATAAGTTACAAAAAGATCAATAAAATTTAAGTATTGGGGAGTAGTTCTTTAATATAATTATTTTTTGGGGTATCGGGGTAATAATAGTATGGCTGAGTTAAAAAATATGAAAACCTATCTACTAAAAATAAGATATGATTCTTACCTACTAAAAGTAGGTAGATATTTAACAGCAGCAATCGAAGGAGTCGGAACTCATGTTATAACTTACTATTCTTATCTACTAGAGGTAGGCAAATATATAACAATAGCAATCGATGGAGTTATAACTCCTATTATATTATTAATTTTAAAATTAGTATTTATAGACACATCATTAAGACCATTGTGGAAAATTAGAGGACTTATACTACTTCCTTTTATATGAAGAAGCGTAAAACCCCTGAGTCTTTAGCTCAGGGGATATAAGCGTCAACTTTAACCCTGATTCCGTATGTAATATTCTGCTGCCTCTTTACTAACATTTCCGATAGTAGAGGCAAAA
>Ga0208297_1000624_pt1 | contig 60136 bp, 40 predicted proteins | sample LMS_cellobiose_e_FD_187367 | JGI IMG/M metagenome (GOLD analysis project Ga0208297, IMG submission 187367) | Rumen-fistulated moose microbial communities from Alaska, USA - LMS_cellobiose_enrichment (SPAdes) (version 2) | ecosystem: Host-associated > Mammals > Digestive system > Stomach > Rumen...
TCATCTCTTTTTCTTTTTTAAGTGATTAAATTTGTTGTTACTCCTGGAAAATAAATATATTACGGGTATAGCTACTAGGGAATATCATGTCGTCTGCTTCCCACGTTCCTGTTTTTGAAAAAAAACTGCTGTTATAATTCCCATCAAGACCCCAATTCATGCCATACTGCATTATAGTTGGATTCGAGTATTCTATTTCAATCTTGTCTCGCAAGGGACGAGGGGTTCCATTTCCAGGTGTATCATATACCCATTCATAGACAAATGTATGTTTTGTCGCACTAAACTGATATCTATCAATGATAAAAAAGAAACCAACTTCGTCCCAGCCTTCAAACCCTCGAGCGTAAACTATAACAGGCATCCCATTTTCAAGGCTTTCATCTATATCAGTAGTGTTGTAGTAAAGATAGTCACAAGGTATATCCTCATCATCAAAAAAATCAGACTTCAAGCTGCTTGGCGCAAAAGAATAATAAAGATCACCATATGGAATTTGAAGTCTTACACCTATCCCAGCTATCAGTTTTGCTGCTGAAGTTGATGGTGAGTATTTACTCATACTCGACCACAAAGAAGAAGAGTATCCTTCTATATACATGTTTACTCCATAATGGATGTCTCCTACTGTAGCAGTACAATATATTGAAGAAGGACTGTTTACAGGCTTTCCAGTCTTATAATGCAAGAAATAAGCCATTTGAGCACCAGATACAGCAACGCTTGTTGCTGGGACTTTTCCGGAAGAGTCTTGTTTATTAGGGCAATACATATTATAGTCTGTCGGAAGGCCCGAACCTAACCCCCATGTCGTTTGGGTCAGGTGGTCAGTGTTTACCAAAACGTTGTATTCTACCGAAGTTCCCGTTAATTCCCAATGTCCTTCTAAAAAATGAGGATCAATAAAAGGCTCATCTATCAATAATGAATCAGGAATATGCCTCGTTCCCTCCATTTTTAATGTGATGAATTCTTCATCAGCATTAATGGCTTTCCAAAAAAGATCATTTGACAACGCTTTCTCCCAAGTTTCATAATCAAAAAAAACTGGACGTCCTGAAAAAGTTCGAATGCGTAGAATGTCAAGCTCCAACCCCTCTACCCACGCTTTTACATTATCTGGCATGTCTTCCACAGATAAGTTTCCTTGCTCGTCTGATCCTAATAATAAAGGTGCTCTTTTATCTGCGGAAAGTATTTCCCAGCCTTCTTTGTAGTTCAGTAGATAGGCAAGAGTAGCCTTGTCGTTCAGCCCTAAGGGAACGATTTCTTGAATGGCAAACTCCTTTCCCTGCCCCTTTGCCAGCAGTTCCTTAAAATGGATATAGGCTTCTATATCCTTATCGGTGACGAAATATGCCGTATCCAATGCCGAGAAGTCTATCTCGTCGAGCGGATTCTTTTCGGCGCGAGTTCCTCCATCCCACGTCAGGGGATTCTCTGAGGGTGTCAAACTATCCTTATTACAGGAAACCATAGTGAGCAACAGTAGAGTTGCTGCAAAGATAATACTTTTTTTCATATTGATAAGAGTTACTTTTGTTTTTCTGTTCTGTGCTTTTATGTGCCAAAGCGGTTTTATTGTGAAGGAAGGATAAAGTGGCACTTCGCGATGTGCGAAGTGCCGCTTTGGTGTAAGGTTTGAAAGCATTTTCATTTCTATTCGAGGACAAACTTTTTGACAATCTCTTTGTCGTCTATCCATATACGGACAATATAGGTGTCCGGCTCCCATGCGCTGGTGTCGATGGACACAGAACGCCCACTCACCTTCTGCCTATGGACAACCTTGCCCGTCGTATAGCTGTAGATAGTCAGTTCCCATGAATCAAAGGCGTTGCCCCTCATAGGTTGCCCGCTATCCACATTTTCACTCAGAGAGATGTTTATGGAGTTGTCCCCGCCTGAAATGCCTGTTATGATGGGTGGATCAGGATCCAGATGAATTGCAGCTTCTGCACGGAGGCTAAATTCTATAACCTTGTCTCCCTTAACGATGTGCAATTGACAAAAAGAAAAGTCTGTACTATTTCGAAATCTGAATGTGATTGTATTGCCTGACGTGCTTATCGTCGGGGAATCAAAGCTGGCATAGGTAACAGTCGCTCCATTGAAGTCGGTTGATGTCAGCAAGACGTTATAGCCCTGTTGCACATCAAGGAGACAACCGTCGAATAGTGGTCCTGATATGCTCTGATTAGGAAGGGGTATTGTCTGTGAGTAAGTGCCCGTGAAGCCGTCTGCGGTATTAATATACTTAGTTAGCGTCTTAACGAGTGTTCCGTTGGCATTATACACCTTTGCAACAAGTGTCTCTTGGATGTGCAGTTTACTGCTGTTGTTTACCTGCAACTGGTTTGCTGCAGGATAATTTATTGTACAATAACTAGGCAGAGTTGTCTTACCCTGCATGCTCCATACCACAGACCACCCTGATGGCAGGTTCTGTACAGAATAGGTGGAGGGAGAGCCGGGAACGGTCGAACCATTTATTTGTGTAATACGCGCAGCTAATGCCGCATTTACTGCAGCATATGCATCGACTAACCCATAACCAAAAACTGCGTCACGGCCTGGGCTTCCAAGATCCCTCGCCGTATTGCAAAGAATGGAACGAACCTGACCAGCTGATAGATTAGGATTAGCTGAAAGGATGAGGGCGGCAACGCCCGATACGATTGATGTGGACGACGATGTTCCATTCAAATTAACAAATCCTCCATGACCGATAGTAAAGATATTTTCTCCAGGAGCAACTAATTCTAAACTTTCGCTAGCATTTGAAAACAAACTTCTATTTTGGGATTGTCCTACAGAGCCCACAGCTATTACATCTGGATGAGATGCGGGAAAACAAATCATATCTAGACTATCATTCCCCGCACTGGCAACCAATAGCACATTATGGTTCTTTGCATACTCGATAGCTGCGGCAATATCATCAGTATTTCCTCTTGATGGAAAATAACCAATACTGAGATTTATGATTCTTGCGCCAGCGTCTGTGGCATCACGAATGGCATCATCTACGGCTGAATTATCGACTTTTCCATCCACTGTTGCTACATTTAATGGAATAATACACGCTCCGGCGGAATTATTACCGCCGCTAATGCCTGCAATTCCTAATATATTGTTTGTTTTTGCACTTATTATTCCTGCGACAGACTCCCCGTGACTGTTAGAAGGTGATGCTAATGTATAATCATGCCCAAGCGACCAGTCAATATTATTATAGCTGGCCGATGAACTGTAAATATCATAGTGAGAAAATGGCGGAATACAATCTATTACAGCAACTTTAACACTAGGACTTCCCATTGTATAATCCCATGCATTGAACACGTTAATACTATCAAGATACCATTGTTGAGGTAAAAGCACATCATTGGGTGTAGCACACAACTCCCCATATGTGTTATATTTTATGTAATCAAAATATCCACTCTTATCAAGAAGTATAGCATAGTCTTCAAGGGTAATACTGTCAGGCACTAATATATCCAAATAGCCCAACTTATTTTCACGTAAAACATTAAGCTCTTTTTTGGCATTTTCTTTTCCTTTTTTTATTTTAAGCGTAATAACCTTGCTATTTACAAGGTTTTTTCGTCCGTCTTCCAGCAAATAATACTTTCCGTTTTCTGTATATAACGAGTTTATCTGCCGTAATGATTGAGCTTTCAAATTGCCCCCAAAAAGGAAAAAAACAATGATTAGAAAAAAAATATGTTTCATACTAACCTCATGTTTTTATTTTCTTTTAATAGCGATTTTCCTTTGTGGTAGCTTGTCATACCACCCCCAAATAAAATATGGATAATAAGCATGTAAAAATGCATGTTGTTCTCCATCTTGGTTTATTACACTTCTCACATTGACGATGATAGAATCTTTTGTTATATCAATAGATTTTATGTTTACCAAACGACCATCGTTCTCCATCACCATACCAATGATAATGGAGTTTTTTTCGAAATCAATCTCTGGCAGTTCATCGTCCCCTGCAAACGTTTCTTGTAATTCAGCATGGCTGTTTATCAAAAAACAGGTGTCGCGTGGGGATGTCCATTTTGAATAAAAAAAAGATGTAATACTATCGATAAAAGCATCTCCGTGCGTGTTAAAAAAGCGTGCTATTTCATCCGGAGCACCAGAATTTATTTCTTCTGGAGTCTTTTCGTTAAGGTCTCTATCACACGAAATCAATCCCGCAACCAAGAAAAGTATACAAAGCGGGAGTGTCCGCCTCATGTTCTTAAATAATGTTTTCTTTTTCATTTTGTTTCGATTTAAAGTTGATAATATATTCCAATTCTTTTTTATTCTATTTCAAACTCACCTTCCCACCATGCGCCATAGGCAAAGACAGAGAGCTCGTAGTTACCCGCTGGAAGCGTGGCAAGAGGAATGATCTGCGTTGAGTCAACACCAAAAACGCCCGAATAGACAACGGTGTTGGTCTGACTGTCGGTAATGACCACTTGGCAGGAGGACGAGGGGGTAAAAGAGAGCGTCAGCACCTCATTTTCTAACCAGGCAGTAACGGAATACAGCGCTGGCGCTTTGGGCTTTCCTTCGGGAACGGGTACATCTGCCTGTGTTTTTTGAAGATTTATTTCATCTCCAAAACTATTCATGCATACAAAGCATGAAGCAAATAATAACACAAATAACTTTTTCATAACGCTAAAAATTTTTGAATTTTCGCTGCAAAAATAGCAACAAAGTCTATTTCGTTAGCGTTTAAAAAACGTTTAAAAATGAAACGGCAAAGGGATGAAACGTTTTTGTAACGCTCCAACCTGTTTGTTTGTAGCTGGTTACTAAGTCTTTACAACTTGAAAGAAAAAATCAAGTTGTACAAATCAGCGGGTAATTTATCCTTCAGTCTGTACTTTTCCTGACGAACGGTGGCATCGGAAAGGCCTAACATCTCTCCTGATTCCTCGGACTTGAGGCCGAGGATATAGCAAGCCGAAACGGTTTTTTCTGCATGGTTCACCTTTTTTCCTTCTGCTTGAAGTATCTAGTAGTAGTCGGTGAAGCAGACGTTGAGGTCGTGGCGGACGGCGATGCGCTCATCCTTCCGCAGGGAGTGTTCGGTGCCATGAAGGTATTTCTGCACAATCGTCCACGAGAGGCCCTGCCGGAACTGGTCCGCGCAGATACGGATGCGGCCTTCGTAGTCGGCTAACGTGAGCGCCCGCTTTGTCAAGGCCGTGTCGGCCCCCTCGGAATAGGCGTCCTCTTTCCCGTGCTGCTTTTCCAGTTCTTCGACGCGCGAGCGGGCATCCTGATAGGCAGTCTTCAGTTTCTCCGCCTCTTCCCTGGCTGCGGTCAGTTCGGTCTTCTGCCGTTCCTCCTGCATGCGGGCCTGCTTCAGTTGGTCGGTAACCTCGATGTATTGCTTCTTCTTTCGGTTGGCTGTGCCCAGCGACCAGATGAGAACGGTCAGAACTACGATGACCAAGGCCAACGCGGCAAGGCACATCGTAAGGACAAGGCGCCGATGTTCTTCTTCTATCCGCCGCTGCTCCAGCTCTACACGATGGTCGTTCATCACCTGACGGATGGCCTGCTGATTGCTGATGGCATAGAGGGTGTCGATGTAGTGGTCGTGTTGCTGGATATAGAATTCAATGGAGTCAGAACGTCCTACCTTAGGAGCAAGTGCGGCCATCTGCAAATACACATATGCGAAAGTAGCCGGAACTGGTTGACAAGTAAGGGATTGGTTATCGTAGTGCCAAGCAGAGTCAAGTTTATTCTGGTAATAAAAAATATCCGCTATTAAGCTATAACTGCCTGCAAGTTTTCTTTTGTTGGAAGTATGATGGATATTGTAGTCAACGTGTTCTCGGGCTTTAATGTAATTCCGATTGCCGTAGGCCTCGATTTTGGCCATTTCGAAATGAGCATTATTCAAAATGATGTCGCGGGCATAAGGATTACCAAACACCCGTTCAAGGTATTCTTTTGCTAAAATGTCATTTTCATCATAAAGATGGCATTGTGAGATTTTCAAATCCTGAAAGGCAACTGCGGCGCTGTCAGACAGAAAGATAAAATTCTGCTTCGCACATTGAAACTCATGGATAGCCTCTTTCTCCATAGAGCGTTTCATGTAGTGAAGTCCCAGATTCTGCTCCGCGAGGGCGTAGTAGCGGATGAGGGTGTCGGGGAAGAGGCTCTTGGCCTTGAGGAAAGCGTCCGTGCCGTTTACGTCGTCATTCATGTCGCTATAGACGCAGCCGAGCGTGTACCAGGCCATGGCGGCGTGGTAGTCGGGGCGGCGGGGCGTGCCGTAGTAGTCCGTGGCGATGCGGGCGAGGCTGTCGGACGTCAAGGGGACGTCGCACTTGTACTCTATCTGCGTCCGAAGCCAGGCGTAGTCGGCAAGGGATTTACTATTTGACGATTTCTTCACTCCTTGTTTATTTTTAGAGGTGTTCAGGCGAGCGAAGCTCGGAGTCCGATTTACGATTTTCAGGCTATCGAGGACGACACGGGCCGCGTGGGGGTCGGTGTCCATGAGGGCTTCGGCACGGCGAAGGACGGCGTGGAACGCCTTTTCATCGCCCCGCCCGAGGGTGGGGTGGCCGGCATCGCCGCAGGAGCTGATGCACAGCGCCAGCAGGATGGCCACGAGTGAAAGAATGTACAATCTACGCTTCATAGACAATAGTTTCCGCAAAGGTAATACTAATAAAACGAAAAAAGAAAAAAAGTAAAAGAATTATCGAAATATTCCTTTTGACACACCCCCGCTGGCCTTTCAGGCCGCCCCGGTGGTACGATTGTGGATAATCTTATAAATAAACGTTAAAAACGGATTACCTTTTTTAAACGATTCGGCGCCTGAGAGGTCAAAGCAAAAAAGTTTTTTGAAAAAGAAGAATAGCGAATGAAAAAATCTGTCTTGCTGGCCCTGATGGTGGCATGGATGCCGACGATGGCATTTGCACAGGGCACCGTGAAAGGTAAAGTGATTGATGCGGACACCAAGGAAGCCCTTAGTTTTGTGAACATTGCCGTCAGCCCCAAGGGCAGCACGGAGATTGCCGGAGGCGTTGCCACCGACTTGGACGGAAACTACCTTGTGGAGAACCTGAAGTTCGGTGCCTACACGCTGACCGTCTCGTTCGTCGGCTACAAGTCGGCCACGCGCGAGTTCACCGTCTCGCGCTCCAACCCCGTGGCCCAGCTGAAGCCCATCTCGCTGAGCGAGGACGCCCAGGCGCTGAAGGAGGTGGAGATTACCGGCATCCGCTCGCAGATGAAGTTCGAGATTGACAAGAAGGTCTTCAACGTCGATCAGGCCATCGCGGCCGCCGGCGGCTCGGCATCCGAACTGCTCGAGAACATCCCCTCCGTCGAGGTCGATAACGAGGGTACCGTCAGCCTGCGCGGCTCGGAGAGCGTCACCGTATGGATCAACGGCAAGGCACAGGGCCTCAACAGCGACAACCAGGGCTCCATCCTCGAACAGATTCCCGCCGAGAGCATCGAACGCATCGAGGTCATCACCAACCCCTCGGCCAAATACAGCCCCGAGGGCACCGTCGGCATCATCAACATCGTGCTGAAGCGCGACCGCAAGGCAGGCTACTACGGCAGCCTGCAAGTCGGCTCGGGCATCATACAGAGCGGCAACGACTTCGGCTGGGGCGGCGGACGCGCCGGAGGAAACATCAACTACAGCAGCGGCATCCTCGACGCCTACGCACAGCTCAACTACCGCGCCCAGCGCAACACGGGCTACAACAACAGCTACCGCGAGAACCGCGACGTGGCGGACGACACGCCCATCTCCTACCTCGACCAGACGGGCCGCAACCACACCGCGGGCAACAACTTCTTCGGACGCGCCGGCGTCACCTGGCACCCCACCGAGAACGACGACATCTCCTTCGACGCCATGGGCATGAAGGGCGGACGCAACAACCAGAACACCATCGACTACGAAAGCTACCTCGGCACCCGCGACAACCGCGGCGCACTCATCTACGACCGCGACCGCATCACCACCGGCAACGACGACTCGCACATGTTCAACTTCCAGCTCGGCTACAAGCACCTCTGGCGCACCGACCACTTCCTCGACCTCACCGTCAGCCGCGGACAATGGCAGAGCAACAACCACAACACCTACGACCAGACCACCCGCTTCCCCGCCTACACCGTCACCTCCTTCCAGAACCAGCACTCGCTCATCCGCAACAAATACTGGGAGGCACAGGCCGACTACGAGAACAAGCTCACCGCCAACAGCAAGGTCGAGGCAGGCTACAAGGGCAACTTCAACCGCGAGAACACCCCCATGCAGACCTACAACGACGTCGCTGAGCAGAGCGAAATCTACGACCTCTACAACCGCTTCGTCTATAACTCGTCCAACCACGCCTTCTACGGCACCTACAGCGACAAGCTGTGGGACAAGCTGGGGTATCAGATCGGCTTCCGCGGCGAGTGGTACCGCGTCGATGCCCAGTCGGAGTCGAAAGACGCCACGGGCGGCATCGTCCTCGGACAGCCCATCAGGAAAAACATCTTCCACCTCTTCCCCAGCGCCTTCCTCAGCTACGAGCTGCCCAACAACAACGAGCTGCAGCTCAACTACACCAACCGCGTGCGGCGTCCCTGGGGCGGCATGCTCAACGACTTCAAGAACATCACCGACTCCACCAACATCTCCTTCGGCAACCCCGACCTCAACCCCGAGTACAGCCAGTCGTTCGAGTTCAACTACATGAAGACGTGGGAGGACCACGTGCTCAGCGTCAGCAGCTATCTGCGCCATAGCGACGACATCATGCAGCGCATCAGCTACCTGTCGAACGACATCATGTACTCCACCAGCGTCAACGTGGCCGCCTCCAACTCGGCCGGCGTGGAGATTGTCGGCAAAAACCGCTTCTGGAGTGCCCTCGACCTCACCACCACCCTCAACCTCTACTACTACCAGCAGGATGGCTTCAACTACACCTACACCAACCACGAGACGGGCCGCTCCTACAACGTCGCGGGCGACCCCACCAGCAGCTTCTCGTGGAATCTCCGCATGATTGCCAGCGTCAAGCTGCCCCAGAGCTGGAGCGGACAGCTCACCGGCATGTACCGCTCGGGCCGAGCCAACGCACAGGGCTTCAGCCAAGCCGGCTATGGCGTTGACCTCGGCGTGCGCAAACAGTTTGCCGACAACAAATGGAGCATCGCCGTCAATGCCCGCGACCTGCTCGACAGCCGCTCGTGGCGCAACAAGACCTGGGGCGACGGCTTCTACATGGAGAGCCTCGGACGCTGGGGCGGACGGCGCATCATGGCCACCATCACCTATAACTTCGGCAACATGAAGGCCAAGAAGAAAGGCCGTCCTGACGGCGAGGGCGGCGACGACAGCGAAGGCGGCGACGACAACGACTCCAACATCGGCGGCGGATTCGACGACGGCGGCGGATTCGGAGGAGAATAGGAATAGGAATAGGTTATGTACTAAAAAACATTTTCCCTTAAATCGTTGGCCGTAAGAAAACAAATGCCTATCTTTGTCGCCGAAAGATAAAGCATACTTGGAAAAAACGGTACATACCATCAGACTTCTGTTCCTGCTGGCCGTCTTACCTGTAGGGATAGTGGCTTGCTCCGGCTCCGGTTCCACCCAGGCACAGCTGAAGCGTGCCGAAGCCCTCATGGAGTCCGACCCCGATGCTGCCGGCGCACTTCTCGACAGCCTACAAATCGTAAATCGGACTCCGAGCTTCGCTCGCCTGAACACCTCTAAAAATGAACAAGGAGTGAAGAAATTGTCAAATCGTAAATCTCTTGCCCTTTACGCCGTCCTGCGCACGCAAACCGACTACAAACGTGCCCTCCCCTTCACCTCCGACAGCCTCATCCGCATCGCCACAGACTACTACGGCACCCCCCACCGCAAGAACTACCATGCTGCCCTTGCCTGGTACACGCTGGGCTGCGTCTGCTCAGAACGGAAAGACGACCTCGATGCCATCGATGCCTACCTGCGTGCGCTGGAGCTCTTCCCCGACACCACCATACGCTACTACTCGCTGGCCGAGCAGAATCTGGGCATCCACTACCTCAACCGCCAGATGCTCGACGACGCCCTATCGACGTTCCGCTCCTGCCGCCGCCATCTGAAGTCGGAAAGGGACATCGCCTATGCCGACTACTACATCGCGCTGACCCACCTGTATAATAGGGATTTTGCCGAAGCCGAGCAGGGATTTACCAAAGCGTGGAACAACCCATCCACATCGCGTTTCCTGAAGGGCGAGTCGCTGCTGCAACTGGCTAAGATTGCCCTTCACCACCACGCCGACTATCCCGCTACGCTCGACTACATCAACCGGCACATGGTCTTCACCGAAGCCCGCTACCTCGGCATCGACTTTAGCCTGAAGGGCGATGTCTTCTACGCAATGGCTACTCAAGCACCGACGCCGCAGGCTGCGCTCCTCGACTCCGCCTACCATTACTATCGCCAGTCGCTATGCTACGACAACGAGGTTCATACCCTCTGCTGCAACTACCGCAGCCTGGCCGAACTCGCCCCCCTGACAGGACAGGCCGATTCCATCGGCAACTACATCGCCCACTATACGCTTTTCCTCGATTCCATCGGGGATTTGCGACGCACGGAGGAGATAGCATCCCTTCGGAATTCGCATACACTGGAACTCGAACACCGCCAGATGTCGTACCACCAGCGTTGGACTTGGTTTTTTGCCGCATTCATCGTCTTTTCCGTAACCCTGCTGCTGGTGCTGTGGTTCGTCTTGCGCGACCGCAAGCGCAAGAGCGACTACATCTCCCTGTGCGACGAAATCCGCCAGAGCCAGCTCCTGAAGTACGAATCCGTTCAGGACACCCTCGACGCCTGCTGCGCCCTTTTCCGTAAGACGGCAGCCTATGAAATCATGTCCTATGCAGCACAGACACAGCAGGTTGACAAGAAAGCCCCCGCCCTCATCGCCCACGACATCGACACCTGCTTCGCCGAACTCAGAAAGACGTTCAAAAACGAGGCACCAAAGGTCAACGACAAGGAGTTTACGTTCATCGTCTGCCAGTATCTGGACTTCGACATGCGCACCATTTCCCTTTTCCTCTCCACAGCCTATTCTTCGTTGACGTCCATGAAGAGCCGCCTGAAAAATAAGATGCCCTCCGAACTATACTCCATGCTCTTTCCCGCGTCACGAGTAGCCCACACAGCCCTATAAGGGGCGAATTGCAGCATTTTGCAGCGTTTTTTCGTTGGTAGGGACGAAAAAAAGCCGTTTCTTTGCACATCCAAAAACCAAAAAAGATTTCAGCTCATAGAAAAATTAGGTGTCATGAAAACAAGAATCAGCCTTTTCCTGTTCGCCATCCTGCTTCTGCCGGCAGGGCTCTGTCAGGCACGTACAAACATCCCCCTGGTGAAGGATGTCCCCAAAGGCAGCGGGGACGACGACCGCGCCCGTGACCCCGGCGCCCCTGAAGCCTGGCTCGACGACGGTGTGCTCACCATCGACTTCGTGTTCGAGTCGCCGACGAGAGTCGTCATCCGCGAAAGGGATACGCAGGCGCTGTTCTATGTCGAATACTTCTCTTCCTCCGACATGGTCTCCATCAATCTTAGGGACCAGCACATCGGCATAGGGGAATATCAGCTCCAGGTATCCTTTGCCGGTCTCTGGTGGAAAGGCCTTTTCAGCGTGGAGGAAGGGGGCGCCCACACCGTCACAAACGTCAGGTACGTAAAGCTCGACGGCACCTACTATCGGCTGGAGGGAGAACAGGCCACTACCATCAGGCCCGAAGTGGTGGGAAACAGAAGCAGGGTGTCCTCGTTCTGCTGGGAACCGGACTATCCCATCCACATGGCCATCCCCGAGGAAGTTTTCCAGGGAGGTGTGGCCTATCCCGTCGTCGGCATTGAGAGGGGCACATTCAGATATTGCTATGAGCTGGTCAGCATCACCATACCGCCTACCGTCACCGACATCGGCAACGTGGCTTTCTACCATTGCAACAAGCTGCAGCAAGTGTCCTTGCCGGCGAGCGTCACGCGCATAGGCATCAACGCCTTCTGCGACTGTGCTGCCCTGACGTCCATCGACATCCCCGAAGGCGTCCAGACCATTGGGGAAGGAGCTTTTCAGGGTTGTAGCAGCCTCACGCGCATCACCCTGCCGGAAAGCCTCACACGTATAGGCAATGACGCGTTCAAGGACATCTCTACCCTGACGCACGTCTATTGCCACGCCAAAGTGCCATTCGCGATAGATGAGCATGCCTTTAACTACAAGTGCATCCTGCACGTCCCGGCGGGGTGCAGAGAGGACTATATGGCAGCCGACGGCTGGAAGAACTTCGCCATCATCGTTGACAACATCCCTCATGGAATGACCGGCGATGAAACGGGCCTCATGCCTGCTGTGCAGAATGGGCATGACGGGGCTTCCGAACGCCTTTACGACCTGCAAGGCCACCCCGCAGACGGCACGCAGCCCGGCATCTATATTCTGAACGGCAAAAAGGTGCTGATGAAGTAAACGCACACGAAAAAGCAATTTGCAGCATTTTGCAGCGCTTTTTCGTTGGTGGGGACGGAAAAAAGCCGTTCCTTTGCACCAACAAAGACACTAAATAGCATCCTTTATTTTTTTATAAGCTTACTTTTTTGGTGGATGCAAAAGGGTTCCCGCTGCTCGCGATGAGTAGCGGGAACTTCTTTTTCGATGTTCCCTGAATCATCTCCTTTTGCACAATTTACCGCAGATAATCCACGAATAATTCAGGAATTTCTTGAAATATCGCTCGATTCACACTAATTTTGCAAAAAATTCAGGTAAAATGGATAACAAACTGTTTGTTTATAACACGCTGACGCGAACAAAGGAACTCTTCCGCCCCCTCCACGAAGGACATGTGGGCATGTATGTATGCGGCCCGACGGTGTATGGCGATGCCCATCTGGGCCATGCACGGCCCGCCATCACATTCGACGTTCTCTTCCGCTACCTGCAGCATCTGGGCTACAAGGTACGCTACGTGCGCAACATCACCGACGTGGGCCATCTCGAACACGATGCCGACGAAGGCGAGGACAAGATAGCCAAGAAGGCACGGCTGGAACAGCTGGAGCCGATGGAGGTGGTGCAGTACTACGAGAACCGCTACCACCGTGCCATGGAGGCGCTGAACGTGTTGCCGCCAAGCATCGAGCCGCATGCCTCGGGACACATCATCGAGCAGATTCAGCTGGTGAAGGAGATACTGGCCAACGGCTTCGCCTACGAGAGCGAGGGCAGCGTCTATTTCGATGTGCCCAAATACAACAACGTGCACCACTACGGACGCCTCTCGGGCCGCAACCTCGAGGACGTCATCAACACCTCGCGCGACAATCTCGACGGACAGCAGGAAAAGCACAACCCCGTTGACTTCGCCCTCTGGAAGAAGGCACAGCCCGAGCACATCATGCGCTGGCCCAGCCCCTGGAGCGACGGCTTCCCCGGCTGGCACTGCGAGTGCACGGCGATGGGACGCAAGTACCTCGGCGCACAGTTCGACATCCACGGCGGAGGCATGGACCTCGTCTTCCCCCACCACGAGTGCGAGATAGCACAGGCCGTCGCCAGCCAGGGCAGCGACATGGTCCACTACTGGATGCACAACAACATGATCACCATCAACGGACAGAAGATGGGCAAGAGCCTCGGCAACTTCATCACGCTCGACGAGTTCTTCACCGGCCGTCACGAGAAGCTGACGCAGCCCTACAGCGCCATGACCATCCGCTTCTTCATCCTCATGGCCCACTACCGCAGCACCGTCGATTTCAGCAACGAAGCGCTGCAGGCGGCCGAGAAGGGGCTGGACCGTCTGATGGAGGGCTGGAAGAACCTCAGCCGCATTGCCCCGTCAGCCTCCTCCACCATCGACGTGAAGCACCTCGCCGAACAGTGCTACGAGGCCATGAACGACGACCTCAACACCCCCATCGTCATCAGCCACCTCTTCGACGCCTGCCGCCACATCAACCAAGTGGCAGACGGACGGGCTGCCCTCTCAGCCGACGACCTGCAGACGCTGACGGAGACTTTCCGCCTGTTCCTCTTCGACATCCTCGGCATGAGGGAAGAGGCCGGTGCCGGCAACGCTGCACGCGAGGAGGCCTTCGGCAAGGTGGTCGATATGCTGCTCGAACAGCGCGCCGTAGCCAAAGCCAACAAGGACTGGGCCACCAGCGACAAAATACGCAACGAGCTCACCGCCATCGGATTCGAGATAAAAGACACCAAAGAAGGTGCCACATGGAAACTGAACCTATGAAAATGAAGAATATAAAATGGAAAATGAAAAACAAAAGGTATTATAGGAGTTCAGGAATTCAGGGGTTGAGCTCCGCTCTTCCTCCTTGCAAGGCAGAGCAAACAAGTTTGCTTTGCTCTTGCTTCGTTCGTCGGTTCAGGAGTTCAGACGATAGTAAGGGAATGCATTTTAGGACTGTTTATTCTTCATTCTTCATTCTTCATTTTTCATTCTTGTTACTCGCCCTCTCCTGCTGCACGCCCAAGAAAGCCGCAGCCCCCGTTTCCCCGGCCGTGGTGGTGCCGTCGTTCAATGCCGACAGCGCCTATAGCTATGTGGCTGCACAGGTGGCTTTCGGGCCGCGCGTGACGGGCACCATGGCACACAAGGCATGCGGCGACTGGCTGGTAACCAAGCTGAAGGACTTCGGCGCCACCGTGACGGAACAGACGGCCGAGCTGAGAGCCTACAACGGCGACAAACTGCCCATGCGCAACATCATCGGCAGCTACCACACCGGCACCAACAAGCGCGTCATCCTCTGCTCGCACTGGGACAGCCGTCCCTGGGCCGACAACGACCCCGACATCGCCAACCACCGCACCGCCATCGACGGCGCCAACGACGGCGCCAGCGGCGTGGGCGTGCTGCTCGAAATAGCCCGGCAGCTGCAACAGCAACAGCCCGCCATCGGCATCGACATCATCTTCTTCGATGCCGAGGACTATGGTCAGCACAGCGACGAGTACGGCTCCTCCGACAACTCGTGGTGCCTCGGCTCGCAATACTGGGCCCGACATCCCCACCGTGCCGACTATCTGGCCCGGTTCGGCGTGCTGCTCGATATGGTGGGTGCCCCCGATGCCCGCTTCTATCAGGAACGCTTCTCGCGCCGCTATGCCGGCAGCGTTGTCGATAAGGTGTGGCACACCGCCCACGCGCTGGGATTCGGCACCTACTTCCCGCTGGCAGCAGGCAACTACGTCACCGACGACCACCTGCCGCTCAACGAGACCGCCCGCATCCCCACCGCCGACATCATACCCTACGACGAAGAGCACGGCTTCGGCATTCATTGGCACACCGTGGATGACAACATGGAGTGGATTGACCCCACCACCCTCCATGCCGTAGGACAAACGCTGTTGCATGTAATCTATAACGAAAAATAAATGAGCATTAACGAAATACAAGATGAAATCATCGAAGAGTTTGCTGCATTCGATGACTGGATGGACAAGTATCAGTTGCTGATTGACCTGGCGGGCGAGCTGCCCAAGCTGGACGAGCGCTACAAGACAGAGGACAACCTCATCGAGGGCTGCCAGAGCCGCGTGTGGCTGCATGCCGCGATGGCAGACGGACTCCTGCACTTCGAGGCCGAGAGCGACGCCCTCATCGTGGGCGGCATCATCGCCCTGCTCATCCGCGTGCTGAGCGGACAGACACCCGACGATATCCTGCACGCCGAGCTCTACTTCATCGACCGCATCGGTCTGCACGAACATCTCTCACCCACCCGCAGCAATGGCCTCGTGGCCATGGTGAAACAGATGCGCATCTACGCCCTTGCCTTCAGCACACAAAAATGAGAGTCCTCATCATCAACACCACCGAACGAAAGGGCGGCCCGGCCATCGCGGCCTTCCGCCTCACAGAGGCGTTGAAGAACAACGGCATCAAAGCCAAGATGCTGGTGCGCGACAAGGAGACCGACAAGGTGACAACCGTCGTCACCGACAAGACGTGGCGCGTAAAAAAAGACCTTTTCATCGAGCATTTTCGCCTTAACCTCCACAACCGGCTGGGCAGGCAACACCGCTTCCGCCTCGACCTCGGCACATCCGGCGAAGACATCACCAGCCTGCCCGAATTCCGGCAGGCAGACATCATCCACCTCCACTGGATCAACGACGGCATGCTCTCCCTGCACCTGATAGAGCGCATCGTCCGTTCGGGCAAGCCCGTCGTCTGGACACTGCACGACATGTGGCCCTTCACTGCCATCTGCCACTACGCCCACGACTGCGACAACTACATGAAGCACTGCGGCTCGTGCCCCCAGCTGAACAGCAGCCGCAGCAAGGATATCGCCTACCGCTGCTTCGAGCAGAAAACAGCCCTCCTCCAACACAGCAGCATCCGCTTCATCGCGTGCAGCCAGTGGCTGAAGGAGATGGCCCGCAAGAGCAGCCTGCTGCGCGGCATGGACATCACGTGCATCCCCAACGCCGTCGATACACGCCTGTTCCACAAGAGCAGCAAGGCCGTGGCGCGCGAAGCGCTCCACCTGCCTGCCGACAAACGGCTGCTGCTCTTCTCGTCAGAATCCGTCGCCGACCGTCGTAAAGGCTTCGACTATCTGGCCGACGCCCTGGGCGAACTCGTGGCCATCCACCCCGAATGGAAGGAGCAGATGGGCCTCGTCGTCATGGGAAAGGACAGCGACAAAGTCACCTTCAGCGAGAAACCCTTCCCCGTCTATCCCATGCAATACATCTCCGACGAAAAGCGCATGGCGCAGGTCTATAACGCCGTTGACCTCTACACCATCCCCTCCCTGCAGGACAACCTGCCCAACACGGTGGTGGAGGCGATGGCCTGCGGCATACCCTGCATCGGCTTCAACGTCGGCGGCATACCCGAGATGATCGACCACCTCCACAACGGCTACGTCGCCGACTACAAGAACACCCGGAGCTTTGCCGAAGGCATCCACTGGCTGCTGACCGAAGGCGACTACGACATGCTGAGCAGCGAAGCCCTCCGCAAAGCCCACACCACCTACAGCGAGACCTCCGTCGCCGCCGCCCACATCGCCGTTTACAACCAGCTCACTGGCAAGAACGAATAAACCGCTTCCTTCATGATTTGTTATTTTCAAGAAACGCTTTGTTCATGAACCGTAAGGCACTTGTTCTTTCAATGGCTACCATCCTGCTGGCGCTTTGTGCCTCCTGCAGCAATGCCATACACACGCGGGGTGTTCGTGCCGCCCTTGCCCGTGCCGAGGCCCTCATGGAAACCGACCCCGACTCCGCCCGCGCCGTACTCGACAGCCTGCAAACCGTAAGTTTTACATCGTCCTATCGTAAATATCTTGCACATTACGCCCTCCTTCGCACGCAGGCCGAGGATAAATGCCAGCATAGGCTGACCACCGACACCCTCATCCGCGTCGCTGCCGACTATTATGGAACGAAGCGTAAGACTCTGCATGCCGCGCTCGCCCAGCACTACCTCGGCTGCGCTTATAAGGACATGGGGCGCGACATGGAAGCTCTCGACGCCTTCCTGCGTGCTGCAGCACTCTTCCCCGACACCACTTGCAAATACTACGCCTACGGCCAGTATAGTATTGGCCAGCTATACCTCAATCACGGCAGAGAGGCCGACGCCCTCAGTGCCTTTCGCCACTATCGATGGTCGGAAGCCTGCACATCCGATTCCGTCAACATCGGCTATGGGGACATGTTCATGGGCATGTCCTATCTCTACATGGAGCAGGCAGCCGAGGCCAAGCCGTTCTTCCTAAGCGTCATGGCCAATCCTCACATGAGCGAGGCCTACCGCGACAACGCCCGTTTCCAGTTAGCTAAACTCTACGCCTTCTTGGAAGACGATTTCGAAAAAGCCCGGCCCTATATAGAACACTATATCGCCCACTACGACCACAAGGAGCGCATCGGCGCCGCCTATTACCTGAAGGGAGAACTCCATCGACATGAGGGGGTGCTGGACTCCGCATACTACTATTATAATAAGGTCTTGACGTGCGAGAAAGACATCCCCACCTTCCACTCCACCTACCGGCGGCTGATGGAGGTGTCGCCGATGTTGGGACGAAACGACTCCATCAGCACTCATTTACAACTCTATGCCGCCCTGTCCGACTCCATCTATCGGATGCACATGGATAGAGAGATAAGCGACATCCAGAACCGTCACAAGGTGGAACTCCACGACCGCGAGCAGGCTGCCCGGCAATCGCGCTTCCGCTGGACGTGGGGCATCCTGTCTGCCCTTCTCCTGCTGCTGGTGACCATTGTCCTGTTGCTACACGACCGCAGCCGGAAGGCGGAAAGGCTGAGATATGAAGCTGCGCTCACCGCCATAAGGCAGTGCAGCATCAGGCAGACTGTCTTTGATAACGAGTTGGAAACGGAAGAACTGTCCGACACAGCATGGTCACCTCCTCCCGCCACCTTCAAGTGTAGTGTGCAGGAAGAAAGGCAAAAACTATATCTGGCGCAGTACGAGTCCGGCGAGTGGGCGCACTATTTCCAGAAACACCAGTCGGACATCAAGGCTAAAAAGTATATGCCCGAGAGTGACGCCGTGCAGTTCGAGGCATACTTGGACAATCTGTTTGTCGATATGGAAGTGGATATGGTAAGGGAGAACAGCCGGCTTGCCGACTTGGATATACAACTTTGCGCCATGACGCTGCTCGGCTTCAAGACAAAGCAGATATCCTATGTCTGCCGTCTTTCTGCCGATGCCGTCTATATGCGCCGCAGTCGGTTGAAGCAGCGACTGACGGACGACTGGAGCAATTTTGTATTCTCCGACCCTGCTCCGCAATCCTGATTTTTCTGCTTTTTTCCTCAACATACCTCTCATTTTTTTCAAAAGGAAAAGTGTTAGATTTTTGTTAGATTGTTTTCATGTTTTTTTCTTCCTCATACACTACTTTTGTGACAAAAAACTAATAACACCAAATGTAAGCTTCATGAAAAAGTGGATGATTATTCTTAGCGGTTTCCTCTTCTTCTATACAGGAAATCTGAGTGCACAAGGCAGTAATCCAAAAGATGTAATAATACAGCCAATGGATTCAATTCATGGGTCAAGACCCCACTCTATAGTTGGAGTAGTTGCTCCGACAGCTTCGCTTGATATCAATGTCCTAACCATTGCTTTTCCCTGCGCTACTGTTTCACAAGTAACCATTAGCCAACAATATCCTCATCATATTGTTTATGCAAATAGTTTTTCTTCATCATGTCAGATTGAGATTGACTTGGAGGAAGAAGGTGTTGGTGAAGGATCTTATTATCTTTGGTTCTATGCACTCGGAACTTGGTGGTGGGGAGAATTTACAATTGAAAATGAGAATTAATCTTAAACTTTAAATCTTTTTAAACATGAAAAAAACATCATTTTTTGTTTGTGCAGCTTTTGTTGCTGCCAGTGTGAACGCTCAGTTAGTAGTGGAGGAGTCAGGTAAGGTGGCCGTCGGCTATGAAGGGACATCGGCTGTTGCTTCTGATTTTTCGGTTAACTCAGTAGGACTTAGTACAGCTACTGCGCATATTGAGTCATTCGGAAAAACATACGGCCTGTATGTTAACGAAGCACTGTCGAATGTGCCGACACCTGTGGAAAAAGGGACAGAAGGTTCGCCCGTCTATTACCAATATGGCGTCTATTCTACAACGACCCCTATCGATTATGGTTATACTTATGGCGCTTACGGCAACAGTTGTGCCTCTGCCACAATGTCTGGCAGGACATTCGGTGTATGTGGCATAGCCGGCAATGCTACTGCAGGCTACAACTACGGAGTCTTCGGGGTGCTAAACGGGACAAGGAACGGTGCAGGCGTTTTTGGTTCATCCTCTGCCGGTGAGACAGGTTTTAACACCAACGGAAGATATGCCGGTTTTTTCCACGGCGACGTCTATTCAACGGGAAGCATTACAGGCAACATCGTCAACCGCTCCGACTACCGCCTGAAAACAAATATCGTAAGCCTATCCGAGGCTCTGCCGAATTCGCTTGATGCCATCATGAGACTAAACCCCGTCCAGTTCAAGTACAAGAACCGCCAGGTTGACGTGGACGCCAACGGAAAGCCTATCTATATGTGGCAGGGCGACGAACCAACCTACACGCACACCCATTTCGGCTTCATCGCGCAGGAGATTCAGGAGCTGTTCCCCGACATCGTCTATGAAGGTGCAAGCGGAGACGGTTATTTGTCCGTTTCCTATTCTGAGATTATTCCCGTCCTTGTCCGTGCCATTCAGGAACTGAAGACCGAGTTGAGTGAGACCCGCAAGGCAGCAGGCATCGGCGATGAGAACGTGACGCCCGTCGAGGCCACAGCCATGCGCGGCATGACGACCGAGCTGTTCCAGAACGACCCCAACCCCTTCAAGGAAAAGACAGTCATTGCCTGCACCGTGGCCGAAAGCGTCAGGAGCGCCGTGCTCTACGTCTATGACATGCAGGGCAAGCAGATTGCCGAGTACCCTATTGACGGGCGTGGCAAGACTTCCGTCACCATCGAGGGCGGCAGCCTCGACGCAGGCATGTACCTCTACTCACTCATTGCCGACGGAAAGGTTGTGGATACCAAGCGAATGATTCTAACGAAATAAAAAAGTTTGAATTATTATCTAAAACGTAAATATTTATACTTATGCGAAATACGAAAGTTTTTTTTACGTGTTTTTTTCTTGCGATTTTCTCCGTTCAAAGTGTTTTTGGACAGGGGGAGGCAACAAGAGATATCGCAGACTCTCTTTCTGTTTTTTTTGACGCTGATGCAGAAGCTCTGGAGGATTTGATAAGTGACAATCCATGGTATGGTATTGTTCCTCCTTCCTCAATGCAATTTAGTCATAATCAGGTTTTACGATTTACGAAAAAAAACGACACAATTCCCGATTTTTTAATTATTTCAAATCAAGCTATATGTGATACTTTGCTACCTGAAATTAGAAGATATTCAGAAGATATCCATACCATTTATGGATATGGAGTTATTTTAGAATCTGTGACAGGAGCTTCTTCGGAAGAATTAAAATCAATAATCCTATCTTATCAAAACAATCTTTGCGGCGTCTTATTTATTGGGAGTGTCGGAGATGTTTTTTTTGAGATAGAAAAAGACTACAACAGAGACGACGCTGGCTATGGTTATAAGACATGGCCATGTGATTTATTCTTTATGGATCTTGATGGTCAATGGACAGATACCGATAACAATGGTAAATATGACACTCATGCTGGCGACGTCGCCCCTGAGATATACTTCGGACGAATTAGCACCGATGGCATGCCAACCTTGAACCAAGTAACTGCATTAAGGGACTTTTTTAATAAGGATCATTCTTTTTGGTGGAATTCCTCATACCAAAGTGAAATAAAATCTATTGCATATACAGACAAAGACTGGACATCTATATATTTTGCATACGATTTTTTTTCTAATCATTTTAAAAGCCTATCTGGAACATCCAACACAGATAATGTAAGATATGGGATTGAACCAGAGTTCTCACCAAATGATTATTTGACAAGATTGTCTTCTGACACATACCGATTCATACAATTAGCAGCCCATTCCGGCCCGAGTGTTCACGATTTCACAAATGGAATTATTAGTGTTAATAGTATTTTACATACTCCATCGTCAAGCATTGGATACAACCTTTATTGCTGTTCCGCATGCAATTGGAAATTATCATCATACTATGATGGTTATTTAGGAGGAGCTTATTTGTTTGGCGGCGAAAAGACATTGGCTGTTGTTGGGAGTACAAAAACAGGAAGTATGCTTGGATTTAATTATTTTTATTCTTCCTTGATAAATGGGAAAACCATTGGAGAGTCTTTGAAGGATTGGTGGATAAACTACTGCGGCAACACCCATAACATTTTAGAAATCTCTTGGCACTATGGAATGACTATTTTGGGGGATCCTAATATAAACTTTAGGCACAATGTTTGCAATTATTGTACGGAGAATTTAGTACTAACAAGTTTTCCACAAGGTGACAATTCAAATTTAGTAATGAGAAAGGCGGCAACTTCCATTACCCTTTCTAACAATTATGCAATACCTCAAGGAGTTCATGTTATTGCAGATGCGCCTAAAATAACCATACAAGGCCGTTTTGTCTGTCCTCAAGGTTCTTCGTTTGAAACGAGAAATGAAGGCTGTAACATAGTTAGCATTAATTAAAATCTCAACCGGAATAAATATGAAAAAAGGTCTTTTTTTATTTGTCTTGTTACTTTTTTCTACACATTGTTTTGTGTCTGCACAAAATGATGAAAAATACTTTCCAACAGGAACTACTTGGCAGGAAGTTTTTATTCAAAGAGGGTACGAGGAGTACGCTTTCACAAAGACTTTTTATGTTGGGGAAGACACTTTGATAAATGAACGGCTATACAAAAAAATCTGGATAGATGACAAAACACAGAAAATCTGGATTCGGGAAGCAGACGATAAAGTATGGTTGTTACGTAATGATTTTCAGGAAGAACTCCTTATTTATGATTTTGACTGGACTATTGGAAAGACTATTTATAAACAGTTTTATAAGGAAGAAATAGGACTAAGAGCCGATACCATAGCAATAAATACAATTAACAAAAGTAGATTAGAAGACGGGCAGGAATACGAGTATATAGAATACAAGGCCTCTTATGCAGACGTGAAAATGATAAAAGGAATAGGCGTCACATCTGAACCCATTAAAGATATGTGTATTCTGGCTAGCTCTGAAATGGAGTTTATATTACCGATGATAGCGGAATATCGTTTATTGACGTTTAAAAGAAATGGTGTTGTCATATACAAGGACAAAGCTTTAGAGGATTTCCTTTCTATCGGTTCCGTGAGCACCAATGATGCTGTTTCCTCAGAAAGCCCTTACGACCTGCAGGGCCGTCCTGCCGACGGCACGCAGAAAGGCATCTACATCCGAAATGGAAAGAAAGTGCTGGTAAGGTAAGCTTACCTCTGCAAGCTACCCTAACCCGACACAAAGTCACCCTAAACGGACTGAATAACTATTCTGGTCTAAGCAAAGCTTACTTTTCTATGCGATGCGGCATGGCAGGCCTTCGGGCTGACATCATGCTGCATCGTGGCTTTTGCCCCACACTTTTAAAGATGTATGATGTATGATGTTTGATGGAAGAAGTTTGATGTATGATGTGAGAGGGAAGAAGGAAGAGGGAAGAAGGATGATGTATGATGTATGATGTAAGATGTATGATGGAAGGTAACGGTTTTTGATAGTTTGGCACTTATAGATATTCTTTTTCTTTCGTTTTGAAAGATGAAGACAGACGGAAACGACGGATTGAAGGCGACCATGCCTTTTCCAACATACTTTCAGAAATCAGCTGTCAGCCGTCAGCCTTTTTGAGGGATGAGGGAAGATGGAAGATAACCGCGAACCATAAACCATGAACCGTGAACCATAAACCGTGAACCATGAAGTGGGGTGGGAAAAGACAAAAAGTAGTGGGGTGTTTTCTCATTTCAATGGACGGTTTATAAACAGGGGCGCTGTTTATAAAAATACTCAAACAATAGGAAAAAAGTGTCGTGGGTAACGTTGGCGGCGTAGCGATAAACCATATTATATATAATTTAAAATATTTGCATTTGTGCACGCTGTATAGTATCTTTGCGGCAAAAATCCACCTCGAGCTGTGAGAAGATTGCGCCGATACATCCCCATCATTGCCCTGCTGCTGGCAGGCTGTATGACATCGTGTCGCCATTCGGGTATCAGCGACAGCCTGCAGCGTGCCGAGGAACTTATGGAGACCGACCCCCATGCCGCCCGCGCCATCCTCGACAGCCTTGCCAGGGCGACATCGCCCTGGCAATTAGGAATTAGGAATGAGGAATTAGGAATTAACCCTGCGGACGAAAGCCATGCGGACGAAAGCCATGCGCAGCCCGTAATTCCTAATTCCTCATTCCTAATTCCTAATTTCCCCCGCAAGGGGGACAGGGCCCTTTACGCCCTCCTGCGCACGCAGGCCGACCATAAATCGGGTGAAAAGCTCACCTCCGACACCCTCATCCGCATCGCCGTCGATTATTATGGCACAAAACGCAAGACGCAGCATGCCGCCCTTGCCCAACACTATCTCGGCTGTACTTATCTTGATATGCACCGCGACTTGGATGCTATCGAAGCACAGCTTCGTGCTACGTTGCTATTCCCCGAAACGACAAACAAATACTTTGCCAACAGTCTGTTTGGATTGGGACTTCTTTATTCAAGGCACTATATGGTAGATAGTGCCCGAGTTGCTTTTGGACGCTACCGCCGGACAGAATCCTGCAACTCCGATTCTTTGAACATCAGCTATGCCGACTATTATTTGGGGGCAGTCGCCTTTTTTTATGATGATGACGAGTTGACAGATAGTTTGTTCCAGTGTGTTTTGAATAATTCGAAAAGTACGGACTATATTCGTTTCACGACTTTTTTCCAGTTAGCGAAACTTCGATTTTATCATCAGCATGACATCGAAGGAGCCTTAGCCTATTTAGAAAAAACAGGTAATTATTTTGGGGAAGAAAATAGTGCCTTACTGATGTTGAAAGCCGACATCCTTGCCCAACAGCAACAGCCCCGGACGGCTTACGAATTCTATAAGAAAGCCATTCGAAGCAGTTCCGATATCTATGTCCAATGTTCGTCGTATGAGGGACTGGCCAGCATGGCCCCACTTCTGAATAAGCCCGATTCCACGCAGTTCTTCATCAGCCAGTATAAGAGCCTATTGGATTCCATATACACGATGAACAAGCAGCGGGAAATCACAGAGATAAAAGAAAAGCATATCGTGGAAATTCACGACCAACAAATGAAGGCCCGTCACGCGCGGTTTATGTTCTGGATGGGGATTTTGGCCGTCGCGCTCCTTTCAGGGACGGCTATTACCTTCCTGCTCATCGACCGTAAGCGCAAGAAGCGTTACTTGCAGGCGCAGGAGGAGCTGCGGCAGGCCAATGTGGAAGTGTTGCGGGCTCAGGTGGACGAACAGCCCGCCGACCTGGATGCGCTCTATCGGAAAAAACTCGCCGCCTGTCAGAACCTGTTCCACCGGACGCCTTCGGCCCGTCTGCTGCTGGTGCCGCCCGCATCGCTGACGGCCGCGCAGAGGCAGACGCTCATGGACGACCTCACCCGCTCGTTTGTCGATGTCATGCTCGACGTGAAGAACGCCTCGAATGCCGTCAACGACCAGGAGCTGATGTACTGCATCCTCTCCTCCCTCCAATGCTCAACCGCCCAAATGGCGGAACTTTTGAACACCACAGAATCTACTTTGCGCTCCCGGAAAGCCCGTTTGAAGGAAAAAATGTCCGATAGCCTCCATTCGCTTTTCCTTTCATAATCAAACACTTCTTTCGCCCCAAAGGAAATGGAACGCTTTTGGAACGCAAAAAATTTGCATCTTTTCGCTCCTTTCCCGAACTTTGTCGGCGAAAAAAAGGTTTAACCTTAAAAAAGCAGTAATCATGAAAAAGCTAAGAATTTTACACCGTTCAGTCCGGATTTCAGTGAAAGAACGGAAATGTAATTCACTACACTACGGAGATGATTATGATATTCATAATATCTACATCGGGAATCATGTCGATAACGACAATGAAACGGGCGATGTCGTTGTTGAAACGGGTACCGAAGTTACTTTTGATGCCACTGAAAGAGTTACGATATCGTCAGGTTTTAACTGTCATAAAGGAGGTATATTAAAAATCAATAATCCATTTTGAGATGAAAGCATTACGATTAACCATTTGTGCAATGGCTGCCATAGCGGGCATTGCGACCGCCTCTGCGGAGGAGTTCTTCCCTACGGGGGCGACATGGACAGAAGCGTGGTTTTTTTCGGGAACCCCGTTTGACGATGCTCAGGTCAAGACGTATGAGGTCGGCACGGACACGCTTATCGGCGAGACAACCTATAAGCGCATACTGGTTGACGGACAGGAGAAGGGAAGGTGGATACGTGAGGATGACGGCGGAAAGGTGTGGTTGCTGCGCGACGACTTCCCTCAGGAAATCATGCTCTATCAGTTCGACTGGTACTCCGACAAAGACCATGCATGGAAGTCAGGCAGCACCACCATACGCCAGTACATTCAGGGCGGCGAACTGAAAGAGGACATAATCCGCTATGAACAGGGGTTCACAAACGTCATGGAAGACGGCAAGAACCGCCCGTGCATCTCGTTTACCCAAAGCTATCTGAAGGCATATATCATCAGAGGCATAGGGCAGACGACGGAGACGGCAATGGACTGCTGCGTCCTGGGAAGCTATAAGCCGGAGATAGCGCTACCCGCCATCATGCAATGCCGCCTGCTGACGTTCAGCCGTGACGGCACGCTGGTCTATGACTTCAAGAACCAGTTCAAGGGAGGCGAGTTCTTCACACGGGGCGCGCCGACGGCTGGCGTGGACATCTATTTCTCTTCGTTCTGGACAAAGATGTATCGTCAGGACTATCATCGCCTTGACAGCATATCGGGGCGGAACATCTATGTCAGCGCCCACTATAACAAGCGGCCGGATGACGACACGAGAAACAACGCTTCGCGGCTCATCAAAATAGGCTGCCTGGAAGCAGGGGAATACAAGGTTGTCGTCTCATCCGTGGATGATTCATACGTGATGCCCGACATCGTGCACGAGTATCCCTTCACGGTGGAGGCGAGCACCCTCCCCGCCGATGCTCCTCGCGGACTGGTCCACACGAGCGTAGCTGCCGAAGAACAACGAAGTCCCTGGGATGCATACACGCTGGGACTTATCCCCGACCCTTATTCACCCTTCATCCATGCCCGTTTAGAGGGCGACACGCTGCACATAAAGGGTTGGCTGTGCTTTCAGGTCAGCGACCATTGGTGCTACTATGAGGTACGCGGCGACTCCGTCTATCTGGAAACGGTGGAAAGGAACATAGGACCGGTAATCGGCGGCTGGCCGTTCTATTCCGTTGATTTAAGGATAGCACCCTTTACCGGAGACCATTGCACCATAGAGGTGGCCCACTACCTGAACGACTCCCCGTCCTTAGGGCTCAACCATGCGCACAGCACCCACACTTTCGACCTGACCGCTGCCAGCCCCGCTGCACCCACTGGGCCTCGTTTCTTCAAGGCAAACAGCGTACGCCTGAAGTATGTGTACTATAATAGACATAGATTCAAGGATGAGTCAGATATCTGGGATTATCCAGGTGAATACCACCATGCAGAAATGTGGACGGGCAATGACACTATTGTTGACGGCTATTCCTGCGTCACTCTGTGGGACAGGGACGAGGGGGAAGCCCCCGTCTGCATCGGCTGTATCCGTGAAGATGAAGACGGCCGGGTCTGGCGCTACGAAATGGCAACCCGATTCATAGCTCCTGACGGAAAAATAAGAACGGACGGCCTGGAGGCTTCCGGCCGTGCAAACAAGTGGGCTTTTCTCTACGATTTCTCCCGTTCCGACTGGGCCCCCGGTATGATAATCGACACATGGACGGGTAGCACCTCTTATGACAATACGTGGGGCAAAATCCGAAAAGTCGAAACGATGACATTGCTCAACGGGGAGGAAGTGCCCGTTGCCGATGGGGTTATCTACGGAATCGGATACCCCAAACGTCTTTTTGAAGGGAATTTTGTCAATGTCTTAGCTAACCAGAGCAGCGTCCTCCTCGAGTATTGGCGCGACGGGGAACTGCTGATTAAAAACGAGACGCCACAGTCCGTTGACGGTGTATTCATGGCTCCTTCTTCATCAGAGACCATGTACGACCTGCAGGGCCGTCCTGCCGACGGCACGCAGAAGGGCATCTACATCCGAAATGGAAAGAAAGTGCTGGTAAGGTAAGCTTACCTCTGCAAGCTACCCTAACCCGACACAAAGTCACCCTAAACGGACTGAATAACTATTCTGGTCTAAGCAAAGCTTACTTTTCTATGCGATGCGGCATGGCAGGCCTTCGGGCTGACGACATGCTGCATCGTGGCTTTTGCCCCACACTTTTAAAGATGTATGATGTATGATGGAAGAAGTATGATGTATGATGGAAGAGGCAAGATAACGGTTTTTTGACAGTTTAGCACATATTGACATTCTTTTTCTTTCGTTTTGAATGCTGAATATAGGTGAAAACGACGGATTGAAGGCAGCCATGCCTTTCCCAACATACTTTCAGAAATCAGCTGTCAGCCGTCAGCCTTTTTGAGGGAAGATGTATGAGGGAAGATGGAAGATAACCGTGAACCATGAACCATGAACCGTGAACCATGAAGTGGGGTGGGAAAAGACAAAAAGTAGTGGGATGTTTTCTCATTCCAATGGGCGGTTTGTAAACACGGGCCGCGTTTACATAAACAGGGGCCGTGTTTACATAAACAGGGGCGCTGTTTACCAAATATCTCAAACAATAGAAAAAAGTTCTTGCGGGCTTGCGTTTAAAAAGCCTTCCTACGTCTGATTAGGCCTTTCCTACATGACGGAAGGCCTTTCCTGCATGACGGTAGCTTATTCCTGCAAAGGGGCTATTGCCGTAGCGTTAAAGGCTGGCGGCGTAACGTTAAAGGCTGGCGGCGTAGCGTTTAACGTTGACGCCACAACGCACTACGTTGGCGTACCTGAAGAATACGCCGTGAGCGGATTTTCGGGACGAAAAACCGTATTTAGCTGAACAACAAAACAATACATCCTGACGGCTGACGGCTCATTTCTGAAAGTAGTTTGGGAGTAGCTGTCTGCGACGCTACGTATAACGTCCGCGAATAGTCGTAAAAATCGCCGGCAGAAGGGCTCCGTTATTCTTCGGCGGAGAACATGGGATCCCAGCAGGGAAGGAGGACGGGCTTCTTCTTGGCGGCCTGGGTGACCTTGCGGGAGGCGTACTTCTTGTGGATGACCAGACGGAACATGTATTCGTTGAACCACTCGTCCGTCATGATGAGGTGGCCCTGATAGCCCGAGGAGGCGCCCCAGCTGTTCTCGACCTTCCACATGACGGGCTTTTTGTCCTCGATGCGGACGGCCATGAGCGTCATGGCGTGGCTGGAGCCGCTGTCGAAGGTGCGGATGCGCTCTTCCTTGTTCATGCCGAAGGTGACGCCGAAGATGCTGCCGTAGTCGAAGTTATTGAGGTCGAGCAGGCCGCGGGTGCGGTCGAGTTCCTTGCCTACGTCGCAGCTGAAGTACATCATGGTGCTGTCCTGAATGCTGGCGATGGCCATCTCCTTGATGTCGTCGAGCGGGAGGTTGAGGTAGCGCCAGTTGTGGCCGTCGTAGGTGTGGCGGTCGTACTCTATCTCGTAGGTGCGCCAGTACTCGCGCGTGGGGTCGTTCATGAGCATGATGTAGTCGTTCTGGAGGTCGTTGCCGAGGAACTTTTTGTAGAACTCCTGCGGGGTGTAGTTCTTGGGCTCGCTGAGGAGTTTGCCGTCCTTGTCCTTGGGTGCCCACTTGAACTCCTTGACGGGCTCGCCGAAGCCGAGGGCGAGCATGTGATAGACCTCGGCCAGCATCTGCTCCTTCATGGCCTGTAGGTCGGCGCCTTTGTCGGCGTTGCGCAGGCGGATGCCGTCCTCGCGCAGCTTGCGCTTGACGAGGGAGGTGAAGCGCGAGGTGTTGTTGGAGGCGTAGGTCTCGGGCATGACGCTGGCGGGCACGACGCCGTATTTGGCCGTGAGGTCGGCGACGCCCGTGAAGGTGCCGCCGTCGGAGAGCGGGTTCTTGAACAGCCATTCGACAGTCTTGTCGTCCATGCTCTTCGAGCGGGTGTCGATGACGGCCTGGAGGAAGAGGTTGGCCTTCTCGAGCTGGTCGTAGAAGAAGAGATAGACTTCGGAGAACTCCATGGGCTGCTGCAGCTTGTACTGGCGCATCATCTGGGCGCGGAGGACATTGAGGCCGGTGAACATCCAGCAGCGGCCGGAGCCCTTCTGGTCGGTGATGCCCTTGCTGTTGACGCTGTAGTTGAAATAGGTGTCCATCTCGCCCTGGTTGGCGTGGTTGGTGGCGAGGGCGCTGACGTCGCCTGCCGCAAGGGCGTTGTGGATGACTTTGTCGGCTGCCGTGGGGGCCTGCTTGGCCTGGATGCGGCTGAGGACTTCGGGGGTTAGCCCCTGGGCGCTGAGGCCCAGGCTGAATGCGGCAAAAACACCGATGAAAAGGGATTTTTTCATTGCAATTAGACTATTTATTCGGTTTTCAATATTCAAATCTTGTCTGCGACGCTACGTATCTACGTATAATGTCCGTAAATATCCGTGAATAACTCTTTCCTTCCTGAACCTTCCATTGTCAGTCTTCAACCTAATAGGACACGGAGCAGGGGATGCCGCGCGACCCGACGAGGGCGGCGATGCGGTCGAGCTCGGCGTGCGTCGCCTTCTGGAGCGAGGGACAGGGAGTCTCGCGGTCGATGGTGTAAATCATCACCTTCGAGGGAGCAATCGAGCAGACGACGTCGAGCCAAGGGAGGACGTAGCCGTCGGAGGTGTTATCGACATCCTGTCCGTCAAACGAACGGCCCTTCATGAAGAGTGTCTGGATGATGCAATGTCCGTTGAAATCGCGCATTTTCTGCACGAGGGCATCCAGGTCGTAGTGTCCGCCCGGGCGGTTGACCAGGCGGATGTAGTCGAGGCTGACGGTATCGAGCTTGAGGATGTTGTTATCGACTTTCAGCAGGGCGTCGAAGACGGCGGGGCGGGTGATGAAGGTGGCATTGCTGAGCACGCTGACCTGCGCCGCGGGGAAATAGCGGTTGCGCAGGGCGATGACGTCGTCGATGATGGCGGCAAAGTCGGGATGCGCGGTCGGCTCGCCGTTGCCTGCAAACGTCAGCACGTCGGGCGCAGGGCCGCCCACCTGCATGTCCCTCAGCCGCTCTTCGAGAGCCAGGGCCACCTCCTGGCGCGTAGGACGCTTCAGGTGAGCGGGGTATTGGGCATTCAAGCCGCACTCGCAGTAGAGGCAGTCGAACGAACAGACCTTGCCATCGGCAGGCATCAGGTTGATGCCCAGCGAAACGCCCAGCCGCCTGCTGTGGACAGGGCCGAAAATGGGGGAAGCATAGATAACCGTTGCCATATCTGGGGGCGAAGATACATCTTTTTTGCCAAACAAACGCGTTTTCGTCCGAAAAAAGGGTTTGCAGAGGGGAAAAAACAGGCCAAGCAACAGATAAAAGAACGTTTTTGTTAAGCCAAATGACCAAAGCAAAGCTTGCTTTAGCTTTGGCATGGCGAAAAAACGAAGATGAAATCCAATGAAAAATTTGGGCATTCGGAAGGCTTTTCGTACTTTTGTCGTCTGTTTTCTGAAGATTGTGTCGGAACTATGACTTTCACCTACGACGTCATTGTCATTGGCGCTGGCCACGCTGGCTGCGAGGCAGCGGCAGCGGCAGCCAACCTGGGGTCGCGCACCTGCCTGATTACGATGGATATGAACAAAATCGGGCAGATGAGCTGCAACCCTGCCATTGGCGGCATCGCCAAGGGGCAGATTGTGCGCGAAGTGGATGCGCTGGGCGGCTACATGGGCATCGTCACCGACCGCACGGCGATACAGTTCCGTATGCTCAACCGCTCGAAAGGACCGGCGATGTGGAGCCCCAGGGCGCAATGCGACAGAGGGAAGTACATCTGGGCCTGGCGCGAGATTCTCGACGGCATAGACAACCTCAGCATCTGGCAGGACGCTGTTACTGAGCTGCTTACGGAGGACATGGACGGAAAAGCGCAGGTGACGGGCGTCAGGACGCAGTTAGGCGTGACGTTCCACGCCCGCGCCGTCATCCTCACGGCGGGCACGTTCCTCAACGGTCTGCTGCACTTCGGCCCCGTGCAAATACCGGGCGGAAGAGTGTCCGAACCTGCTGCATATCAGCTGACTGAGTCTATCACGAAGCACGGAATCAACGTAGCCAGGATGAAGACGGGCACACCTGTCCGCATCGACAAGCGTAGCGTCGATTTCAGCCAGATGGACATACAGGAAGGCGACGCCGGCCATCACGGATTCTCGTTCCTCAACGAACGTCGGGCCCTCCGGCAGCTGCCCTGCTGGACGTGCTACACCAACGAACAATGCCACGACATCCTGCGCCAAGGGCTGCCCCAATCGCCCCTCTACAACGGACAAATCAAAAGCATCGGCCCGCGCTATTGCCCGAGCATCGAGACCAAAATCGTCACCTTCCCCGACAAGGAACAGCACCAGCTGTTCCTCGAGCCCGAAGGCGAAACGACCAACGAACTCTACCTGAACGGGTTCTCCTCTTCCCTGCCCATCGACATCCAAATCGAGGCGCTAAAAGCCATCCCTGCCCTACGCAAACTGGCGGTCTATCGCCCAGGCTACGCCATCGAATACGACTTCTTCGACCCCACACAACTGCGGCACACCCTGGAGTCGAAGGTCGTCCGCAACCTTTTCTTTGCGGGACAGGTGAATGGCACCACGGGCTATGAGGAAGCCGCAGGACAGGGGCTCGTCGCGGGCATCAACGCCCACCTCAACGGTCAGGGCGGAGAACCGTTCACCCTGCGCAGGGACGAAGCATACATAGGCGTGCTCATCGACGACCTCGTGACAAAAGGCGTGGACGAACCCTACCGGATGTTCACCTCGCGTGCCGAGTACCGCATACTGCTCCGCCAGGACAATGCCGACGCCCGCCTGACAGAGAAATCCTATCGGCTGGGGCTGGCGCAGCGCGAACGCTACGACCTCTTCCTGCGGAAACAGGAACAGGTGAACCGCATCCTCGACTTTGCCCGCGACTTTTCCGTCAAACCCTCGCACGTGAACAGCGCCCTTGAGACGGCAGGCACTACCCCACTCCAACACGGATGCAAGCTGCTGGAGCTTGTCGGGCGTCCGCAACTCACGCTGGAAGGCCTCGCCCCCTCTATCCCGGAACTGGCGGACATCCTCGACAGCATCAGCGAGCGGAAAGAAGAAGTGATAGAAGCAGCCGAGATACAAATCAAATACAGCGGCTACATCGAGCGCGAACGCATCATTGCGGAGAAGATGCAGCGACTGGAGAACATCCGAATCCGAGGACGCTTCGACTACAACAGCCTATCGTCCCTCTCCACCGAAGCCCGCCAGAAACTGACGAAAATAGACCCGGAGACCGTGGCCCAAGCACAACGGATACCGGGCGTCTCGCCCAGCGACATCAACGTCCTGCTGGTGCTTTTGGGACGATAACAGCAGAGAGGAAAAACAAATTGTTTCACGTGGAACAATCGGGAAAAGAACAGAAGAAACAGCAGGAAGCAACAACGAATATAAGGAACCAGGACAATGTTTGAGAGCATACTGAAAAGGAATGACTATCTTCGGGGCATCGTCGAAAACCTCCCCGAATGTCCTGGATGCTACCAGTATCTCGACAAGAACGGCACCATCATCTACGTAGGCAAGGCGAAGGTGCTGAAACGGCGCGTGAGCTCATACTTCAACAAAGAGCAGACGGGCAAGACACGCGCACTGGTGAACCAGATTGCCGACATACGCTACATCGTCGTCGATACCGAAGCCGACGCGCTGCTGCTCGAAAACAACCTTATCAAAAACTACAAACCGCGCTACAACGTACTGCTGAAAGACGACAAGACCTACCCCTCCATCTGCATCAGCAACGAGCCCTTCCCGAAGGTCTTCAAGACACGCAAAATCATCCCCAAGGCAGGCACCTACTTCGGGCCATACAGCCACATCGGGATGATGTACGAAATACTCGACTTCATTAAAGAGAACTACGCCATACGCACGTGCTACCTCCGGCTGACGGAGGAAGACATACGCCAAGGGAAGTTCAAGCCCTGCCTGGACTACCACATCCACCGCTGCAAAGCGCCTTGCGTAGGCAAGCAGACACGCGAGGAGTATCTGCGCGACATTCAGGAAATACGGGAAATACTGAAAGGAAACTCGCGCGGCGTGCGCGAAATGCTGCTACAGCAGATGAGGGAACTGAGCGAAAACCTGCAATTCGAAGAGGCCGCAGCCATCAAGAAACGCTATGTGGCGCTGGAGAAACTGCGCGAGAAGAGCGAAGTGGTCAGCAACACCATACACAACGTCGATGTCTTCACAATCGATGCAGAAGAAAAGAACGCCTACATCAACTACCTGCACGTCACCAACGGCGTCATCAACCAGGCTTTCACCTTCGAATATAAGAAGAAAATCGACGAGACAAAGGAGGAACTGCTGAGCCTCGGCATCGTGGAGATGAGAGAGCGCTACAAAAGTCAGTCGAAGGAAATCATCGTGCCGTTCGACATCGAAATGGAATTGCAGGACGTCACCTTCACCATTCCCCAGCGGGGCGACAAGAAGAAACTGCTGGAACTGTCGCTGATGAATGTCAAGCAGTACAAGCTGGACAAGCTGAAACAAGCCGAAAAACTGAACCCCGAGCAGAAGAATACACGCATCCTGAAGGAGATTCAGGAGCATCTGAAGCTGGAAAGAATACCGCTGCACATCGAATGTTTCGACAACTCGAACATCTCTGGCTCGGACGCCGTAGCCGCCTGCATCGTATTCCGGAATGGCAAGCCCGCCAAGGACGAATACAGGAAATACAACATCCGCAGCGTCGTTGGGCCCGACGACTACGCTTCTATGAAAGAAGTGGTGCGCAGGCGCTACACCCGACTATTGGAAGAGCAGCAGGAACTTCCCGACCTCGTCATCGCCGACGGTGGAAAGGGACAAATGGAAGTGATACGCGAGGTGGTTGAAGACGAACTGCACCTGAATATTCCCATCGCAGGATTGGCAAAAAACGACAAACACCGCACCAACGAACTGCTCTATGGCTTCCCCGCCAAGAAAATAGGACTGAAACAAGACAGCTCGCTCTTCCGCCTGCTGGTGAAGATACAGGACGAAGTGCACCGCTTCGCCATCAACTTCCACCGCGACAAGCGCAGCAAACACCAGGTGGCATCGGCACTCGACAACATCCCTGGCATCGGCCCCAAAAGCAAAGAGGCTCTTCTCAAAGAGTTCAAGAGCGTGAAACGTATAAAAGAAGCTGAAATAGAAAAAATTGCAACCCTTATTGGGCAAAAGAAAGCAACCGCGCTGAAGGAGAACTTGAAATAACGAGACACCGAAGCCAAGAAAAAAGTTATAACAAAGATTATCAACAGAGTAAGAAAAAAAAGAGTATAAAGGAGTAGATGATATGAGAATCGTCATACAGAGGGTCAAGCAGTCGTCGGTGAGCATAGAAGGCACCGTCAAGTCGTCCATCGACAGAGGAATGATGATACTCGTCGGCATGGAGGAAACAGACAACGCCGAAGACATTGCCTGGCTGGTGAAGAAAGTGGTCAATCTGCGGATTTTCCCCGATGAAAACGGAGTAATGAACAAGAGCATCCTCGAAGATGGCGGTGAGATACTTGTCGTTAGCCAGTTTACGCTGATGGCCTCGACGAAAAAAGGCAACCGCCCGTCGTACATCCGCGCAGCCCGCCCCGAGACCGCCATCCCCCTCTACGAGACATTCTGCAAGGAATTAGGGCAGGCCTTAGGAAAGCCTGTGCAAACAGGAACCTTCGGCGCCGATATGGACGTGGAGCTCATCAACGACGGCCCCGTCACCATCCTGATAGACTCAAAAAACAAAGAATAGAGACACTCCATTGAAATACGAATAAAAAAAGAAGAAAGAGGATGGAAGAGAAAGACCATTGGCTGCAAGAAGAGATTACCCTTACTGAGGTGCAACGGCAGACGGACGAATGGATACGGACCTACGGCGTGCGCTACTTCAACGAACTGACCAATATGACCATCCTGATGGAGGAGGTTGGCGAGCTGGCGAGGGTGATGGCAAGGGTGTATGGCGAGCAATCGTTCAAAGAGGGCGAAACAGCCAACCTTTCCGATGAAATGGCAGATATTCTATGGATTCTGGCCTGCTTAGCCAATCAGACGGGAGTCAACCTCACCGAAGCGTGGAAGAAGACCATCGAAAAGAAAACCAACCGCGACAAGGAAAGACACATCCACAACCCTAAATTGATGAAATAAATAGTTAGATTAAAAACGTAAATAAAAAAGTATCGCGTATGGAAAACAAACTGAACATCATCCACGACGAACGTGGAGCAGAGAGCACAGCCGGTGCAAACGTGTATGGCGAGAACAGCAAATACGAAGAGATGCTGGCCAAGTACGACACAAGTGTGAGCGACGAAAGCGTAAAGGCAGCAGTAGCCAAGCTCATCGCAGAAAAAGTGCCCGGCAACGACACCCTCGACGTGAAGAAGCTATTGTTCAACTGCATCGACCTCACCACACTAAAGACCACCGACAGCGAGGAGAGCGTGCTGAAGTTCACCGAGCGGGTCAATGCGTTCGAAGAGGCTTATCCGGACCTGAAACCCGTTGCCGCCATCTGTGTCTATCCGTGCTTCGCGCAGATTGTCAGCCAGTCGCTTGAAGTAGAAGAGGTGGGCATAGCCTGTGTGTCGGCAGGATTTCCCTCGTCGCAGACGTTCCCGGAGATTAAGGTGGCCGAGACGGCGCTTGCGCTGAAGGACGGCGCCACGGAGATAGACATCGTCATCAGCGTGGGCAAGTTCCTGAGCGGCGACTACGAAGGAATGTGCGATGAAATCGGCGAATTAAAGGAGACGTGCGGCGAACATCACATGAAGGTCATCCTGGAAACGGGTGCGCTGGGCAGCTGCGCCAACATCAAGAAGGCATCGCTGCTGAGTATGTACAGCGGAGCTGACTTCATCAAGACCTCGACGGGCAAGCAGGAACCTGCTGCAACGCCCGAGGCTGCTTACGTAATGTGCCAAGCCATCAAGGAATACTATGCTCAGACAGGGCGCAAGGTGGGTTTCAAGCCTGCGGGAGGCATCAACAGCGTGCGCGACGCCATCATCTACTACACCATCGTGAAAGAGGTGCTGGGAGAGGAGTGGCTGAGCAACCAATGGTTCCGGCTGGGCACAAGCCGACTGGCCAACCTGTTGCTGTCGGAAATCGTCGGTGAAAACGTAAAGTTTTTCTGATTGAGGGGTTGCCCTACTTATGGCGGTGGATGGCGTAGTCGAGAAAGGCTACGATGGCATCCACCACTTTTTTATTCTCAAAGGACGCAAGCAAGCTGATGACATTTTGCCGATAGTCATCCATCACGTGCTGGGCATAGTCGATGCCTCCCTTGTCGATGGCAAAGGCGATGAGCTCGCGTATTTCGTCATCAGGCAGCGAGCCGGACTTCAAGCGCTCTATCTGTCTGTTTATGCGGTCGTTGCCGAAGTTGCGAACGGCATAGATGATGGGTAGAGTCAGCTTACCCTCGCGCATATCGCTGCCTGTAGGCTTACCGATGTCGGCAGGAGAGTCGGAATAGTCGAAGATGTCGTCGCGTATCTGGAAACAAAGTCCGATGGATTCGCCGATTTTTGCCGCCGTGTCAACGTCCTTTGGTGAAGCATTTGCCGAGAGAGCCCCCAGCTTGGCACAGGTAGAGAAGAGGGCTGCAGTCTTCTTCTTGATGATAAGGAAATAAATGTCTTCTGAGACGACGTTCTCGCGACTTTCGAAGAGCTGGAAGAGCTCACCGTCGGAGAGCATCTGCGCCAACTGCCCCACCGCACGGGCCATCTGCGCATTGTCGGTGCGAGCCATATAGAGCATACTCAGGGCAGAGAGGTAGTCGCCCGAGAGGACGGCTATCTTGTTGCCGAAAGCGGCATTGACAGAGGGTTGTCCGCGGCGGACGGGGCTGTCGTCAATGACGTCGTCGTGTACGAGGCTGGCGGTGTGGACAAGCTCGAGGGAGAGAGCAGCGTTGTAGGCCGAATCGCCGATTTCACCGAACAATTTGGCAAAGAGTAAGGTGAGGATAGGGCGCATCTGCTTCCCTTTCTTATGAACGATGTGGTTGAGCACTTCCCGGAGCAACGGGTTGTCGGTGACGGCAAACTCGTCGTAGAGCGACTGGAAGTGTCGGTACTCCTGCGCAATGGGGGTTACTATGGCTTCAAATGAGTTCATTACCTGTTTTTCGGAGTGCAAAAATAACAAATTATTGGGAGATATAATAATTTTTCGTAATTTTACCGCAAAAATTACAGAGTATGGACAAACTGTTTCTTTTGGACGCCTATGCGCTCATCTTCCGTGCGTACTACGCAATGATTCGTTCGCCGCGCTATAACTCGAAGGGAATGAACACGTCAGCCGCCTTCGGGTTTGTAAACACCCTTGAGGAGGTATTGAAGAAGGAGTCGCCAACGCACATCGGCGTGGCGTTCGATCCGGCAGGCGGCACGTTCCGCCACGAGATGTACCCAGCCTACAAGGCGCAACGCGAGGAGACGCCCGAGGACATCCGCAAGGCGGTGCCTTACATCAAGGAGATTATCCGCGCCTACCGCATCCCCATCCTGGAGGTGACGGGGTATGAGGCCGATGACGTCATCGGCACATTGTCTGCAAAAGCCGATGAAAAGGGCATTTTCTGCTATATGATGACACCCGACAAAGACTATGCGCAGCTGGTGACGGAGCGGGTGAACATCTACCGTCCGCGTCTGGGCGACAAGGCAGACGAGGTGCTGACGCCCGCCAAGGTGTGCGAGCGATGGGGTCTCTCCCACCCTGCCCAGATGATAGACTTGCTGGGACTGATGGGAGACTCATCGGACAATATCCCCGGCTGCCCTGGTGTGGGCGAGAAGACGGCACAGAAGTTGATAGCGCAGTTCGGGTCGGTGGACGAGCTGCTGGCGCGGACGGACGAACTGAAAGGGGCGCTACAGGAAAAGGTACGCGCGAACGCCGAACAGATACGGCTAAGCCGCTACCTGGCCACCATACGACGCGACGTGCCCATTGAACTGGACCTGGATGCGCTGAAGCGCGAGAAGCCCGATACCGAACGGCTGCGCGAGGTATTCGGCGAACTTGAGTTCAGGAGCTTCTTGAAAAGCCTGGCGGAAACGCAGGACGACGACAGGACGAGTGATGAGAAAAAGGATAAGCGCTCACCCGTTCGCCTTGTTCACCGTTCACCTACCGACGGGATGTTGTCGCTGTTCGGCGAGACGGAGACGAATGACTCGCACGACGGAACGAAAGACTCACACACGGTGACGGAAAAATCGACTGTGGCAGCAAAAATCTCGGGCGAGGGGACGGACGACGGTTTTTTTTCGAACCTCAGCGGATTAGAGAGCTGGAAGCACAATTACCAACTGGCTGACACCGAGGAAAAAAGAACCGATATTTTGCAATTTTTCGGTGAAGCGGATGTTTTTGCCTTCGACACCGAAACAGACAACGTCAATGCCATCGACGCCCATCTGGTGGGTATGAGCTTCTGCCGCCGCGAAGGCGAGGCCTGGTATGTGCCCGTTCCTGCCGACGAGCGGGAAGCTCAGGCCGTGGTGGACCAGCTCGCTCCCCTACTCCGCAATCCCCGCTCGGTGAAGGTGGGACAGAACATCAAATACGACCTGATGGTGATGCGCCACTATGGCGTAGAGCTTGGCGGCACGATGGTGGATACGATGGTAGCACACTATGTGCTGCAGCCGGAGCTTCGGCACGGGATGGACTATATGGCCGAGACGCTGCTGGGCTATCGGACCATCCACATCGAGGAGCTCATCGGACAGAAGGGGAAGGGTCAGCTGTCGATGCGCGACCTCTCCCCTGCCCTCGTGTGCGACTATGCGTGCGAGGATGCCGACGTGACGCTGCGGCTGTGGCATCTGCTGGAGGGCGAGCTGCGGAAGCAGGGGTTGTGGGAGCTATTCAGCGAAGTGGAGATGCCGCTGGTGCGTGTGCTGGCTGACATGGAGCTGTGGGGTGTGCGTGTGGACACCGCAGCCCTGGCCGCGACACAACGCCACTTCACAGACCGTATGGTGCAGCTCGAGGACGAGATACACCAGCTGGCAGGCACGGACTTCAACATCGGCTCGCCGCGACAGGTGGGCGACGTGCTGTTCGGACAGCTGAAGATTATGGACAAGCCCAAGCGGACGAAGACGGGCCAGTACGTGACGTCGGAGGAGGTGCTCGAGGGATTGCGCAACCGCCATCCTATAGTGGAAAAAATCCTGGGGCACCGAGGACTGAAGAAGCTCATCGGCACCTACGTCGAGCCACTGCCCACGCTCATCAACCCGCGCACGGGCCACATCCACACGTCGTTCAATCAGACGGTTACGGCCACAGGGCGGCTGTCTTCGTCAAACCCCAACCTGCAGAACATCCCTGTGCGCGACAATGACGGACGCGAAATCCGCCGGGCTTTCATCCCCGACGAAGGGTGTCTGTTCTTCTCGGCAGACTACTCGCAGATAGAGCTTCGGCTGATGGCCCACCTGAGTGGCGACGAGGGGCTGATAGAAGCGTTCCTGGAGGGTGCCGACATCCACGCCGCCACGGCAGCCAAGGTGTTCCACAAACCGATAGGCGAGGTGACGCGCGACGAGCGGTCGAAGGCCAAGACGGCCAACTTCGGCATCATCTACGGCATCAGCGCCTTCGGTCTGGCTGAGCGTATGGGTGTGAGTCGCACCGAGGCCAAGGAACTCATCGAGGGTTACTTTGCCACCTATCCTGCCGTGCAGCGCTATATGGACGAGAGCATCCGCCGCGCCCGCGAACAGGGCTATGTGGAGACGCTCTTCCACCGCCGCCGCTACCTGCCCGACATCCTGAGCCACAATGCCACCGTGCGCGGCTATGCCGAGCGCAACGCCATCAACGCCCCCATACAGGGGTCGGCAGCGGACATCATCAAGGTGGCGATGAACAGGGTGTGGCAGCGTTTCAAGGAAGAGGGACTGCGCTCGAAGATGATTCTGCAAGTACACGACGAACTGAACTTCAGTGTCCTGCCCGACGAGCGCGAACGGGTGGAGCAGGTGGTGCGCGAGGCTATGGAGGGAGCCGTCAGCCTGCACGTGCCCCTGATTGCCGACTGCGGCTGGGGCACCAACTGGCTGGAAGCACATTGATTGATTATGAATTATCGGCTGATAATTCATAATCAAGTGTTTTATGCTTTCGCAAGTAATTGAAATACAGATAGAAATACGATACCACCAAAATTAAACGGTACAAAAAAGTGCAATAGCAAAAAATGGGAAATCTAAGAGTTTTTCAGAGCAAAACCAGCCTTCAAAGGTGTGCAACATTTAACATTTCGTTAAGATTATTTAACCTTTAATTTTGAGGCAATTTTGCCGTTTGCTAAGTCTGGCTGACAATAGGAGGTCATTTTAAGGCTTTGCCGATTGCTCGAAAATTGACTAAAACCAGGGTTCTTGTACCGCAGTTGTATCTTGGATGCTCTAAGTATGTGGGATTCAACGATGGTTAATAATTCAAGACAAACCCCGTTGGAGGATTCTTTCGTGGTTCTAAAAGTTATGATTATGGGTATATTGAGAGATGGATTAGTGGCTGAAAGCAGTAAATTCATATATATAGGGGCACAGATAAATCGGATTTTACTTTTCATACAATTCTGTCGGCTAACCATCAGGGGCTAAACCGTTACTAGTGTATTCATCATCTCTATCAAATTATAACTTTGGCGCGATTTGCCAGATGATTGGCGCAATATTCAAGGCGGTATTGCGCTTTTAGCTGTACCTTTGCAAAAATTTTGCGAAGTCAGGCAGCACCTCAACATAAGAGCACGCTCTTCTGCATTCGGTTTGCACTGACTTTGCACCCGGAAATAAATACAATATAATATGAAAAGGATTCATCTGTTCACATCATTTTGTCTGATGTCACTAAGTGGCATGGGACAATTCCCGTCACCCCGCATTCTAACTGACCAATTTGGCTATCGTCCGAATGACGAGAAAGTGGCCGTCATTCGCTCCCCGAAGAAAGGAAAAGATGCGGAAGAATATTTTGTGCCAGACAAAACATATTGGGTCATTGACGATACAACAGATAAACGAATCCTAAAAGGACATCTCACACCATTCAACTAGGGAGAAATAGACCCGGCATCGGGTGACCGCGTCTGGTGGTTAGACTTCTCCCGCCTAAAAAAGACGGGCACATACCATATAGAGGATGCTGCAAGACGCGTTCGTTCATATTCATTCCGCATAGCTGACGAGGTTTATGCTGATGTGCTGCGCCAAGCTGTGCGTATGTTTTACTATCAACGGGCAGGATTTGAAAAGACGACCCGGTATGCTGGTGAGGGGTGGGCTGACAAGGCCAGTCATCTGAGACCTAGTCAGGATATGAATGCCCGACAGGGCAACCGACGTGATGATGCAAGCACGGAACGTGACGTGCATGGAGGTTGGTATGATGCGGGTGACTATAACAAGTATACACCTTGGACGAATGACTACATAGAAGGCATGTTGCTCTCATGGCAGGAGAATCCAGATGCCTTCGGTGACGACTACGGACTGCCGGAGTCTGGGAATGGGTTGCCGGACATTCTGGACGAGGCGCGTTGGGGATTGGACTACATGCTCCGCTTGCAATCGGCCGACGGAGCAGTGCTCTCACTTGTCAATTTAGACCATGCCTCGCCACCTTCTACAGCACAAGGTCCCTCGTTCTACGGTCCCCCCAGCACCACGGCTACGCTTGCCGCCACAAGATCTTTTGCCCTTGGGGCAAGTGTATTTACCACATTGGGGCTGGATGATTATGCACAGAAGTTGCGCGAGGCTGCAATACGTTCGTGGCAGTGGGCTGAGACGCATCCCGACTCCATGTTCTTTACAAAAAGCCCTGAAAGCGGTATGGGCGGAGCTGAAGTGGAAACACAGAATCCCACCGACCGTTTCCTCAACCGAGCCACAGCTGCCCAGTATCTCTATGAGATGACGGCTGACAAGCACTTCCTGCAAGTATTTGAGGAAGGCTACAATTCCTTGTCACTTGTCAGAGAACGTCAAACGAATCAATATCAACACCGTCAACAAAGTCTTTGTTTACGCTATTTGCACAAAGTGCATGCCAATCCAACCATCTGTCAACGCATACGCCAGAGCCTGAGAGCGGCCTTGTATCAACCCGGAAACTATGCCGATATGTTGGGACGTGACGGCTATCGTTCCTACATACACGACTACAATTGGGGGTCCAACCAGTATAAAAGCCAGTACGGACTATTTTTCTGGCTGGCAGGAGAGGCCGTCTGGGACATGACGGGGAAGACGTCTTTACCAATGCTGCCGAAGATTACGTTCACTATATTCACGGTCTGAACCCTCTCGGCACGGTATATCTGACAAATATGAATGCCCATGGTGCCACGAAAAGTCTGACAGAGATATATCATGCTTGGTTTTGCGACGGCAGCCCGTTGTGGGACAAGGTGGGCGTTTCTGCCTACGGTCCGCCACCCGGATATCTCGCGGGAGGCCCTTACGAACACTTCCACACCGAACAATTGCCCGAGGCCCTTCGGCAAGCCAAAGAGCTGGGCTTGCCATCAGCGCAGCCGCCAGCAAAGATGTATGCCGACTACAATACCAGCTGGCCCCTGAACTCATGGCAACTCTCCGAGCCGAGTGGCGGCTATCAGATAGCCTATATCCGCCTGGTGTCGAAATTTGTTAGAATAAAAAGATGAAACATACAGCCAGAAGCTGAGGTGGATTTCTGTCTCGCAAAGGTTTGATTTCTCACAAAAAGCGGGATTTGGACAAAATTGTTAAGTTCGGGCTGAAACAGATTTTGTTTTTTGTTGTAACTTTGCCGAAGAATTTCATCTATTAATCTTCCAATTATCATGTAATGAAACGTTATCTTCTTATGCTATTGTTGAGTCTTTTTACATTGATGGGCTCAGCCCGTTCCAACAAATTCCTTCGCGTTGAGGGGCAGGACATCATTTGTCCTGATGGTTCAAAACTGCTTATCAAAGGAACAAACCTAGGCAACTGGCTCAACCCGGAAGGCTACATGTTCGGATTCTCGAAGGTCAATTCGCCGCGTTTCATCAATGAAATGCTGTGCCAGCTTGTCGGTCCCGACGAGGCTGCTGCATTCTGGCACGATTTCAAGGACAGCTACATCACGCGCGAGGATATAAGTTTCCTGGCTAAAGAGGGCGCCAATACATTGCGCCTCCCCTTCCATTACAAACTTTTTACCAACGAGGACTACATGGGACTCGCTGATAACAGCAGCGAAGGTTTCAGGCTGGTGGACAAGGTAGTGGAGTGGTGTCGTGCCGAGGGCCTCTATCTCATTTTGGATATGCATGACTGCCCGGGCGGGCAGACAGGCGACAATATCGACGACAGCTATGGATACCCATGGCTCATCACCGAACGTGCACCGCAGGAACAGTTTATCGCTGTATGGAAGAAGATTGCGCGTCATTACCGCAACGAACCTGTTATCCTGGGTTACGAACTGATGAACGAGGCTCTGGCCACGCATTTCAACAACGACTACAATCGGCTCTCGCACCAGCTCGACACACTCTATAAAAAGGCGGCGCAAGCCGTACGCGCCGTGGATCGCAACCACATCATCCTTATCGGTGGAGGCAACTGGAACTCGCGCTTCGAATTCATCTCCGAGTGGGATTATGATCCGAACCTGATGTTCACCTGCCATCGCTATGGCGGCGAACCGACGGCTGAGGCTATACGTCATTTCACGGAGACGCGCGAACGTACTGGCCGCCCCATTTTCATGGGCGAGATAGGACATGGCTCTATCGAGTGGCAGACACGATTCAGTGAGACGATGGAATCACTCAATATGGGCTACACCTACTGGCCCTACAAAAAGATGGACGGCAGTTGCATGATGGGAGTCCAACGACCTGAAGGCTGGCAGCGTATCGTCGATTTCGCTGAAGCCAATCGCGATAATTACAAGTCCATTCGCGAAGCCAGACAGAATCTCCCACAGGCAGAAGCCATCAGCATCCTGCGGCAGTTTCTTGCGAACGTGCGCTATGCTAACTGCAAGCCGCAAACCGATTACATCCGTTCTATGAGACTGAAGGAGGAATAAAATGATAAAGCATGAATAAAGGATTTTTTCGGAGGATTCTCTCAAGGGTATTCGTGTGCATCACCCTTGTTGCCGCATCCGATGGATTGGCACAGCCTGCATCGCAAGAAGAAGTGATATGGAATGGTCTTGGAACTGATGAGAACAGCTCCATGCCATTGGGCAATGGGGACATTGCTGTCAACGCATGGACAGAGCAGAATGGCGATGTGGTGTTTCTGATTGCCAAGTCGGATGCATGGAGCGAGAATGCCCAGCTTATGAAAGTTGGTCGCGTCCGTGTGGAACTTTCCCCCAATCCTTTTGTCGGAAGAGAAGACCTCATACAGCGCCTGACTATCAACAATGCATGCATGGAGGTGAAGGCAGGTGGTAACAGCATCAGCCTGTGGGTGGATGCTAATCAGCCAGTCATTCATCTGACGACCAAGACCGAACAACCTGTTACAGTAACTGTACATAACGAATTATGGCGGACAGCGGACTATCACATGACGCAAGAGCAACTAAATCGCAGCGTTTTCAATTACTGGGAATGGCGCAGCAACCCGAACGGCATCGACTTCCTGGCCGACACGACACTCTCTGCCGGAAAGAATCAGACGGCATGGTGCCACTATAACAGCCACTCAATGTATGCAACTGTGCTGGAACGAGAACACCTGGGCAGCCTGATTGGGAAATATGAAGACCCGCTGATAAACCTTTGCTTCGGTGCTATCGTAGAGGGCAAGGGAATGGTGAGGAAAGATGTGCAGACACTGATATCAAAAAAGGCTACGGATGAACAGCACATCCTAATCGGCGTGCTCACCGAGAAAGCTGATTCCCCCAGAGACTGGCTTCGCAAGGCTCAGAATATGATGCAGAAAGCTGGCCATACGACAGAGACCGAGGCGTGGGAACAACATAAGATGTGGTGGGACTCATTCTGGAACCGCAGTTGGATCCGTATCAAGGGCTCACAAGAGGCTGAACAGGTGAGCAAGGGATATGCTATGAACCGATACATGACAGCAATCTGCGGACGGGGGCGATACCCAATCAAATTCAATGGTAGTTTGCTCACAGTGGGTCATGATATCGTCGGTTCTCAGGATGACCCTGCCGAGCGGATGGCATCCCAGACAACTGACAGCCATGACCCCGACTTCCGCGACTGGGGTTCCTGCTTCTGGCACCAGAATATACGCCACATCTATTATCCTCTTGTCGCCTCGGGCGATTACGACCTGCTTATGCCCTGGCTGAATATGTACACTGACGCACTACAGCTGGCAATCGACCGCACACGCCTCTACTACGGCCATGGCGGAGCGTCGTTCATAGAGACCATTCATTTCTTTGGCCTGCCCAACCTGATGGACTTCGGATGGGATAATCCGGGAAACGACCCGCAAAGCCACTACATGAGATGGCACACACAAGGTGCCCTGGAGATTATCGTACAAATGCTTGACTATTATGATAACACACAGGACGCAGACTACTTGTGCCAGAGAATCTTCCCCTTTGCCGAGGCCATACTAACATATTATAATGAACACTGGAAGCGTGGAGCCGACGGGAAGATTCTGTTCTCGCCCCACCAGTCTATCGAAATGTATCAGGAAGGAGTGGTTAATCCTACCCCAGACATTGCCGGTCTGCATGCCATCACGATACGGATGCTTAACCTTCCTGCTGGTATCGTCCCAGCCAGAATGAGGGAACTGCTAAACACGCTTCATGACGATCTGCCAGCCATACCGTTGGGGCACACCCGGAATGGTAAAATACCATTGGACGGAAAAGGGGATGCCAACGGACGGCCTGTAATCCTCCCTGCGCAGGAATACGGAAAAGCAGATAATGCCGAGAATCCAGAGCTCTATGCCGTGTTCCCTTATCGTAACTATGGACTTGGGAAACCTGACATCGAACTGGCACGCAATACATTCCGTGCGCGTCTTCATCATTTTAACAACTGCTGGGGGCAGGATGGCATGGAAGCAGCTTTGCTCGGATTGGCCGACGAGGCCCGTCAGGCAGCCGTTTCGGCCATGACATGCTACGGCACTCAAAAATTTCCGTGGTTCTGGCGCAAAGTGGCCGACTACAGCCCCGATATGGACAACGGAGGTACAGGAGCCATGACGCTCCAACTAATGCTAATGCAGACTGACGGACGTACAATACGGCTTCTTCCGGCATGGCCTGCCGAGTGGGATGCCGAGTTCCGACTTCATGCTCCCTACCATACAACTGTGGAGGGCCGCGTGGTGAACGGAGAACTCACAGAACTACATGTAACGCCCAAGGAAAGAGAAAAGGATGTCATCATCTGTCAAGGATTTGAGACGGAGCAGGCGGGCAATCCCTTCATTCGCCACATGTACACAGCCGACCCGTCGGCCCACGTCTGGGAGGACGGACGCCTTTACGTATATCCCTCGCATGATGTCGATCCTCCGCGAGGATGCGACCTGATGGACCGCTACCATGTCTTCTCGACCGACGACATGGTTCACTGGCGCGACCACGGCGAAATCCTGAACAGTTCGCAGGTGGAGTGGGGACGGCCCGAGGGCGGCTTCATGTGGGCTCCCGACTGCGCCTACAAGAACGGCAAGTACTACTTCTACTTTCCCCACCCGAGCGGGAGCGACTGGAACAAGACGTGGAAGGTGGGCGTGGCCGTGAGCGACAAGCCCGACCGCGGCTTCAAGGTGTGGGGCTACATGAAGGACCTGGGCGACGAGTTTGCCATGATTGACCCCTGCGTCTTCGTCGATAGTGACGGGCAGGCCTACTTCTATTATGGCGGAGGAGGCCGCTGCGTGGGCGCAAGGTTGAAGGAAAACATGGTGGAACTGGCTGAACCGCTGCGGCCTATGGAGGGGCTGCCCGACTTCCACGAGGCCACGTGGGTTCACCGGAGGGGCGACTACTACTACCTGTCGTATGCCGACGGATATGTGGAGAACGGCCGCGGAGCCAACCGCCTGCACTACGCCATGAGCCGCAGCCCCCTGGGACCCTGGGAGCACAAGGGCATCCTGCTCGGACCCACGGGGTGCGACACCTCGCACGGCAGCATTGTAGAGTACCACGGGCAGTGGTATCTGTTTTACCACAACCAGTCGCTTAGCAATCACGGCAACCTGCGTTCCATCTGCGTGGACAGCCTGTTCTACAACCCCGACGGCACGATACGGCCTGTGAACCAGACAAACGGATTGGGCGGAAAGGCATACAATTCCTATCGCGGTCTTGTCATGGCTGGATATCAGGGCTGGTTCAATACACCCGATGACGGAGCGAGTCGCGGATGGTACCACTACCGTGGCAGGGACGGCTTCAAGCCCGGATCGACGAATGTGGATCTCTGGCCGGATGTCTCGGAGTACGAGAAACTCTACGATACACCCTTCACCTTCGACGACGGTACCGTGGCCCGGCTGCCATCACCCTACGACTACTCCACGGTGGATACCCACTTTCGCTGGATGAAGGAGTACGGGCTCGACGGCGTCTTTATGCAGCGCTTTGTAGGCGAGGTGAGCAACCCCAGCGGCAAGCGGCACTTCAACCAAGTCCTTGACAACGCTATGCGGGCAGCAAACAAGTACGAGCGCGCCATCTGCGTCATGTACGACCTGAGCGGACAGGATAAAGAAGTGGCCGGACGCCTACTTGCCGACATAGACGAGCTGAGCCAGACGCACCATCTGAAGGACCACGCCCAGAATCCCTCTTATCTCTACCATAACGGACATCCGCTGGTCGTCGTGTGGGGCGTGGGTTTCAATGACCATCGCAAATATGGTTTGGACGAGGCGCAGGCTATCGTAAGCGGTCTCAAAGAGCGCGGGTACAGCGTCATGCTGGGCGTACCCACCTATTGGCGCCAGCTGCGCGACGACACGGAGCCCGACCCTCGCCTGCACGACATCATACGCCAGTGCGACATACTCATGCCCTGGTTCGTGGGCCGCTACGACGAGCAATCGTACCCCCGCTTCCGCAGCCTCATCACCGACGACATGGCCTGGTGCCGGCAGCAGGGCGTGGACTACGCGCCGCTCTGCTTCCCCGGCTTTTCGTGGCGCAACATGCACTATCCGCGCCAGGCCACGCACATCCCGCGCCACGCCGGAGCCTTCTTCCAGCAGCAGCTCGACTGCTGCCTCGACTGCGGCGCCGAGATGCTCTACATCGCCATGTTCGACGAGATAGACGAGGGCACAGCCATTTTCAAGACCGCCCGTCGAGTACCCACAGCCACACCAGGCAGTACCTTCGTCCCTCTCGACGAGGGCATCAAGAGCGACCACTATCTGAAACTTGTTGGTGAGGCGGCCAAGAGGCTCATGGAGAACCTAAAAGACAAACACTGATAATTAAAATAAACTTATGAAACAGATTATCACTTTACTTATGGCCTGTATGTTTATTTCATGCCAGGAAAAGAGACAAACGGGCATCAACGAGACGCTCCATTCAATCATGAACCGTACTGCTATCCGCAGTTATCAAAATCAAACCATCTCGGCCGACACCCTTGAACTGCTTCTGCGTGCCGGAATGGCGGCTCCTTCGTGCGTGAACCTCCAACCCTGGGAATTATTAGTGCTTACCGATAAAGAGTCCCGGGAAAAGGTCGTTCGCGGACTGGGATGCAATGATTTCGTTAGCACAGCTCCCGTAGTGATTATCCCCTGCGCTAATATGCATAAGATATTTGATGGCGACACCTATAACTGGATGGCCGACTTATCTGCCGTAAGCGAGAATATCCTTGTAGCGGCGCAGGGTTTGGGCCTTGGCGGATGTTGGGTTGGCGGATGGCCGAATGAGAGTCGTGTCAGCGGTCTGCGCCGCGAGTTCGCCCTGCCCGAACATATTATCCCCGTAAGCATTCTGCCAATAGGATATCCTGCCGAACACCCTGAGCCTAAAGACAAGTGGAAGCCCGAGAAGGTGCATTACAATAAATGGTGATGCACTAACCTGCGTACTACAGGTTAGAGCCCCGGACATTAATAAATACACATATCCATATGAAGAATTCTTTTAGCAGAATTACTCTTGGCATAGCCATGCTGACAGCGGCGATGCTGTCCTGCACATCCGTTCATGCCGATGTGCTGAAGGCCGGCACAGCAAAGGTGAACATCACTCCGCCCGACTCCCGCTACCCCGTGCATGACTCTCTCTATGCCCGCAGCCTGGTACTTGAGGCGGGAGAAGTACGTATTGCCTTCATCTCACTTGACCTGGGCGTCTATTTCAGCGAGAGCGTGCGCAGGAAACTCATGCAGCAATATGGGCTCAATGAACTCTACCTGAGCTCGTCGCACACCCATTCGGGACAGAACCCAGACGAAGCCTTCATGCTTCAGCGTCTTGGCGACGTTCTGGACCGCGCCATGAGAGGGCGTTTCCAGTGTCGCGTCTCAGCCGGGCACCGCAAGTTCTTCCCTATTGCCTTCAACCGCCTTGTCCTGCGCGACAACGGCCGGGCCATGGAATCATGGGAAGGCGACGACCACTTCCTGCCCGTCAACCGTGAATGCCTCGTACACGGCATGATCGACCCCTCGGTGGGCGTTCTGAAATTCGAGGATACAGAGGGGCAGCCCCGAGCCGTCATCATGAACTTCGCAGCACACCCTGACGTGGTATGGAACAACTTCGAACTCTCAGCCGACTACGTAGGATGTGCTACCCGATATACCGAGGAGGCCTTCTCGGGGATGGTGAACTGCCTCTTTATACAAGGCGGGGCAGGCAACCAGGCACCGCTCTTTAAAGACGGGGGCCGAAAAGGACCCGACGACCCGCGCCCTGCCAACTACACCCTCATCGAGCGCATGGGAAAGCTGCTCTCCATTGAAACAGTGAAGCTTGCCAACAGCCTCTATCCCGATATACGTGAGGAGGGCAGCATCCTTTTGCAAGCCGATTCCCTGCTTTTTACCGGCCGCTACGACAAGAGCATCCGCAACAACATACACTTCTCCACCATTGTGCTGAACCGCCGCATTGCCATTGCCACCTGTCCGGGCGAGCCATTCATCAAGTTCCAGCTCGACTGGAAGCAACGCATGGAAGACCAGGCCACACCATTCCTCTTCGGCTACACCTGGAACGGAGGACGCTGGCCCAACTACCTGCCCGACATTCGTTCGGCTTGCCTGGGCGGCTTCGGAGCAGACAACGGCATGCCAGACATCATCGAAATCGGGGCGCCCGAGAAGATTTTCGACAAGATACTGGAGAACTATTACCGCCTTGTACTTCCATTAATGAGACAGTAAACCGGCTGGCAGCACAAGCGCTGACACAGCCCTGTAAGCATTCTGCCAATAGGATATCCTGCTGAACATCCTGAGCCGAAAGACAAGTGGAAGCCCGAGAAGGTGCATTATAATAAATGGTGATCATTTTACCCCCTCGAACTTATTCCATGGATGATAGGTTAAAGAACAAAATATCACTCGTCAAGAGCCGACTGGCCGAACTGATAGCCAGAAAGGAATCAGCTCCGGTACGGTTAGAACTGTACTGGATAGCTCGCGACGTAGACGATTTGTTGGGCTCGCCCATCTCGGACCAGCCGGAAAATATCTCTCCGACTCATGATTACCAGGCCATGCACAGAATTCATCCACGCACCCACCGCAACCTTATCCTGATTGTTGACGAAGACAAAGCGGCCCGCCAATACCTGGCCGCCCCCCTGAGCAACGATTTTGACGTGGCCGAGGCCAGGAATGGCGGCGAGGCATGGGAGATGGCCCTGGAGCTGAACCCCGATATCATCATATCGGACGTCATGACCTCTATCATCTCCGGCGATGAGCTGTGCCGCAAGCTGCGCGGAAACGTTGAGACCAGCCACATTGCTATCATCCTGCTCTCGGCACTGTCCGAACGCGAGAACATCATCTACGGACTTGAGGCGGGAGCCGATGACTACATAGCCAAGCCGTGCGACCTGGACATCCTGCGCACGCGCATCCTCAGCCTGCTGAAACGCCGGCAACGCCTGCGCCAGGAGGTTGTGATCATGCAGGGGCATACCGAACTGGTGGAGTTCAAGAGCCAGCTGGACCGCGACTTCATGCGGCGCGTCTTCCGTATCATCGAAAGCCAGCTCTCGAATGCCGACTTTTCAATTGGCGATCTCTGCTACGAACTGGCTATGAGCCGCTCGTCGGTCTATAACAAGCTGAAGACGCTGACGGGAAGAGGGCCCAACGACATCGTCAGGATAGTACGTCTGAGCAGAGCGCGCGACCTGCTGATGCGCCGTCCGTGGCCCATTGCCGAGGTATCGGCTATGGTGGGTTTTTCCGACCCGAAATACTTCAGCACATGCTTCAGGAAAGAATATGGCATAAGCCCCAGCAAACTGAACGATGAAACACAGCAAGACAAATAGCCAGATGAACACCACATATTTAGGAATCGTGCTGAGTGGTTCGCGCCTGATGATAGGCGAGGTGAATGCTGCCGGAGCCATTCTTCGGCACAGGGCATACAGGCTCAGCTTCTTCAACCAGGAATCCGCCCTCGACATAATTCGGACGTCTATGGACGACTATGTTCGCACCATGGGCTGGACGCAGGGAACACCAGCAGCAATCGGTGTGGGCCTCATCGGAAGGGTCAACTACGACGAAGGTATATGGTACCAGATCGACCCCGAGCGCACACATCCCATCAATGTAGCTCGCGAGATAGAGGCCTGGTATGGAATTCCCTGCTTTGCAGACAATGACGTAAAAAGCGAAACACGTGCAGTAATCCGTTGGGGACTGGGGCAGAAGACAGAGAATTTCGTGTATCTGCACACCGGCACAGGTATTGCCGCAGGCGTAGTTGTTGACGGAAAGCCCATCCGAGGCAGCCATTTCAATGCAGGAGAAGTCGGGCACCTGCAGGTTGGTGTACGGGTGGGGCTCAGGTGTCCCTGCGGTCGGATGGACTGCATAGAGACCATTGCCTCCAGCGTAGGCATAGACCGTCAGATTCGTTTCCTGAAACGCTACTACGATACTCAGCTCCCGATTCCACCACAAGGCGAACGGGTCAGTGTCGGCGAGGTCTATCGTCTCTGTCGCCAGGGCGACCCACTCTGTACAAAGGTTGTGGACAATGTATCCGAGGCTATGGCCAGTCTGATAATGAATCTGGTTCGCGTTTCTGATCCCGATACAGTCATCATGGCAGGAGAGATATTGTCTGACGGCTTCCTGCTTGGGCAAATCCGTCCAAAGCTACAGCCCGTGACCATGCGTTTCGTTACGGGTGGTGTAGTCCTGACGCAATTGGATGTCCAGAACATAGGTCTGCTTGGTGCTGGAGCCTTAGCGATCGACGGGCTGGAGCGAGAGGCAAGATGAAAGAAGAACCCCCCCGTCGTACGGTTTGTGCAATCGCTCATAAACTCATAAACTTTACAGAAAAAAATGAGAACACTCGCCAAAATTATTCTGTTGCTGACCACATGCTGTTTGTCGGCAACCTGCTACGGAAAGAAAAAAGAAGCAAGGGACATGGTTGTTGTAGCTTACGTGACGTCGTGGACCAACGAAGTGCCCGACCCCACTGTGATGACCCACATCAACTATGCCTTCGGACACGTCAACGAAACGTTCAACGGCGTTCGCATCGACAATCCAGACCGCCTGCGCATAATCGCAGGGCTCAAACAGCAGAATCCTGCCCTGAGGGTGATGCTCTCCATAGGAGGATGGGGAAGTGGCCGGTTCAGCGAGATGGCTGCTACGCAGGAAAACCGACAGGCCTTTGCCCGCGACTGTCGGCGGGTGGCAGATGAGTTCGGGCTGGACGGCATCGACATCGACTGGGAGTATCCCACCCAGGGTGGTGCGGGTATATCCTCCTCGCCCGACGACACAAAGAACTTCACTCTGCTGATGGCGGCCCTGCGCAGGGCACTGGGCAAGAAGCTGTTGCTCACCGCTGCTACCGTCAGTTCGGCTCAATTCATTGACTTCAAGAGCTGCATCCAGTACATGGACTTCGTTAATGTGATGGCCTACGACATGGGAAATCCCAGCCATCACCACGCAGCCCTCTATCCCTCCGACATATCGGGCTACTGCACCTCATCGGAAGCTGTAGAAAAACACCTGCAGGCCGGAGTGCCTCGGGAGAAGCTGGTCATGGGCGTGCCATTCTACGGCAAAGGCAAGCGCGACGACGAAGGCCTGCGCCAGTTCAACCGCACAGGCCGGCTGCCCCAGGGCTATGAAGAGCGATGGGACGAGAAGGGCATGGTGCCCTATCGCGTAAACGACAAGGGTGAATTCGTCTGGGGCTATGAAAACACACGCTCACTGGGCGCGAAGTGTAAGTTCATCCTCGACAACAACCTGCGCGGAGGCATGTACTGGGACTATGCCAGCGACAACCCGCAGGGCGATGAGAGCCGCACCCTCTGCCTCAGCCTGATGAAGAACCGCCAGGCCACTATCCCGCCCCGCCGCGTACTGGTACTGGCCGAACGCGGAGGACTGCACGAGGGATTCACCGCAACCGGCCTGCAGTGGCTCGAGAACCAAAAGGAACGGCTCAACATGGAACTGACGATTCTGAACTCGGCCAAGGAGATTCCGCAGGGCGAGCTCAGGAAGTATCACCTGGTGCTGCAGCTGAACTACCCGCCCTACGCCTGGAGCGAGGCTTCGCAGAAGGACATGCAGGAATATATCGACCGCGGCACGGGGGGCTACATCGGCTTCCACCACGCCAGTCTGCTGGGCGAGTTCGACGGCTACAAGATGTGGCCCTGGTTCTCTGACTTCATGGGCAAAATCCGCTACAAGAACTATATCGCCGAAAAGAGCGACGGCACGGTGCAGGTAGAAGACCGCCAGCACCCGGTCATGCAGAACGTGCCAGGCACTTTTGTAGTGGCTGAAGACGAGTGGTACACCTACGAGACCGACCCGCGCCCCAACGTGCATGTGCTGGCTCACGTGGATGAATGCAGCTATACGCTGAAGACCGACATCAAGATGGGCGACCACCCCGTCATTTGGACCAATCCCCACAAGCGGGCCCGCAACGTCTATTTCCAGTTCGGCCACAGCAAGTCGCTCTACGAGAACCCCGCCTTTATCACTCTATTCGAGAACGCTCTGCACTGGACTCTGCGCGACGGCGAATGACCTATCGCCTCTTCATACCAGTATTGTTCTGCCTGCTGAGTCCCTTGGGCAACAGGGCGCAGACGCTTACTCCAGACCGCATTTTGGAGCGGCAGCTGCGTGCCTCGGGGATGCTCAGACGCCCGCTGCCCCTTGAGGCCGGTCGTTCCCTGGAGGCAGAGCAGCTGAAGCAAAAGGTCGTAAAAAGAGAGTATCTTCCCCTTGACGATGCTCAGGAATGGATCCATCGGGGCTTCGGGCGGCTTTCATTCCCCCGAAACGGTGTATGCCTACATGTTCCTGTCTCCACAGGTCAGCGTGCCAAGGGTCCGGCTGACGATCCCGACTATGCCACCTTCGGCCGCGCAAGCCTCTCGCTGGATATGCATGGGCGCGACCTAAGTGCCTTCCACCGCCTGGTAATGGAGGTGCGCCCCCAATGCCGCGGCACGGTCATCATGAACCTGAATGCCGTCTTGCAGAATGCAAAACCCAACGAAGTTGGCGCCCACCTCATCAACCTGCAGCCCAATAGGTGGAATACGGTTATCTTCGACTTCAGCACACTGAACCGCGAACAGGTGGAACGCATTACGTTCTACACCGACCTGAAGGGACGGAACGGAGCACTGGGCGATACGCTCTCCTACACCCTGCGGCGCCTGCGCCTTGAGCAGATGGAAGAGGTGGAACCACAGCGGGGATGGACACCGCCTCGCGGACGGATAGCCTACTCCATGTCGGGCTATCTGCCTGGGGGAGAGAAAACGGCCCTTGTGGGAAGCACAGATGAAAAGACCTTCCAGCTGACCAATGTACATGGCCGCCGCGTCCTGTTCACGGGTAATGTGCGTCCCGCTTCCACAACCCTTGGCTCTTTCTGCGTACTGGACTTCTCCGGCTTCCGCAGCCCCGGCTGCTACCGCCTGCGTCTGGGCAGCACCCAGACGGAACCGTTCCTCATTTCCGACGACGCCTTCCTCAATGCCCAGTGGCGATTGCTCAACTACATTTTCTGTCAGCGGTGCGGAGATGACGTTGAGGGCATTCACGGCCGTTGCCACCAAGACCTCTTCTGCGACCACAATGGCCTGCGGGTATGCTATGGTGGCGGCTGGCACGATGCCGGCGACCTCTCGCAACAGACCCTTCAGACGGCCGATGTAGCCTACGCCCTGCTGGAAGCCTATGAGCGGCAACGCCTGGCGCATCCCCAGCTGGCCGACCGCCTGCTCGAGGAAGCCCTTTGGGGTCTGCGCTTCGTCCTTCGCTGCCGGTTCGGCGACGGTTGGCATGCCAGCAGTCTGGGCCTACTCCACTGGACGGATTCCGAGGTAGGGACTTACGATGATATCCATACTGTTCGCAGGCAGAACAATGCCCACGACAACTTCCTATATGCTGCCTACGAAGCATACGCAGCCCGAGTGCTGCCGGCCTCTGCCCTGCGCGACAGCCTGGCCAAAGCCGCTGCAGAGGACTTCCATTTTGCCGAAGACAAGTTCCGCCGAGACGGTTATGACCACTTTCCGCATATCATGGAGCATGTCTATAACGTTTCGCCATCCCTGTTCCAGGCAACGATGAGTTGGGCTGCAACACAATTGTATATCCTTACTAACGAGGCCCGCTATGCCCAACAGGCCGCCCAATATATCAGCTACGTACTGAAGAGCCAGGCTAAGGGTGAGCTGGGCGGTTACTTCTGCCGAGACACCACGTTGCGCGTTCCGGTTCATTTCATTCATCAGTCGCGCGACCAACTCTTCGCCCAGTCGCTCATCGCCCTTTGCCAGAGCCAGCCAGAACATACCTCTGCCGGAGAGTGGCGGACTGCCCTGGAGGAATATGCCGCCTACCTGAAACGCCTCATGCCCTACACCGCGCCCTACGGCATGGTGCCCTCGGGCATCTATCACACAGCCGAGTATGCCGATTCGGCCGGGTTCTATGCCCTGCATCTCTTTGCGCCGGAGAATGCTCCGCAGCGCTTCGACAGTCAGCTCAGGCAAGGTGTAAGGCTGGACGAGACGCACTACCTGCGCCGCTTCCCCGCCTGGTTCAGTATATTCAACGGCAACGAGGCTATTATCCTCTCCACCGGAAAGGCAGCTGCGCTCTGCGGCCGCTACCTGAATGATGAGGCCCTGCGACAGATAGGCCTGGAACAACTCTACTGGACCGTGGGCAAGAACCCTTTCTGCCAGTCGCTCATCTATGGCGAGGGCCATCGCTACCCCTCTATGGACAGTTTCTCATCAGGCGAGATAACCGGCGAGATACCTGTTGGCATTCGCTCATGGGATGATACGGACGAGCCCTATTGGCCTCAGACAAACAATGCCTGCTACAAGGAGGTGTGGCTCACCCCGGCTGGCAAGTTCCTGTCCCTGCTATCCGAATATTAATACATAAACAAAATAAGAGATATGAAGACACGTTTCCAGAAACTCATGCTGATGATTGCAGCCCTTTGCTTCACAGCAGCCCTGTCCGCACAGGATAACGGCGAATACGCCGCCAACTATGCCCGTGCCCCACGCTTCAAAGCCTTGCTACACTACGAGCCGGGAGCCGAAGAGGCTCATGTGCAGTTTGACAAGCAGGCCATCCAGTTCTTCCATAAACTAACTTACGGCGAGGGATGGATTCTGGATGTCACCACCTCGCTGGCCGACTATCCGTACGAGAAGCTGAAGGAGTACAGCATCATCATCAGCCTGAACGCTTCGCCAGGTGGCAAGGCACAGCGCGAGGCATTTGAGAAATACATGGAGAACGGCGGCGGATGGATAGGATTCCACGCCTCGGGCTATAACGACCGCAATACCAAGTGGCCCTGGTTTAACAAGTTCCTGGGCTGCGGAGACTTCTACTGCAACAACTGGCCGCCACAGCCGGCCCTTGTGGAGTGCGACACGCAGGAACATCCCGTCACCCTCACTCTGCCCAAGTCGTTCGTGGCCCCGGCCAGCGAATTCTATCAGTGGCAGCCCAGTCCGCGCAAGAATCCCGACGTTCAGGTCCTGCTCTCCATCTCGCAGAAGATGTACCCCTTTGGGCTCAAGGACGTTGTGAAGTTCGGCGATTTCCCTATTGTATGGACTAACACGAAATACCGCATGGTCTATTTAAACATGGGACATGGCGACGAGGGATTCATTGATGCCTCCCAAAACCTGCTCTTTGTCAATGCCTTCCGTTGGGTGCTGAGCCGTGACCCACAGGGCGATCCATTCAAGAAATAAAAGAAAAGCCTCTCCTCATTTCTAATAGACACTATGAGAATAACCATAGAAAAAACGAACAGGCTTTCGACCTCGCAGCTGCTGAAAGGATTGTACAGCAGATTAAAGAGAAGCCGGAAAGTGTGATAGGACTCTCCACGGGACGCACCACGGGTAATATGCATCGGCTGGTGCCCCAAATCCATCGTGACCAACCTTTTGATGCCAGTCGTGCCACATTCTTTGGAATAGATGAGGTGACAGGTGTGCCTCGCTCTTATTCTGGTGCATGCTACACAATGCTAAAGACGGAAATCATTGATGATTTGGGGGTAGATGAAGATCATTTCCTGATGTTGCCCACAGAGAGTGACGACCTGGATGCTGACTGCAAGCATTTCTCCGATGAGTTGCAGCATAGAGGAGGCATTGATCTGCTCATCCTGGGCCTTGGCGAGAACGGACATCTGGGATTCAATCAGCCAGGGACCTCCTTCGAAAGCACAGTAGGCATAGGCAGTATGGATTCTGCGTTGGAAAACCGTATACGCAGGGAGACGGGAGTGCCTGCCGAACATTCCCTTGGAGGGTGTCACGCTGGGCCTTTCTGACATCATGCAAGCCCGTCGCATCATACTGGTGGTCAAGGGAACTTCCAAAGCTGAGATTGTGAAGCAAGTCCTGCGAGGCCCTGTCAGTACCGATGTTCCAGCCTCTATCCTTCAACGTCATCCGCATTGTGAGGTACTGCTCGATGCTGATGCAGCTTCTTGCCTTCCACTGGTAGAAAAGAAGTCAGAAGGAGATAAGCCCTCCTATCTTGCTCCGTTCCTGACAATGGTTTTCCTTTTCCTCATCATAGGTTTCCTAACCACAGTAAATTCTCAGCTGCAGGGGCCACTGCGTCAGCCTTTCTGGCACGTGTGGGATCGCTCAAGAACACAATGGCTACGATGGTTACCTTCTCTTGGTTCCTCGCCTATCCTGTTTGCGGTGGGCTGGGCACACGCTGGACTGACCGCTATGGCTACAAGGGGACATTCCTGCGTGGACTGCTGATGATGGTTGGCGGACTGTTGCTTTTCTTCCTTTCCTCCGTTTATACGGTAGCACGACCAGATAGCGTGGTCAATCTTCTTGGTGAAGAATTCATGTATAAGTGCTTTGCAGTCTTGCAATTGTCTGATATACAGATAGAAGCGAATATGCCGCGAAGTTGAAGGGTACAAAAAAGTGCAGTTGCGATTTTTGACCGCAATGCATGATTTCATTGCTGGGAAAACGGCTAAAGGCTAAACAAGATTTAATGTTTCGTTAAGATTATTTAACAGGTAAATTTTAGCCATTTTGCCCATTTGTCAACTCCATTGAACAAAAGGATGGCCTTTCTTGTCAGCCAGAAGGGATAGTAATGTGTGTCAAAAAAGGGGCGTTTGTATCGCTATTGTAACATAAAGCCGAAAAGGCTCTGTATTTCAGTGCCGAAATATAATTCAAGCCGAACGATGGACACGGAATTTTGGTTTTCAATCGTGCCCATGTTTTTGTGCCGCCAGGCAGATAATCTTTGGTA